>JAEEGK010019718.1_pt1 | contig 14431 bp, 6 predicted proteins | sample 8958771 | NCBI WGS metagenome assembly JAEEGK01 (sample SAMN16246547, study PRJNA631951) | gut metagenome | biome: gut microbiome; feature: rumen; material: SC-attached | host: Bos | place: Iran: Karaj | collected 2018-10
CCAAGGCAACATTGCCGTCGGTCCCTGGCACGCAGCCGTTGGCCACGGCATACAGCACGTCATACTGATTGGCGAAAGTATCCCAATCGGAAACCGTGAACTCGCGTGCGTGGGTCTCGGCATGGAAAGTCGGGGAGAGAGCGGTCTTGGCGTCCGGCGTCAGCGCGTAGGCCAGGAAATCCACCTTCACGCCGCCGAAAGGCCAATAGATATGCTGCTTGGTATAGGGGGAGCCGCTGGCCGGGAACCACTTGGCGCCATCCGTGAAGTAGGCAAACAACTGACCGCCGTAGCTCGTGGCAGCAGGGTCGAAATACTTGGGAGAACCATCGGCGGAAGCGGCCACATAGATGACATAGTCGTTGTCCGTACCGAGGGAGGTACCGGTCAGCTCCGGATCCGCTTTGGTGGCGGGATTAGTTGCGGCCTTGAAGGCAATCTCGACGGGAGCTTCGTCTTGTATGATTTCCGTTTTGAAACAGGAAACGGCGGCCAGCAGCACGGCTGTACCTGCGAAAAGAGATAGAAGAAGACGTTTCATATGGGTGGATGTTTAGTGGATAATACTATTTGTAAGAAAGTCACTTGCCATTCATGTTTCTCTGATTGCAAATATAATAAAAAATAATACACACCATTTAAGATAAAAGGTGTGAATTTTATTCATTTTTAGGCAGATAAGCCTTTTTCTGACCTGTTTGAAATGCTGATGGTGTCTGGCCTTTTGGTCAGGCCGAGGCCAGGTTTGTCCTGCCAGATTTTCCACAAAAACCTAGATATGGATGCCGTCAATACATTATTTGTTTTAACTTACTGAAGCAGAATCTCCCTGAACATACCCTATTTGCGACCAGCCACCTTTACCACCTGAATATCAGTATAGATATAGTATCCTCACACATCGATTCGCGGTTCGCTCGGGATTAGCGGCGCCAATTGGCGCCGCTATCCTTTTATCCCCCGCCACTTCGTGGCAGCCCCCAGGGGCATGCCGATTCCGCTTCGCTCCATCGGGTGCCTCCCGGTCGTCGCATCGCTCCTCCCGGCACGGCGCTGATGCGCCTTCGCTTCGCTCAAAACTTTCCTCCCGGTGACCCACATATATAATGAATAATTTGTATATTTAACGTGTTATAACCACATGGAATCATGAAATTACTCAAATTCATCAAATCTATTTCCCTGATCCTGCTGGCATCCGCGGCTTTCTCTTGCAAGTCCGGTAAGGTAACTGAGTCTCCCAGGATCGTCAACATCATCAATTTCATCCGCTACACTGAGCCAAGGTCTGCGGAACCTTTAGAAGAGGTTCTCTACCAGACAGTAGTCTCCCAGGCGGAGGATCTTAGGTCCAAGAATTTGATAGGGACATATCTCCTTCAATATGATGCGCTTATCTATCCGCCATACCAGGAGCTCCTGAAGGAAGAAAAGGCCCGCGGTTGTGAGATCGGCGCATGGTGGGAGATCACCCAGCCGCATGTCGAGGCCGCCGGTATGACATGGAGAGGGCGCTTCCCGTGGGACTGGCACGCTCATGTGGACTTCTCAGTAGGCTACAACCAAGCTGAGCGTGAGAAGCTTGTTGATGTGTACATGGAAAAGTTTAAAGAGATATTCGGTGAGTACCCCAAGTCTGTTGGATCATGGTTCATCGATTCCGGCACCTTGGAATATCTTTACGAGAAATACTCCATTGAGGCTTCTTGCATGTGCAAGGACCAGGTCGGGACTGATGGTTACACCCTTTGGGGAGGCTATTGGAACGGCGCTTTCTATCCCAGCCGTGTGAACGGATATATGCCCGCGCAGACTGTTGAGGGCGAGATTCCCGTTCCCGTGTTCAGGATGCTTGGCAGCGACCCGATCTATCAATATGAGGCCACCGTGGGTGGTGGGGTTCAGAGTGTCGAGTCCCTTGAGCCTGTCTATGTGGGAGGTGGCGGCAATCCGGATTGGATCGATTGGTTCTTCAGAATGTTCACTAAGGAGCCTCATATGGGCTATAACTATGTTCAAGTGGGACAGGAGAACTCATTCACCTGGAGACAAATGGCCAAAGGATTTGTCGCTCAGACCGCTCGCCTTAAGGATTTGGCCGAAAGGGGTGATGTCAAGATCGAGACCCTGGTCCAAACCGCTCGCTGGTTTAAAGACAAGTATCCTGTGACTCCGCCCACAACTGTCATCACCACCGAGGACACCCGAGGGAACGGGCTTAAGACCCTCTGGTTCAACAGCCGGAACTATCGGGCTAACCTTCTTTGGAACAGCGAGGGATTGAAATTCAGGGATATACATGTATTCGACGAGAACCTTCGCTCTGAGTATCGGGATCACCCCGACACCCTTCCTGTCTTCCGTTACGAGACGCTTCCCATTGTAGATGGCTGTCTCTGGAGCTCTTATGAGAACATGGCTGGGCTTCGTTTTGTGGCTCCAGGATTTGTCGGCACCGATCCTGAGTTCACCGTCTTGGATGGTGGAAACCTTCAAAGGATCATCTGGCCCGCAGCGGACGGGAAGGCCAAGTTCATCATCGAACTGACGGAGAACGATGTCAAGATCAATCTCAAAGGCAAGACTGAGCCTTGGTGCCTGGAATTATCCACCTTACCCGGCGTTGCTCTTCCTTTTAAGAATATAACTTCCACAGCCATAACTGCTTCCATGTTCGGTCGCGAGTACGGCATGACTCTTTCCAAAGGGACTTTCGAAGATCTCAGGGAAAGTGCTGACGGAAGAGTCTTCCGCATATTACCGGAAGCGGAAACTATTGTTTTCACCCTTGATCTGTTATGAGACGTTTCATTCTTTCCGCATGTTTATTATTGGCATGTGCCTTCGCGTTAGCGAAAGGTGTACAACCGGTTGATCCACAGTGTTGCTTCCTTGTCAATCCTCTTGGTGTAGAGTCTCCGTCCCTAGGCTGGAGGCTGGATGGAACTGGAGCCGCGGCGGTGCAAAGCGCTTATGAAATCCAGATAGCCTCTTCCTCAAAGAAGCTCTCTTATGGGAAGGCAGACATCTGGTCTTCCGGGAAGGTGCTGTCGGACAGCCAGTTCGGTGTGTGCCCGCCGGTTGCTGAACTCTCTCCGGCCACCACATATTGGTGGCGTGTACGGGTCTGGGATGCCGACGGGAATAAATCCGCCTGGACCGCGCCTGCTTCCTTCTCGACAGGTCTTCGTGATGAGGACTGGACAGGGGAGTGGATTGCCCCCGAATGGAAAGACGGGATGAGAATGCCCTATTTGAGAAAGGAGATCCCGGTGGGTAAGAATGTCCTCCGGGCAACAGCGTTCGTGTGCGGTCTTGGCGCGGCGGACTTGTTTGTGAATGGGGAATATGCCGACTCGACCAGGGTGCTGGATCCTGCCCAGACCAATTATGAGCATTACGCACTTTACAGCGCCTTGGATGTGACCAGCCTTATTAAGTCGGGGACTAACTGCCTGGGTGTCATGCTCTACGATGGCTGGTTCAATCAGAACTATGTGTTTGCCGATTTCAGCTACGGCAAGCCGATGCTCCGGCTTCAACTTGTGGTCGAATACAAGGATGGCTCTCGGGAGACCTTTGCTTCTGATCGTACTTGGCAGTGGATGGAAGGCCCTGTGGTTAAGGCGAATATCTATAGTGGAGAGGTCTATGATGCCCGTCATGCTGTCAGGGATTGGGCGAAAGCCGGTACTGATGTTTCCGCATGGAAGCCTTGCGTCAAGGCTACGGTAGGCGTTCCACCTTCTTTGCGTTCGCAGATCATTCCGGCTATCAGGCAGCAGGAAGTCTTGCCTGCCGTGAAGATGTGGAAGACAGAGAAAGGGTCTTACGTTTATGATTTCGGGACCAACAACACAGCGGACATATTCCTGAAAGTGGCTTTGCCAGCCGGTACGAAGATAAGGGTCCAGACCGGGGAAGAGATTTATGGTGAAGGACTTGGAGTTGATTTCCGTTCCACGGGCATCAGTGTTGTCCCTATCCAGACTGACGAATACATTTGCGCCGGAACAGGTGCGGAGAGCTGGATTCCCCGTGGCACTTACCACGGCTTCCGATATGCCGAGCTTGTCTGCGACGCTGATGACGTCACCCCTCAGCTTGACTGGCTTCAGGCGGTCCTGGTCCATACTGATCTCGACAAGACCGCTACCTTCTCCTGCTCTGAGCCGCAGCTTAATCGCTTGCATGAGTTGGCTCTCCGCACTGTGCAAGGTAACATTGTCGGAGTGCCTATGGATTGCCCTACAAGGGAGAAGTGCGGTTGGCTGGGAGATGCCCACGCCTACATCAAGATGGCGATGGTCGGCTACGACATGGACAACTTCCTGTTCAAGTATTTGGAAGACATCCGCTCCGGGGCTGATGTGGAATTGAAAAACACTCTGCATCACCAACTTAAGAACATCTTGTTCTACTACACGGACAAGGCTCCTGGAATACCTTTCATGATCGCTCCCGGTAAGCGTCTTTGCGGTGTAGCCTCGCCTGACTGGGGAACCGCCGTAGTGCAGCTGCCTTGGCACATGTATCTCTATGGTGGTGACAAGGCCGCTTTGGAGCATTATTACGACATTATGGCGCAGTGGACCGACTACATCACATCCATCTCTGTCGGGCATATCGTCTTCACCGGTCTTGGAGACTGGGATCCTCCTTATGGTGTACATAAGATCGCCACTCCCGTGGAACTCACGTCCACGGCCTTCCACTACTATGACCTGTCTATAATGGAGCAAGTGGCGGATATTCTTGGAAACGCCTCAGACAGAGAGCGTTTCGCTGCGGAGAGAAAGGCTGTCAAGGAGGCTTTCACCGCTCGTTTCTTCAATCCGCTCGCGAAGACATTCGGCACCCAGACAGCTGACGCCATGGCTCTCGACTTCGGTCTTTGCCCCGAAGGCGAAGAGGCTGCCGTGGCTGTCGGGATATCCAAGCACATGATTGTCCAGCGTCGTTTCTTCGATGCCGGAATATTCGGAATGTGTCGTATCGGCTCGGCTCTCGCTAGGAACGGCCAGGCCAAGTTGGCTTATGACACCTTCACTAAGAAGGGCAAGTACAGCTTTGATTGGATGTGGTCCAAATACGATGTCACTACTCTTTGGGAGGTACTGCCGATTTGCGATGGGAATAGGGAAGAGACAACTGGTTGCTCCCACTGCCATCCGATGCAGGCTGGATTTGACATTTATTTCTACGAAGATATCGCAGGAATCAGGCCGGTGGCTGATGCTCCGGGCTATAAGAAGATACTCTTCACTCCCGGATGGGTTGATATATCCCTTGAGAGCGCTTCGGCTACCGTTGAAAGCCGGTATGGCGAGATAAGCAGTTCATGGGAGAGGGAAGAAGGGGAGGTCACCTGGAAAATCCGGATCCCGGCAGGGAGTACCGGATTGGTCTCGATGCCGGGATCAGACAAACTGGAGGTCTATTCTCCTGGTGAATATGAGTTTAAGGTAGCCGCTTCACCGGGAAGGTAAAGTAGGTGTCGGGGAAGGGCTCGTCTTTGAGCGTGAAATGCCACCATTCGCTGCTAAGAGGTTTAAAGCCGTGCCTTAGCATCAGCGAGCGGAGAATCATCCTGTTGTGGATCTGCTGGTGAGTGAGTTTACCGTAGTCAGGATGGCTCTCGATTCCGAACCAATCGAATGTGCCGCCCATGTCAAGTTCTTTCTCCGTGTTCATGTCAAACAAAGTGAGATCCACGGTGGAACCCCTTGTGTGACCTGATTTCTCCATTATGTATTCCTGCTCGAACAGGACCGACTTGTCCAAATCGGGATAGAAGTACTTTTTCATCCTGATGTCGGGGATGTCAGCCGCCCAGCGGACGAAATGGTCCACGGCCTTCTGCGGACGGTACGCGTCGAAGATTTTCAGTCTGTAGCCCATGCTGATCGCGTCATCGCTTACCGCTTTGAGGCTGTCCGCGGCCCTCTTTGTGAGGAGTGCGGTGGGTTCGAGGTAACCGTCGATGCGATCTCCTACGAAGTTGTAGGTGCTGAAGTACCTGATTTCCAGAATGGCATCCGGCACCACGTCGGTTAGGTTTACGAACTCACTTGAGTCTTCCTCCGGACGTAGCGTGACCGTCTTCGTTGTGGAGCAGGCTCCGAAAACAATAAAGACAAGGGCCATGAAGAGACCCTTGCCTTTTAAAGTGTTGACAATCATTTATTTCTCGATTTTATAAGTGCCGGCCTCATATTCCTTGACCTCAGTCTCACCCGGTAGGGTGACGGAAGCCTTGGCTCCTTCAGGGACAGTGAATTCCCAGACCCACTTGTCGCCTTCGTACTTCCAGGCGCTCTTAATCAGACCCGCTGCGGAGTTGTATTCAGCCTCAAGATGACCGAGCCTCTTGTCAGGCACGGGCTTCATGATGATGTGCTTGAATCCGGGGCATGCGGGATCGGCGGCGATACCTGCGGCTGTCTCGAAGATCCAGGCGCAGACCGCTCCGTAGGCGTAGTGGTTGAAGCTGTTCATGCCGCTGGGGCCCATTCCCGACTCTAGAGTGTAGCTGTTCCAGCGCTCCCAGATGGTGGTGGCGCCATTATCGACGGAATACAGCCAGCTGGGGTTCTTCCTCTGGAAGAGAAGATCGTAGGCTATGTCCGCCATACCGTTTTCGGTAAGGGTGGCCATCAGGATCGAAGTTCCGAGGAAACCGGTCTGGAGACATCCGTCGTGATCGGCGAAATTCTGACGGAGTCTGGCAAGCATGTCCTCCTTGGCCTTTCCTTCGACAAGACCGTTCTTGAGAGCGAAGAGGGCGGGAGTCTGCATGGTGTTCAGGATGTCGGTCTTGAAAGTGCCGTCAGGTTTCAGGAAGGTATTCTTCATGTAATCCTTTGCCGCCTCAACCATCGCCTGGTACTTGGAAGCGTCTTTGCCGGTAGCGGCTGCCATGTCGGCCATCATAGCGGCATCAATTGCCCAGTAGCTGGCGCTGAGGTAGTTCCAATAGACTATAGCTTCAGGACGACGGACTGTCTTGCCGGATTTGTCGGTCATGTTGATTCCGCCGCCGCAACTCTCGAGAGGCTCATAGCTGAGCCAGTCTGCCCACTGGTAGTTGCCATTCTCGGTGATGTGGGAGTTGTGGTCATACTTGGTGTCGTTGACATAAGTCATGAACTTGTTCATAGCATCCCAGTTCTCTTCCACTATCTCATTGTCTCCGAATTGTTTCCAGATGGTCCATGGAACGATGATCCCGGCATCTGCCCATCCGAGCCTCATCATTTCGTTGCCATACTGGGCTGTCGGCGCGACTCCCGGGAATCCGCCAGCCTCACTTTGGGAATCCCTCATGTCGCGGGTCCATTTGTGGAAGAAGCCGTCAGTGTTGGCAAAGAAGGTTCCAGTCTCTGTGAATACCTGGGTGTCGGCTGTCCAGCCGAGGCGCTCGTTACGCTGCGGGCAGTCGGTGGGGACAGAGAGGTAGTTGGAGCGCTGGCCCCAGACTGTGTTGGAGATGAGCTTGTTGATCAGCTCGTTACCAGTGGTGACCTTTCCTGTCTCGAGGTTCTTGGCTATTGATGTGACAGGAATAGACTCGATTGAGCTGATGGTGACCTCATCGCTGGCGGTTATAGACACAAGGCGGTAGCCGAAGAATGTGCGAACAGGGGTGAAGTCGGCGAAGCTCTTGGTGTCGGCGAAGGTATAGACAAGCCTGATGCAGTCTTCATCGACACGCAGGTTCCTTCTGTGGCAGCTGCCTTCAGGACCATCCATTCCGCGGCTCTTGGCGCCATTGCCATCGTTCAGCAGCTCAGAGGGGAAACACTTGAGGACAGTGCCGCCCTTTGCCTTGAACACGAAATGGGGGACTGCCGCGGCATTTTGTCCGAAGTCAACCACAAGGGTCTCACCAGGCTTTACGACCATAGGCTCTCCAGCGGCGAACTCTTTCTTAATCACCACCTTACCATATTCCTCTTCAGTGTCGCCCTCGACTCCTTCCCAGACATAAGCTTTGATGGGGGAGAGAGCGAGGTCTTTGCGGAGATATATCTCAGCGCCTTGAGAGGGGAGTATCTCACCCTTGAAATCCTCGCTCACCACAGGGGCGGAAAGTTTCTCGGGAGTGTCGAATCCCATAGCTATCCTTGCGTCATAGTCTTCACCATCGAATATGGCGGCATGAGTGACAGGACCGGCTATTCCGGCTTTCCAATTCTCGGTGTCGGTTCCGTAAAGCTTCTTTGTTCCGTCGGCGTAAGTGAGCTCAACCACACCTCTGAAAGCGCATTTCTTGCCGATAGGACCATCGTGGCCACCAGGACCGAGGATCTTGTCGCCCCACCAGCCCGGGGTGACCTGTGCTGACAGGATGTTCTCAGCTCCGGCTTTCGTGTTCAGCACACCGGTGATGTCGTAGGTGAAGGAGCGTTTTGTCTTCTCACGGTGAGTGAATCCCGGTTTCAGGACTTCCTCGCCGATCGGGGTACCATTGACATAGATTTCGAACACACCAAGGCTGGTGGCCATCCATTTGGCGCTGACCACCTTACCTTCGTTCTTGAGGGTAGACATGAACCAGCTGGCTCCGTCTGCCGCCTTATCCTCGTTTTCCTCGGGGAACACAAGGGGAGCGGCTACTGAGATCCATGAGGATTCGTTCCAGGCTGAAGCGTCAAGCGCGTCCGCCCTTTCTCCCGCAGGGCAAGCTTCTTTTGTTGAGCAACCGATCGAGACGGCCATCAACGTGAGCGCCAGCGGGATTAAACTGAGTTTGGTCTTCATTTGTGTTATTGGATTTAAAGATGTTTCTGATGCCTCAAAAGACAAATTTAGCAATAATTCCTTTCAATGTGGCCGCCTGACATAATTAATCACCGTATTTAGCCGGCTTTTTTGTGTCCTTGAATATATTCAACAATCCTTATTCTTTAACGAGCGAATAAAGATACTCAAACATCTTGAACGCGTCCTCAGCGTTTAGCATGGTGAGTTTGTTCTCCTTGGCATAGGCCTTAAGTTCCTTGGCTTGAGCTGGATACTCTTTGTAAAGGTCCTTCAGGTAACGAATCACATGCTCCTCACCTCCGATGGTGATGAAATAGGTGTTCTCATTCTTCTGCCTCCAGACTTCGAGGGAGTGCACATCCTGCTCGGTGGGTTTGCGGAAGTCCGTTATTGTGTAGGCCGTGTCGAACTCATAGGAGCGCAAAACTTCCACTTTCGCTTGCGTGGTAGCTCCCAGGGCACCTTTTGAGCCCACATTCACTTTCTTGACCTTCCAATTGACCAAAACCTGGAAATCATCGTTGCCCTTGATTTCGCAGAGCATTCCTTGGCGCATCACGAAACGGCGATCCTCAGTGACAATGGTCTGGAGCATCGGCATATTAGTGATTTCCATAAGGGTCTCACCATCGAGATAGAGAACCTTCTGGGAAAGCATGTCAAAGTTCAGTTTCAGTTTCTCGACACGTGTGTTGCCGACGAAACGGACACTCCCGTCCACGAAATCAGGAAAAAGGAACATACGCTGCTGCGCGGACGCAGCGAGCGTCATGGCCGTGAAAGCCAAGATGGCGGTAAGGATATTTTTTTTCATATAGATTCGTTAATTCAAAAGGAGTGGCGCAAAAATCGCGCCACTCCTTAATGATTTATGAGAATGCCATCTCTTACTTAGGGGAACCCCACTGAGGGGCGTTCTTGTCCTGCCACAGACGCTCGGTATTGAGCACAGAGCCTGAGCCGAAGCCCATTCCTGACTGAGCTGTGCCGGGAGTCAAGCCCTGCTTCTGGAGGCTCTCAAGACGGATGTCATGCATGACGTCGGTGATGAGAGGAGTAGCGAACTCGAAGCGGCGAGGAATAGCCGTGAGAGAGATCTCCTTGAAATTGACGAACGGGAGAAGCGTTGAACCGATCTTCGGGTAACCCGAACGACGAGCGGTGACGAACATATCGTTCGGCATCATGCTGAAGTTCATGAGCTGCTGGAGATAGATCTTCTCGAGTTTATCGGAGTTGGATCCGGTGAACTTGACGGCGTCGGTCGCGAGCATAGCGGCGATCTCGCCATCCTTCAGCTCGATGCTGACCTCGTTGGGATCGTAGTTGTAAGTATTCTTGTAGTAAGGGATCTTGTTCTTTCCGGCGATGTAGTCCCACTCAGTGACTGAGAGCTCGACACCACGGTTGTAGTAGGCCTCAGCTGACTTGGGAAGGGATGCGCCCAACTGGGCCATCTCGGCGAGATAAAGGTTGGTCTCACCGGCGCCAAGATACATTCCCCACCAAGGAACATCCTCAGTGTCAGAAATAACAGGGCCACCAGGAACGGTAGGAAGACCGAAGTCAACACGGCCGCGGACCATCTCCTCCTGGAAATCGGAATAGATGCCATAAGTCTTGTTGGCATCACCTACAGAGACCTTATAACGATCAGCATACTCATAGTACTCACCGATCAGGGCTTTGTACTCAGCAGAGCCGTTGAACACGATCGGGTGGCCGAAATAACGGACCCAAGGCTCGCCAGGACCGCCCCACTCCTTGAAGTTGCCTTCCTCATCAAGCACTACAACATCCTTGATGTAGCTAGGAAGGCTCTCATACATGTTGTTGTCGATGAAGCACTGGACAATCTTGGAGTTGAAGGAGTTCTTGGTGTAGAAGAAACGGAGACGAGGGTCGAGAGAGTTCCTCATGAAAGTGATCACATTACCGCTGGCGCCACCCATCCAACCGGACAGTGAGTTGCCGGTCTGGTAAGCGAGGTCACCACCAGTGGTAGCATCGGCCTTATGGAAGATGAAAGCATCCTCCAGGCTGTCGATGTAACCGGCGGTACTGCTGACCACTGACTGGGCGATCTGCTTTGCCTTGTCGGCGTTGTTGTTGTACAGACGGACAGCGATCTTGAGCTTGATTGTGTTGGCAAGCTTGGCCCACTTCTGAAGGTTTCCGTTGAATATGATGTCCTGCTTAGCGACAACGACCTGGGTAGGATCCTGGAAGGTGGCGATATAGCCGTCTAACTCATCAACAAGGATGTTGTAGACATCTTCCACACTGTCGTACTTGGGAGTAAGGGTGCCACCATATTTATATTGGCTAGCCTCAGAGTACTGGATGTCGCCCATGATGTCGCTGCAGTAGATAGCCTGGAAGGCGGCGAGAACACCGCACATCGCTGAATAGGCTTTCTGCTCATTGGCATCGAACGCCGCGATATAGTTGTCAATATCGTTGCGGTAGTTGAGCATCGTGATGTAGTTGGTCTGCCAGTTGACCGCTGTTCCGACAGCGTAGGAACCCTCGGAATAAGATCCGGAGGTGCCCATCTGGGCCCACCTGTTGTAGAGGGCCTGGTTGTAGAACCAGTAGGTGTAGTCATTGAACTCGAAAAGGAGTTGGCAGCGGGTCGCCATGTAGGAAGGATCCGGATTGGTGACGGCGCTGGGGCTCTGGTTCATCTCAGCGAACTGCTCACGGCAGGCAGAAAGTCCTAAAACGCAGATGGCCGCGAGGACCAGGAATATTTTGTTTGTTTTCATTTTCACTTACGTTTTAAGAATTAGAATCTGACGTTGACTGTGAAGGTGTAGTAAGTCGTGACTCCCAAAAGGTTACGTACACGGAACTCAGATGCGCGGGTACCACGGACAGACTCCGGGTTCTCCTTGTTGGGCATCGTGTTGAGGATGTATCCGAGGTTGTGGGCGTTAGCCTGGAGGTTGACACCCTGGGCCTTGATGGCGCGTGCGGCCTTCTCGGGAAGGGCGTAGGCGATGGAGAGATCACGGAAGCAGATGTAGTTCAGCTTGGTGAACCAAGTGTCGTCCACGATACCGTTACCCCAGCTGTGGGTCAGATAGTTCCAACCGGACTGGTGGGAAGGATCGATGACATTCTTGTCGATCAGCTCCTGATAGGACTCGCCGTTAGGGCTGGTGGGACCGGATTGTACCACATAGGGATCACCGCTAGGCTGTGCGATCTTTGTTCCTGTGAGGAATATACCGTCAGGAATCACACCGTCGTCATAGGTGATGCCGTCCCAGCGGGAAGTGAAGGTCACTCCACCGTGATCCTTGTCAGCGCCACGGAGAGCTGTGGCTGAATAGCCATAAGCGGTACCGTAGTGTGAAGGATAGGAGGCGACATATCCACCGAAGCGGGCGTCGAAGGAAGCCCTGAGGCTCAACCTCTTGTAACGGAGGGTGGTGTTGGCCGATCCGAGGAAGTCAGGAACGGAGTTACCGATCTCCTCGACCTTTCCGGCCCTGCGGATGAATGCGGAGCCATAGGTCTGGGCCTGATAGTTACCAAGGACAATCTTGCCTGAACCGCCGGTGATGTTGCCATCCTCGTCGTAGGTGTAATCCCTCATGGGCATCTTGTCGGACATCAGGATTCCATAGGTGCCGCCGACCTTGGCGACAGATCCGATACGGTAGTTACCGTAGTCGGCGTCTCCCTGCAGCTTGATGTAGCTGGCGACGAGGTCACTCAGCTCGACGATCTTGGACCAGTTCTTCGTCCAGGTGAAGTTGAGATCCCAGCTGAAGTCCTTGGTCTCGATCGGGGTCGTGTTGAGAGCGAGCTCGAAACCGGAGTTCTGGATGTTACCTGCGTTGATGAGGGCGGAACCCACACCGGAGGCACTGGGAACGGTGACGCTCATGATCTGGTCACGGGTGTTCTCCTTATAATAGGTGAAGTCCATTCCGACACGGTTGTTGAACATACGATAGTCGGTACCGACCTCCCAGGAGGTCTTGCGTTCAGGCTTCAGGTTGAAGTCCTTGACGGAGCCGGGGATGGACATGTAGTACGAAGAGGTACCTTCATGGTTCATCTGGCTCACTGAATAGGCCTCATTGATGTAGTAAGGATCGGTGTCGTTACCGACCTGGGCGATGGAGGCGCGGAGTTTCCAGAAGGAGATGGCCTTCGGCAGGTCGAGGGTCTCGTGGACAAGCCAGGAGGCGCTGAATGAAGGATAGAAGTAGGAGTAGTTACCGTGCTTGTCGGCATAGACAAGGGCGGAGGACCAGTCGTTACGGCCGGTCACCTCGAGGAACACCTGCTCCCTCCAAGCCGCGGTGAACTGACCGACAGCGGAAAGCATGGTCTTCGTGCCGCTGATGGAGCCGGATCCGTTCACGGTGTTGCGGGAGTTGGAGATGTAATACTTCAAAGGAACGATCAAACCACCGTTAGTGGAGGCGGCTGTCGCGAAGTTGTAGTTGTTGTAATACTCACCGCGGAGGAAACCGCCCAGACGCCAGTTCTCACCCGCATTGAAGTCGAAGATGAGGTTGGTGTTGAGGTTCGTCTGCTCCTGGGTGTTCTGGCTGAGGCCATAGGAACCGCCGCCGGTGTTGTTGGCGTAACCGGAGTCCTTACCCTTGCTCTCGCGACGGGTGTAGTAGTAGTTCAAGCTGCCGTCGGTGACCCACTTGAGCCAAGGAGTGAACTGGACGGTGACCTTCACGTTAGGACGAACGACAGTCTCTTTCTGGATAGTCTCGTTCTCCCAGACTCCCCACCAGACACCACGTCCGGGGATACGGCCGTACTTGTCACCATAAGACTCCGAAGCGAGTCCACCGTGGTCTCCCTTGTACTTGTCACGGAAATACTTGGCATTGTAGGTACGATCCCAAGTTCCATCGATAAAGTTCTCACCGATGTTCGGCTGGGCGTTGCGGGGAGAAGAGTTAGCCATTGTCATCGAGGCCTCGACCTCAATAGCGTCGTTGAGCTTATGGGCGGCCTTGATGAGGGTGCTGAAACGGTTGAAGCTGTTGTTCGGCAGGGTTCCCTGGGAATACTTCTCGGAAATGGAAGCGTAGATGGAGCTGCGCTCATTACCGCCGGACAGGGTCACGTTGGTGTTCGTGTTGAAACCGAGGTTGTAGGCCTCCTTGAAGTTGTTCTCGAAAGCCTTGGAATCGATGATGCTCCCGTCGTACCACTTCAGTTTCGGCTGGGCGTCAAAACGGTTACCATAGGAAATACCGGCAAGACCGATGTCGTTGACCTGGGCATCGAGGTCGTAGATCTCGCCCTCTTTGCCCTCGACCCAGATGTTAAGCCTGTGGTTATCCCATTTCGAAGCGGCGTTACCATAGTTACCATAGCCAGGGAAGTAACCCTCCATGAACACGTTCTGGAAGGTAGGCTGGCTGGTCACCTGGTCGATACCGATGGTCTGGGTGAAAGAGACACCGAGTCCCTTCGTGCCGCGGCCGCTCTTGGTCGTGATGATGATGGCTCCATTCAAACCGCGTGATCCGTAAAGGGCGGTAGCGGCCGCACCCTTAAGGACGGTGAGGCTCTCGATGTCCTCGGTGGTGAGGCTGCCCATTCCACCGACGACGATTCCGTCGATGACGTAAAGGGGCTGGTTGCTGCCGGCGATGGAGCTGTAACCGCGGCTGATTAC
>JAEEGK010019720.1_pt1 | contig 14430 bp, 9 predicted proteins | sample 8958771 | NCBI WGS metagenome assembly JAEEGK01 (sample SAMN16246547, study PRJNA631951) | gut metagenome | biome: gut microbiome; feature: rumen; material: SC-attached | host: Bos | place: Iran: Karaj | collected 2018-10
CACAGATGCCATGCAAGGCAGGTGTCGCACCAGTATAGGCACTCGTATGTCCGATGGCTGTCACCGTCGGCAGATAGTTGATCAGGCAGTTGTCACAGGAGAATCCCTCCTCGATAAGCCGTTTGAAGCCATCGTCGCCAAACTGGTCATAATACCTGGGCAGATAGTCCCATCGCATCTGGTCTACCACGATTCCCACCACCAACTTAGGACGCTCGTTCATCTTCGTCCCGGCCCACATCTGCGTCGCCACACACGCGAACAGCAGTAATATCAATAAGGATTTTCTCATTTGATTGTTATATTCATCTGTAAACTATGGTGCAAAGATACAACAAAATTCTGAATCGTCCAAACAAATCTATTGTTTTCTTTTGCTTTCTTTATTAGACGATGACGTTTCACACACACTTCGTCGGTCGTTGACATATAGTCAAATGATTGTTTGACTCCAGTCAAAAGGTTCGTTGACTTAAGTCGACGAATGCGTTGACTGATGTCAACGAACGTTTTAAACGGACTTGAACATCGGTTTCATCTGAGGTCTCTGCCAGTTTCCTCCGTACTCTCTGCTACTTTCCTCAATAGTCTTTATCACTTTCCTGCCACTAAAACATAAATCCTCGGCGATTGACATCGCGATCAATGTTGCCAGAGATAATGTGACATTTCACAAGGCTGGGCTTTGAAAAAGTAAACCCGTCAACCATCTCGTCGCTTAATGGATAAGAATACTGAGGATTGAGCCAGCCATTCGATGTGATGAGCACAAGGTAGAACATACCATCTTCATCCTCTTGTAGCTGGTCATTGGAAACAATGATAGCAGGATGGGGTTTGAACGTCCCATCTGGGAAAAGGAAACTGACCTCCACTATGTCTCGCTGATGGTATTTCATAAATAGCGTGCTATAACGTGAGACATAGTCTTACGAGAATGCTCAAGGAAAGCATCCCTTAGTTCACGATGAGCCTCAATTGCTTCCTGTGTCACCTCTTCTTGAGGTGTTTCTCCTACTTTCAGAAATAGTCCTGTAGCAAGCAGGGCTCTGAGCTTTCGTCGAGCCAATGCATTATTCCTATTATACTCTAAAGTAACTGTACACATATTTCCATTTGTTTGAATCACGGTGCAAATATATGCAATATTTCCGAGACTTCCAAATAATTAGCGAAAAAGTTGGCGGAATATTTGGTGGAAAGGAAATAAATACCTAACTTTGCAGCACAACTATAGATAGCAATGAATAAGACAATCAAGAAATTACTAAAGATCGTTGGAGGCATTCTGGCAGTAGTCGTCATACTGCTGGGAGCAGCCTTAGTGGTTCTCAACAACAAGTCTTTTCAGCAGAAGGTGCTGGAGATGGCTGTGGAAGAGTTGCAAAAGAAGCTGGAAACCCGTGTGGAGATCGACAGCATCAGCATCAACATGTTCAACTTAGACATCAACCTCTACGGCATCATGATTGAAGACCGTGAGAAGCGCGAGATGCTCAAGGTTCAGAAAATAGCTGCCGACATTGAACTGCTGAAGCTACTGCAAAACAAGATCGTCATTGAGAAAGCAGAACTCATCGGTGCTGAGGCCCTGCTCCTGAAGCCCTCAAAGGAAGAGCCTGCCAACTACCAATTCGTCATCGAGGCCTTCAAGAAGCCAAAGGACAAGGACAAGGAAAAGAAAAAGGAAAAGAAAGAGAAGCCGAAGGGAAAGTTGGAACTTGATGTCAGCGACCTCTTGCTGAAGGACATCCATGTGAAGCACAACGAACTCGACATCCACCTGCAACAAGCCAAATATCACAATGGCTGGATCAGTGGTCAGACCGCTGAGATAGAAAGCGTCACCCTTGTCTGCGACACCACGTTCAGGGAAGGTCTGAAGCCCTTCTCGGCCTCCTTGGGCCGTCTGACGGTCAAAGGGGATTTTGAAAAACAGATCGCCAAGCTGGATATCTACAATGCAGAATACCATTGGCAGTCGCTGTGGAAGAAGCGCAATATCATGGTGGACAATCTGGCCTCCGTTGGCCATCTAACCATCAATACAGACAAAGGGCGATTCAGTGCGACGGCAAAACAGGCGCACTACAAGAACGACAACCATCTGCCCCGTAAGAACACAGGCAAGCCCAAGCGCGGTTTCTTTGATGCCAAGCACCTCGACGTCATCGCCGATTTCCATGTAGTGCTCGACTCCATCAGCAAGAATGGCATCACGGGCCATCTGAATGAGTTCACGGCCAAAGACTCCGTCACTGGCATCGACATCCGCAAGCTCCAGGCACAATTCATGTATGTAAAGGACAAGATTGATCTGCGTGACATCATTCTCCAACAGAAGAGTACCGTCCTCAATATCACCAGCGGTGCAATCGTGCTGCCCAGCAAGAAAGAAGGACGCGAGTTCTCCTACTCGACGGGTGTCATCACAGGTACAGCCTATCTGAAAGACATCTCCAGGGCGTTCGCCCCTGTGCTGAAGAACTTCACGATGCCCCTCAACCTCAGCCTGACGATGAAGGGCACTAACAACTCTATCAGTTTCCGCAACGTAAAGGTCAGCTCCAACGACAAGAAACTCCAACTCGCTGCCACAGGTGGTATCACCGACCTGAAGGACAAATACAAACTCCACGTCAGGTTCGACGTCAGCAACATGATCGCCAAGACGGGCATTGCAGAAAAAATCATCAACCAGTTTGCCACCAAGAAACTGATGATGAACCAACTCAACAACCTGGGCGACATCAACTATACGGGCAGTTTCGACGTATTGTATAAAAAAGAGATCTTCAGGGGACTGTTGAAGACGGCTGCCGGTAATCTCAATTTTGAGTTCGCGTTAGATGAACTGAATAAGTATGTCAACGGAAACGTCAGTTCCAAGAAAATCGAACTGGGCAAGGTGATGAATATCAAGGAGATGGGACCGATGGATGCCTCAGCCGATTTCACCGTCGACATCAGCAAGCCGCGTACAGCCAAGATGCGCAAGGCGAAAGGCGGCAAGTTGCCCATCGGCTTCTTCAATGCGAAAGTCAATGACGTATCCTACTTGGGTATTCACATCCGCAACCTCACTGCCACACTTAATAGCGACGGGGCCGTTGCTACCGGCGAAGTGTACCAGAGCGGCAGGATCAGGGATCTGTATTTCTCCTTCTCCTTCACCGACACAGACCAGATGCAGAAGATGAAGGTCACCAAGTCTGGCCTCAAGTTCCATAAAGAGACCGAAGAGTACAAGGCTCAGAGAGCCGAGCGCAAACAGCAGAAGAAGCAGGAAAAGGAGGCGAAGAAAGCCCAGAAGGAACAGGAAAAGCAGGCGAAGAAAGCCCAGAAGGAAAAGGAGAAGCAACAAAAGGAACTGGAGAAACAGCAGAAAGGCGACACTCAGGATGGTGAGAAGAAAGGCTTCTTCAAGAAACTGTTCGGTAAGAAGAAAAAGACGGAGACTACATAGCCTCCGTCCTTTCTATGATTTCCAGACACATTCGTCCATTATGATAGGGACACTTCCAGAATCCAGCCTTATCATCGTCGAGATTCAGTGATCCGTCAGGCCGACGGCTCCAATGCCACTCGCCATTCTCCCAGTCGATCAACTGTTCCTTGATATACGTCCAACAACGCTCTGCCCGCTCATAGGCCTCTTCGTCGCCGAAGTGCTGCCAGAGATTGAACCATCCCACAACGTTCTCAGCCTGTACCCACCAGTGAAGGTCATCATCCACATGACCAGTGTCCAAGTTGGCCTCATGGATCATCGAACCGTCAGGACGCAGGCCCTTCTCAGAAGCTTTCGCCACAATGCGCACGATATCCTCCACCTTCCTCAATACCTTCTCGTCCCCCAACACGAGGGCTGCCTCATGCATCAGCCACGAACACTCTATATCATGTCCATAGCTCTCCAGATGCCCAGCGCCACGCGTCCAGTCCATCTCAAAGAAGAGGTCAAGGTGATGTGTCTCAGGATTCAGGATCTTATCGGTGAAGATGTCAATCAGATTGCGCAACGAAGCCTCCACACTGATCATCGTCTCCATAGGCACACTCACGCCGATGGGAAGCACCGATCCGAGCACAGGCACATAATCGCACGATTCCTGGGCATGCATCTCTTTCAGGCATCGCAGCAGGTTAGTATAAGGCTCTATGATGTGCAAATGGGTGTTCTGTGATTTGGGGAAGTTCGCGTCTAACTCAGAGAGTCGCATATCTGCGATTGGCTGCCAGTCGCGTGCCGTTGCCTCAATATAGCCGTTCTGCTCACGGTCCAATGCATGCTCCTCAATGCAGTCATAGAGCTGCAGCGCATAGTCGAGAGCCTCCCTGTCGCCTGTAGCACGAGCATATTCAGAGAGTCCGTAGATAGCGAAGCCGATGGCATAGAACTGCTTACGGGTGTTCAGCGGCTGACCTTTGGCGTCCACGCTCCAATACACGCCTCCGTACTCCTTGTCGAGGAAATGTTCGATGAAATACTCTTTAGCGTAGGTCGCCGTCTCCAGATACTCAGGTTTCTTCATCACCCGATAGGCAGCAGAGAATGTCCAGAGGATACGGGCATTCAGGATGGCACCCTTCTCAGCCTCGGGATGTAATACCTCATGGCCGTCAATACGGCCATAGAAACCACCATTCTCATGGTCGACCATCTTGGTCTGCCAGAAATGCAGGATGTTGTTTTCCAACACATCCTGCATCTCCTGTCTCATTGTCTTAACTGTCATCATCTATGTGTTATACGTCAAACTCACGTGCTTTCTTCAACTTGGCGTTGATCTCCTCCACACGCTTGGTGGTCAGGGGATAGAACCAAACCACGATGATAGCCAAACCGGCCACCATAGCCGGGATGAAGCTCATCAGCCAGCGCAGCACCATCAGCGCACTATCTGGCTGTACGACGCCAGCCTCTAACTGGGCGGCATCCGTGATATAGCCGAAACCGGAGAGGAGCCACAGCACAGCAGCACCGCCGATGGCGCCACCGAACTTCTGAGCCATTGAGGCCGAAGAGAAGATCAGACCCGTAGAAGCGGTGTTGTACTTCAACTCGGCATAGTCGCTCACATCAGCATACATACTCCAGATCAGCGGCGACATGATACCCGTAAAGATGGAGATGATCACTTGCAGGATCAGCATCATCCAGAAGCCCTCCGAGGTGCAAGGCACAAAGAAGAAGGCGATGCTGAACACCACCAGTGCGGCATTCACCAGGATAAAGGTAGATTTCTTACCCAACTTCTGGGCGATGGGCACACAAAGTGCCACACCAGCCATATTGGCCACCTCACCGATACCCAGGAACAGGCCTGAATAGAAGAGGAACATCAGGCCAAAGATGGTCAGCTGCACGTCCGGACCGATGATGTCGAGGAAGAAGTAAGCCACCGTTGCACCACGCACCGTATTGAACAGGTTAGAGCACAATGCTGCACCGATGAGCAGCCACCAAGGCTTGTTAGACAGCAACGACTTGAAGTCGCTACCCACACTCACCGTCGATACCGTCTTCAGATGTTCCTTCGTCAGCAGGAAGCAGAGGATGAACATCACAAAGCAGGCTGTGGCGATGACGCACATTGCCCAGAACCAGCCGTCTGGCGACTTATAGCCACCCAGTCTGTTGGTCAAGGGTTCCCAAAGGAACAGAGCGAGGAACGAACCACCGTATGCGAAGAACATACGGAACGAAGAGAATACGGTCTTCTCGTTCGTATCGTCCGTCATCACACCCAGCATAGCGCCATAGGGCACATTGATACCCGTATAGACCGTCATCATCATAATGTAGGTGATGTACGCCCAGATGAGTTTGGCGCCGTAGTCCCAGTCGGGTGTAGTAAACAACAGGATACCACAGATGGAGAAGAACGGTGCCACCCAGAGCAGGTAGGGACGGTATTTACCCCACTTCGTGTTCGTACGGTCGGCAATGATACCCATCATCGGATCGGAGACAGCGTCCCAAATACGTGTGACGAGCACGAGCACACCTGCATCAATCAGCGAGAGGCCGAAAATGTTTGAATAGAAGATAGGAAGATAGTAAGAGAACACCTTCCAAAAGGTCGATGACGACATATCACCGAAGCCGTAACCGATCTTTTCGATTAATTTAGTCTTTGCCATAGATGATGTTATTTACGATTTACAAATTTACGATTTACAATTTGTTTGCGCGGTTCTTGGCCACAAGACGCTTGATGGTCTCCACGCTGGCGGCAGTGGTCAGGCCGTCCTCAGGCGTGTTCATACAGTAGTCGATGAGCTTGTCGATGGTCGATGTTGCCACATGCATACGGGTGTCTGCCGAAGCGTAGTAGATGAACACCTTGCCGTCCTCGTCGGCGATCCAGCCGTTGGCGAAGGCCACATTCATCACGTCGCCCAGATACTCGTCACCCTCAGGCACAAGGAAATAGCCGCCCGGCTGTGCAATCACCTTCGTGGGATCGTCCAGCGCCGTCATATACATATAGAGCACATAGCGCAGGCCGTCAGCTGTGGCACGTACGCCATGAGCCAGATGCAGCCAGCCCTTCTTTGTCTTGATGGGGTGCGGCCCCTCACCGTTCTTCACCTCCGTGATGGTGTGATAGTGACGGGCGTTGATGATCTTCTCCTCCTTCACCTCTGCGTGGGTGATGTCATCGACGAGTGCCCAGCCGATACCACCGCCTGAACCTGTGTCGATGAAACCATCCTGCGGACGGGTATAGAAGGCGTACTTGCCATCGACGAACTCAGGATGCAACACAACGTTACGCTGCTGCGACTTCGTCTTCAGGTCTGGCAGACGCTCCCAGGTCTTCAGGTCTTTCGTACGGGCAATACCTGCAGTTGCTGTAGCGGCGGAGAGGTTGCCAGGCTGTGAATCGTCGTGACGCTCAGCACAGAACACACCGTAGATCCAGCCGTCTTCATGCTGCGTGATACGCATATCATAGATATTCGTTGCAGGAATCACGTCATCAGGCATCGTGATGGGCTCCTCCCAGAAACGGAAGTTGTCGATGCCGTTGGGTGACTCTGCCACAGCGAAAAAGCTCTTACGGTCTGCACCCTCCACGCGGACGACGAGCACGTACTTACCTTGCCATTTGATAGCACCTGAGTTCAGCGCGGCGTTACACATGATGCGCTGCATCAGGTAGGGGTTGTCCTGCTCATTGAAATCATATTTCCACTCCAGGGGCACGTGAGCAGCCGTCACCACTGGATACTTATACTTCTCATAAATGCCGTTACCCCACTCTACGGGTTCGTTCTTACGGCTCAGCAGCTCCTCATGATGTTTGCGCAGGGCTGCTACTTTCTGTTCAAATTCGCTCATAATCTTAATATTATTTTTCCTACGGATTATACGGATTATACGGATTTATTCTTTTGTTTTACTCACGGATTAATCCGTATAATCCGTATAATCCGTAGGTTTTATTATTTAATTTCGTTCAGGAATAAAACATTCTTTTTGTTGTACATCTCTTTAAAATAAGGTGCGTCGGGCTTTGCGGGCGAGGGGCCGAACCACTCCTCCTTGTAGTTACGCCAAACGAGGAAGTAGCTGATGGCATACTTGTCGAGCACAGGGGTAAGCGTCGATGTCCACCACGTAGAGTCCGTGAGATTCTTCAGTCCGCACTCTGTCAGAGCGGCGATCTTACCACGATCGGCAGCAAACTTCGTCAGCATAGCAAGGTTGGCATCCAACTGTGCCACAAAGTCCTCCTTGGAGCCCCACTGATAACCATCGATACCCACGAGCGATACACGATCGTCGCCAGGATAGCGCTCCAGATATTTCGCCTCATCGAGGTTGGCAGCCATACCGGGCGAGTAGGCCCAGAGCAGGTTGTCGAAACCACGACCATTCAGGTAGTCCTGCAACAGGTTCCACAGTCCTTTATACTCGTCTGCCGTACAGAGCCTTTCTCCCCACCAGAACCACGAACCTGTGTTCTCGTGCCAAGGACGGAAGATGATGGGCACTTTTTGACCGTCGGCGGTCTTCAACGTCTCAAGGAAATCACCCACACGACGCATCCACATCAGGAAGTCCTTCTCATGGGAACCGCCCACCAGCACATTCTTCACAACAGTCGTGTCGCTGATGTCCCAGGCCGTTCCCTCAGGGAACTTCTGACCAGCCAGACCACCGCCGGGGATGGTTGTCAGCGGGTTACGGGGATGCCAGCTGATAGTGATGATACCACCACGCTCATAGTGCTTGATAATCTCCTCACGCATACGGGTGAAGGGTACGCTGTCGAGGTTCTTGGCATCGCCCATCTCAATGCCACCGAGTTCAAAGCCCATCACGGCGGGCCAGTCGCCACAGACATTCTTCACATCGCTGGAGTCCTGGTCGTAGTCCCAGGTCAGGCCATAGAACGGATCGTCCTGATGACCGAACATATATCCCTTATTACGAAGCGTGTCGAGGCGCTCCATCAACTGCTGTGCTACCGTCTTCTCCGGTTCAGCCTGTTTTTGTGTTGTACAGGCGGCGACTGCTATTGCCGCGATTGCCATTGCAATAATCTTATTCATAATTATTTCTGAGTATTCTGATTTTATCTTAACTTCATCTGCTTGAGCAGCCAATTCTCCCACTCGTCCCACTGCTCCTGGAACCAAAAGTGCCAAGTAGCCTGATAGGGTGAGATATGCTTCGGGCCCTTCACCGTGTTATAGGTCGCCCAGGCGGTGGTGGGAGGCACCACATCGTCGTTATAGCCGAACGAGAACCATCCTGCCTGCTGGTCAGTAATCAGCCTGGCGAAGTTGATGCCGTCGTAATAGCGCGAGGTCTCGATCTGCTTCTCCTGACCTACACCTTTATTATTATAGAAGTAGTGCGGCCAGCCACAGGCGATGCCTTTCAGTGAGTTCGTGTGGTCGCAGCAGGCGGCGTGCACAGGGGCATAATAGGTGATGCGCTTGTCGAGACCGGCCGTCGCGAGTGAGAGGAATCCACCCTGAGACGAACCCGTCACACCCAGTTCCTTTCCGTTCCAGGGTGTGAACTCCTCGATATAGTCAAGGGCACGGATACAACCGACGATCACGCGCTTATAATAATGTTTGTCGCGCGAATCCATATTAAATTCCCAATAGCCCATCAGGGCACCGTTGAACACATCGTCGTACACCTTCTGCTCCATCGTCACAGGGATGCCGTGAATGCCGATCTCCAGCGTGATAGCGCCCTGGGTAGCCGTCCAGATGTCGCCGCCGTAAGGTCTCACACCGGCTCCAGGCACACGCAACAGTGCTGGATACTTGCCTTCCTTCACAGGCACGCAGAGGATGCCATAGGTACGGTAATTCGACTGCAGGTTCTGAAACGACACCTCATACACGTTCACATCCTTCGTGCAACGCTCGGGCAACAGTCGCTTCGTGGGTTCGAGAGGGGTCTTGCGGGCCTCGCTGATGACACCCTGCCAGAACTCCGAGAAGTCCTTGGGCATCACCGTCGACGGCTGCAACAGCTCAGGGGAGAACGCAGCTCCACAGGCACCCTTGTAGTCCTTGCCATCCACGTGGGCGGTCACGTCCACACGGTAGAAGCCGGGCTGCTTCATCGTACCTGTCAACTTCGTCGTCCCGTCTTTCAGTACGGTCTGCTTCTTCACGTCCTGGTACATCTCAGGGCCTGCGGCGAGGTCGATGCTCACATTGTCCACCAGCGTACCCGACTTCAGCACGCTGACAGTGAACGTGGCCTTCTCACCCGTCTTGTACGTCCAGTCCTGATGGTCTGGCTGCACGAGCACCTGGATTTCAGAGCCGCGAATCTGTGCCGACAGCGTCGAGAACGCCATCACACAGAGGATCATTGATAGTAGTCTTTTCATTTTGCTTTTAGTTGACTTCAAATTGCGGTGCAAAGGTACGACAATTCCCGCAAACACCCGTACTTTCTTTTGCCCAATGATGATACTATTTCGTCAATCTGCTCATACGGTCCACCTGAGAGCGGATCACCTGCAGTGTCGTCGAGTCGTTGGCGAACACCGAATTCAGTCCTTGAGCCTCCTGGGCAGGGTCGCCCGTATAGTCGTCGCCCACCTGCCACTGCTCGTGCTGCGGCCGGGCCAGTCCGCCCCATCCCCAGAAGTTACAGCCGGCAAAGTAGCCGCCGTTCTCAGCATTGTCAGCCACCAGAGAGAAGACGTACTCGTAGAAACCGTCCCTACCCTGCGTCGGTGTGCCGAGGGCAAACTGGAAACCGTCTCTCGGATAGCCGAACTCCTCCATCACCAGCGGCTTCTTGATCTTCGCACAGATGTCGAGGTGACGGTCGATATACTCCTTCGTGTTCGTCTTTGCCCGCGGCAGGTTCTCGATCAGCGAGTCGGCCTTTGCCCAGCCCCAGTTGTATGGCCAGAGGTGGATGTTAGCGTAACCGATGTTCTCGTCAGCCGTAATGCGTTCCCAACAGTCGAAGTCTCCCTCGCAGCCCCAGGCACCCTCCGAACCGATGGAGACCAGGTGGTTCGGGTCGAGCTCACGGATGAGCTTTGCTGCCTCGGCAATCCACTTCTCAAAGGCAGGCAGCGCTTCTTTAGAGAATGCACGCGGCTCGTTACCGATCTGCCAGGACATAATGGCTGGATCGTCCTTATAGGCTTTGCCAGTATACTGATTTGTCCTTCCGACAATGAAACGAACATAGTCGTAGAACAACTGGTGTGCCTTATCGTTGGTGGCATACTGCGCCATCGCGTTCATAAAAGCAGGATAACCGACATCGTCCGGTCTCGGCTGCTTACCTGCTCCAGCCTGCTCGAGATAGAAACCGTAGCCGCCACTCCACTCCCAGGAGTTGTTCAGGTAGAGCACAGCCACCATATCACGCTTGCCCATCTCCTGAAGCAGGTAGTCCAGACCAGCCAGTATCGTATCGTTATACACACCAGGTGCGATTTGCAGCGTCGGTTCTACCTTCGTCTTCACACCACGTTCACCATCTGAACCCACGAGGATACGCAGGTTGTCGATGCCCTGTGACTTCAGCAGGTCAAGTTCCTTGGCGAGCCGCTCGCGGTCACCGCCCTGCCCTTCCGAGCCCAGGATAGCCCCATACCAGAAGTTCGTACCCACATAATAATATGGTTTACCGTCCTTCACGAAATGGCCATTCTCCACAGTCACGAAAGGATTAGCCGACTCATTCACAGTCTGGCCGCAGGCAGTAATTACCACCGCCATCACGAGCATCACGAGGCTCTTAATTGCAATATTTACAATTTTCTGTATCATGCTGCAAAGGTACAAAAAATAATCGAATCCGCCAAATGTTTTCTAAAGAAAATGCAAAGAATTCGCACAATGTTTCCCCAAACCGAATTTGGCAGTCATTTTAGTCATTTTAGTCATTAGTCATTAAGGTCATTAAGGTTTTTGGAAAATAGTTTTTAAATTAAAATATATATATTATATATAATATATATATTTTAAACTCTAATTCCAAGTCAGAAATGCTTAATGACTATAATGACTAATGACTATAATGACTTAAGCGTAGTAATATTACTTTACAAATGTTATAGCATTGCATATAGCGGTCTTGAAGGCCACTAAGAGTGAATTTTTGAGCTAAGGAAAGTCCGACTTTGGACTATGGAAACCCAAAGTTTGGGCTAATGAAAGCCAAAATGCCCGAAAATCAATGAAACAGAAAAGAATCGGGCAGAACAAATCCGCCCGATTGATGCTGAAATTTGTTTACACAATTATTAACCGTGATATTCCACGAGGCCCTCGATGGGGTTGCGGAGTATGGTTCCAAGGGTGTATTCTTCGGATTCTACGGCCTCAGAGAGCTGGTCTGTGAAATAATGAGCGATGCTGCCGACGAAGGAAAGTGGCAGATATTGGTGCTCATACGGGGCAATATATATGCGGATGAAGTCGATAAAGCTTTGGCGCACGAGATCTTCAACATCTGGATCGGAGAGATGGTCGTGGATAAACTCCGTCAGACTCGCAAGAAAACGGTTTGCCAATGGCTGACGATAGACGCGGTTGATAATCTCAGGCAGCGTAAGTTTCGTCTTCTTCTCAAACTCGGCCTTCAAATCTTCCGACAAAAGTCCGCAGTAGAGGTCGTGCAAGAAGCGCTTTCCCATCACAGCTCCACTCCCTTCGTCGCCCAGGATATAACCCAAGGCTGGTGTATGCTGCAAGATGTTCTTTCCGTCGTAAAGACAAGAATTCGCACCTGTGCCTAAGATGCTGGCAATGCCATAATTATGGCCACAGAGGGCCCGTGCGGCACCCAAGAGATCGGAGTGGGCCTCGACGACCTCAGCACAGGAAAACATTTCACGCAGCAGCTGTGCCATCGGTGCCTCTTTCTCCGGACGAACACCACTACCATAAAAATAAACATGACTGATGTTCTCAATGGAGAGATAAGGCAGGAGTTCCTGATGCAGGATCTGACGGATCTCGTTGTCGGACTGATGGATGGGGTTGATACCCTGTGTGTGGAAACGCGTGGCGGCTGACACACGGCGCGGCGAGGGGTCGATACCCGTCAATGCCCAGTCGGTCTTCGTGCTGCCACTGTCGGCGATAAGTGTAAGCATATTCGTAGTAATTTTGTTTCAAATCTACTGCAAAAGTAGTCAAAATTATCTAAATCTGCAAGATTATTGAAAAAAATATGCGAGGAAAAGAGATTTTTTTGTACTTTTGCACGACATAAACGAAGAACGACACATTAATATAATGATGAAAAGACTATTACTGATAGGCGTGCTGCTCACATTCATGCTGACAGAGGCAGGAGCGGTGTTGAAGGAAAAAGACCTGCAACAGACGCTTGCCATCCTGAAAACGGAGCTGTTACGCTACAACATCGAACTGAAAGAGCGTACTCAGGTGAGAAAACAGAACAACAAGCGCATCATTCAGGAACTGGTGAGCACGATGAAACGGGCTGACCAGAATGCGCTGATGCTCTATTCACAACAACAGGAGAACGTATTCGACCTGACCTACGCCTGTCACGAGGCGACGGAGCAGTACCACGAGTTCCACTCGCGCCAGCTGCCCTTCAAGACGTTCCTCTCGCACAATCAACGGGACATCGCGCGCTACGACAGCCTCATCAATAGCCTGAAGGTTATGCCTGATAAGGTGCTGGGCAAAGAAGGCGTGCAGAAGCGCGACTCGTGCGTGATGCTGGCGGAGAACATCCGGGGACTGTTGCAGGAGGGCTCTGACCAACTGGAGCGCTACATCTCTTATTATGACCGCACGGAGAGCCGTCTGAGCGGACTGAACGACTACGCCCAGAAGCGCTATTCAGACATTCAGCAGAACATCTTCATCAACGGCAGTTCAAACTATTTCTCGTTGCTCTCGCGCTTCAGCCGTAACTGGCACTCGCTGTCCGATGCGATGGAGAAGAAATACAGCCTCTATGCCAATGAGAACTCCGATTGGAGTAGTCAGTGGATCTTAGGCACGTTCATTGCCATCGGCATATTCGTAATCGTGGCCATCCTGCTGAACCAGCTTTTCTTCCGTCTGCTGCTACCCAAACGGTTCGATTCACCCGACTATCGTAAAAAACGGCCAGCCATTATCATGGCGACAACCACCGTGACCTTTGCCCTGATACAGGGACTGTTTGTCAACAATACCGGCCAGAACTTCCTCGTGATGGCCTCGAGCCTGCTGGTGGAGTATGCGTGGCTGTTAGGCGTGATCCTCATCTCGCTGCTGCTACGCGTGGACGGAGACCAGATTCGCAGCGCTTTCCGCATCTACTCCCCCCTGATTGTCATCGGCTTCATTGTCATCGTGTTCCGTATCGTACTGGTACCCAACGAGTTGGTGAACATGATCCTACCCCCTATCCTACTGGGCTGCGCCTTATGGCAATGGAGCGTCATTCGACGTCATAATAAGAACATCCCCCGCTCAGACATCTTCTATACATATATATCGCTGACGGTATTCACGGCCTCCGTCGTATGTGCATGGGCTGGCTACACCCTGTTGGCCGTGCAGCTGCTCATCTGGTGGATCATGCAACTCACCTGCATCCTGACCATCACCTGCGTCACACAGTACATCCGCAACTACGCCCAGCGACACGGACTAGCCGACAAACCAGCCTCGAAGACTTGGGGCTACCGATTGGTGGAACAGGTAGTGATGCCCGTTCTGAGCGTGCTGTCGCTGATGGTTAGTGTGTACTGGGCCGCCAAAGTGTTCAATCTGAGCGAACTCTGTTGGCGCATCTTCAACTACCAGTTCATTGATCTGGAGAATCTGAAGGTGTCGATCCTGAAGCTGTCGATTGTGATATGTCTGTGGTTCCTCTTCCGATGGATCACAAGCACCATCCTCTCGCTATTGAGAATGCACTATGTGCATCGTGACCCCACG
>JAEEGK010019722.1_pt1 | contig 14430 bp, 12 predicted proteins | sample 8958771 | NCBI WGS metagenome assembly JAEEGK01 (sample SAMN16246547, study PRJNA631951) | gut metagenome | biome: gut microbiome; feature: rumen; material: SC-attached | host: Bos | place: Iran: Karaj | collected 2018-10
ATGCCGCCGGGACCGCCGCCAAAGCCATTTCCGCCGAAGCCGCCGCCGAAGCCGCCGCCCATGCCGCCGGGACCGCCGCCAAAGCCATTTCCGCCGAAGCCGCCGCCGAAGCCGCCGCCGAAGCCGGGTGTGTCGCCGAAACCGGGATTGCCGAAGCCGAAGTAAAAAGGAGAAACCGGAATATCGGTCCAGGGGTTGCCGGAACCAAAGAGACCGCCGTTTCTGCGGTTCCCGCTGCGGCGTTCACCGCCGTTTCCGTTGCGGCGTTCACCGCCGTTTCCGTTGCGGTTGTTATCATTTCCGTTACGGCGTTCACCGCCGTTTCCATTGTTGTCGCCAAACGACGGCATCGGATTGTCCTCCCAGGGATTCCCCATGCCGAAAATGCCGCCGTTGCCGAAGAACATCGGTCCATCGTCCCAGGGATTGAATCCCCCCGGACCGCCGCCGAAGCCGCCGCCGAAGCCGCCGCCAAGACCGCCGAAACCGCCGAAACCGCCCGGGCCGGAACCCGGCGCGCCGCCGAAGCCGCCCCCCAGACCACCGGGCGCACCGCCGAAGCCGCCGCCCTGTCCCCACGGGGGATTATTGTTCCGGGAATCGTCGTTTTTCTTTTCATCCCCGTCCTTTTCCTTCTCGCCGCTGCCGGGTGCGCCGCCGAACATCCAGGGATTCTGTCCCTGCTGCTGTCCGGGGAATCCGAAGATCATCGGGATCTGCCCGGACTGCGAAGAACCTTTCTGTTCCGTTTTCGGCGCTTCCTCCTTTTTGGACGCGTCGCCGTCCGCTTCCTGCGCGGCAAGCGTCACGGAAGCGGCGGAACAGATCAAGGCAAGCAGGATGATGCGCGTTGCGGTCATGTCAAACTCCGGGGCGGGAGAGGTTCGGAAATGCGGATCAGTTCTCCGCGTAAGCTGCAAAATCGGCTTCGAGCTGGGCGATCAGGAGATCTGTGTCGGAAAGCGACAGGTTCGTCATGGAGTTCGTCAGCTCCATGGTGACCTGCGTGAGTTCGCCGTCCATGACAGCGCCGGTCCAGTCGGCCGCCACGGTCGCCTGCGTCGGCACCGCCAGTTCCTGCTTGCCGCCCATCGGGTCGAAGAAGAAGAGGAAGCAGACCGCCAGTGCGGCCGCAACCGGGATCAGGATGCGGAACGCCTTCGCCACGCGTTTTCTGCGGACATTGGCCGCGGCCGCGAGTGCGGCGGCGGCGCGGATGAAGTCGTCGATATGCTTCGGCGGCTCGCCGGCGTCCGGCAGCTCCATGGAGAGCAGACGGTTCGCGGCGGCGGTTTCCGCAGCGGCGGCGCGGATGGCGTCGTCGATATGTTTCGGCGGTTCCATATCCGGCAGTTCGATGGAAAGAAGACGGTTTTCGAGCGCAATATCAGCAGCGGCGGCGCGGATGGCGTCGTCGATGCGTTTCGGCGGTTCGCCGGCGTCCGGCAAATCGCAGGTGAGCAAGCGGTCGAGATCGTCGGCAAACGCCTTGCATTCGGGACAAATGCGAAGATGCGCCGAGACATTGTCATCGAACTCGCCAATGGCAACCTTCTCTTGAATAAATTCACAAATGTTCATGGTTTCACCTCAGGAATTGTCGGATTCCCAGTCTTTCAGTTTATTGGTAAGCTGTTTCACAGCGTATCTCATCCGGGCCAGGCTCGTGTTTACGGAGCAGTTCTGGATCTTCGCGATCTGCTGGAACGGGATGTTCTCCCGGCGCAGCAGGAAGACCTCGCGGAGTTCCGGCGTGAGCGAATTCAGGGCGTCGTTGAGCATTTTCGCCCGTGCCCGCTCGTCCATCTCGCCGCCCGGCGTCTCGCCGGAATCGTCCGCCGTGGTGTCTCCGTAAGTCTCGTCCAGTTCGTCCTCGGCTCTCCTTTTTAAGGAGCGGTAATAATCGATGATGAGGTTGTGGGCGATCCTCATGAGCCATGCGGAGAATTTCTCCTGGTCGCGGTAGGTCGACAGATTGTCGATCGCGCGCATCCATGTCTGCTGAAACACATCGTCCGCGTGGCTGGTGTACCCCTGCATCTGCCGGTTTACATAGCCGTAGAGCGGACGCCTGTATCGTTCGTAAAGAGCATCAAAAGCCGGACTTGATCCACTTTGGAATTCCTGGATAAGCTCCAGATCGGTTTTATCTGTTTCCATGTCTCGAAATTCCATTATGGTTGCTTCGATACCCAATTAACGCTTTCATGGCGCATCTTATTGTATATACCGGAAATTTTTTTCGATTTTTTTTGGATTTCGGCGGAAACCGGACGGTCCGCATCCAGAAAATCCACGGAATCAACCGCATCCGTCGTGACCCATCGGAACCCCTGGCGGTCCTTTGCCGACGGCGTATCGTCCGACACCGCAAGGAAAAAAGTCACGCGGACGTATTTCACGCCGTAGTCGTGTTCCATGACCGTGAAGACCGGGCCGACGGCGATCTCCATGCCGAGTTCCTCGCGGATCTCGCGCCGGATGCACGCTTCCGCGGACTCGCCGGGTTCGATCTTGCCGCCGGGGAATTCCCATTTGCCCGCCATGTGGGTGCCCGCCGGACGCGAACACACCAGGATCCGCCCGTCCGGGCCGCCGATGATCGCAGCCGTCACGTCCACAAGGGGTTCCGAAGAAAACAGGAGACCGTGGAACGGCGCTTTCGGGTCGACCGGATAAGACGCCGACCGCCGGACGCCCGGGACCCACAGGATGTCTTCCACGTCGGCTGCGTCGCGCACCACGGGGCGCAGGGGCTGTTCCGAAGCGGGGACATGGGCGTCGGTGAAAACCTTTTTCAGCGTGACGGAATAATCCGAGCCGAACGGCGTCATGGAATCGCCGGACATCCGGGGCACGATGACGAGTTCGCGGGGGAACGTCTCCGCGTCGAAGACGGCGGCATCGGACCCGGACGGCAGTTCGCCGCCGGTGATCTCCCCGCGGAACCGCAGGACGGTCTTTCCGAAGCGCACCGCCGGAGTCGTCCGGTAATCCCAGAGGACCGGGTCTTCCGGCTCTTCCGGTTCGTCTTCGGCGACTTTTCGCAGCAGACCGTTTCTCCACTGGAACGTGCCGCAGTTTTCCGTCGGGATGCGCCCGGACCGCGCATGGCGGTCGGGATGGTCCAGCAGGTCGCGGAGGCGTTCGACAAGGTGGCGGTCGGGGATCTGTCCGCCGAGCCAGAGACGCAGGACGCGGGGCAGAAGAGCATGCGGCGTTTTCGCGAGGGTTTCCAGGTCGAGCCCGCCGCGCCGGATCGCCCGTTGAAACGCGTCATCGGCTTCATCGTCGAGCAGCACGGCGTCGTCCGCGATGGCGCGGATCGCGGTCAGGATGCCGGCTTTTGCGTGCGGAAAATCGCGGTAAAGGGTCGGCAGGACGATGTTGCGGAGCTTGTTCCGGTCGTACTCATTTTCCAGATTGGTGGAATCGGTGCGGAATTCTTTCACGCCGCGCTGCGCGAGCCAGGCTTCGATGTCCGCCCGCGTGAAATCCAGCAGCGGACGCAGCCACGTGATGCCGTCGAACTTCCTTTTTGCATGAAGCGCGTTCAGACCTGACGTGTTCGACCCGCGCATGAGACGCAGGAAAAGCGACTCGATGCGGTCGTCGGCATTGTGGCCCAGCGCCACGGCCATCGGCTTCTTTTCCGTTTCGCCGAGGACGATCTGCCACGAATTCTGACGGAGCCGCCGCGCGGCTGCCTCGATCCCCTCGCCCGGCCGGACGCGGCCCGGGACGTTCAGCGGGATGATCTCAAGCGGGACACCATTTTTTTCGCAGACTTCCCGGCAGAATTCCGCGTCGGCGAGGCTTTCCTCGCCGCGGATGCCGTGTTCGAAGTGAACGGCGCGGAGTTCCCACCGGGCTTCCTTCCGCAGGTCCGCCAGGGATAAAAGCAGCGCGAGGCTGTCCGCGCCGCCGCTGAAGGAAGCGTAGACGGTGCGGATGCCGGAAGGGATGGCGTAACGGGAGAAAAGGGGGCCTGGCATGGTGTTTTGAGGGGAAGTCAGCGGGTGGATCTGCCGAAAAAGAAACAGGTCAGAGTTCGTCGATCGCCTTCTGGTAGGTCTCTTTCGACTGCGCGCCGACGAACTGCTTCACGACCTGCCCGTTCTTCAGCAGGATCACGGTCGGGATGCTGCGCACCTGGAACCTGGCGGCGAGCATGGGCTGCATGTCGACATCGACCGTGCCGACGAGGAAATCGGGATTCTCGTTTGCGAGCGCTTCGATGATCGGAGCGACCTTCTGGCAGGGGCCGCACCAGGTGGCGCTGAAATCGACCATGGCGGGCTTCGTGCCGACGAGGCTGTCGAAATTGCTCTCGGAAAGGATATTGATGCTCATTTGTTTTCTCTCCCTGGATCTGTGGTTACGGAATGACGGCCGCGGCCTCCCGGGACAGTTGTCTCCGAGTCTTGCCGGTGCGCCCCCGTCGAAGAATGCGAAGAACGCGCGGTCGCGCGATGTGCGAATCTTACTCTACTACAGACCGCCCGTTTTTTCAAGCCCGTTTGGAATCTTTTTCCGGAATTCCTCTTCAAATAAGATCGCGCCCGCTCTTCCTGCGGGCGCTTTGTCCGTCCTGCCGCGATCTGCTTCCGTTATGGATGTTCCTGCCTTCACTCTGCCGGAGAAATGCGAACCGGACCGCAGACGTTTCCCGAAGGCGGCCGGAATCCGTTTCCGCGGCCGGTTCGGAGAATACCATACACCGCCGCCTGCGCCATGGGATGTCATAGCGGTCCCATAATGGACCATTCTCCCAAAAAAAGATTTGACCTTTCGTTGAAACCGTGCTATATTTTGATATGGTTGGAGTTCCTGCCGGGGTTGATTCGCCGAAGTTCGCGGGGATTCAGCCGCAACAACACGCCGTTCAGCACTTCGCCACAGCATTTCTCAAACAAACATGAAACTCCGCTTCTTATTCCTTTTTCTTTTTTCTCCGGCTCTTCTCCTGAGCGCCTGCCAGTCGTCCGAGCCCGTTTCCGATCCGTTCTTCGAGCCGACCGAGGCCGACAAGCTTACGGCGGAGGAGCTGGACAGCATCATCTGGCACGCCCGGAATTTCATCTCGTCGAACCGGAACCTCCGCCTCGGCAGCAAACACCGGCAAATGGTGCAGGAAAACGATCCCGTGGTCCGCGTCTTTTACAGCGGGAAGAAATACGGCCGGCTCGAACTGGAATGGCCGATCTCGTCCGACACCGTGGTCCTGCTTTCCTCGCGCGGCGACCTGCTGTCCAAACGCCAGCCGTGGGAACTGGAGATCATGTCCGGCAAGCAGAAAGGCGGCCTGAGCGACGCCGAGCTGGAACAGTGGCGGAACGTCGATTCGGCCGAGGAGTTCGAAGACGACGGGTCCGGCGCGTGGGAAACTCTCGGCGTGGAGCCGATCCCGCTGATCGAAGACGACCCCGCGGACAAGGGGAAGTGACACGATGAGTTCAGATCCCGCCGCACCGTCCATGGCCGCCCCGTCCCCCGCCGTCCGTTCCACGCTGTTCTCCCGCCGCGCCTTTCTCTTCCTCCTCGCCGCACTCTGCGTGCTCCGTCTCGTCTTGAACGCCTTCGTCCCGCTCATGGACCCCTCGGAGGCCCGTTACGCGCTGATCTGCAAGATCATGGCGGAAAGCGGCAATTATCTGGAACCGAAGCTCATCCACGAGGGCGTGCTGATGAACTTCGAGGGCAAGCCGCCGCTGAGCTTCCAGGCTGGCGCCGCGGCATGCCGCATCCTCGGCGTAAACCTCTTCGCGGTGCGCCTGCCGTCGTTCCTGTTCGCCGCCGGCCTGCTGGCGGTGCTCTACGGCGTCGTCCGCCGCGTCAGAGGCGAATCCGTCGCGCAGCTCGGCGTCCTGCTCGCGCTGTCGAGTCCGATCTTCTTTTTGTACGCGGGGATGTGCATGACCGACATGGCGCTGGCGTTCTGCGTCTGCTCCGCAGTCTTCGCCTACATGCTGTTCGACCACGAAACCGCCCGCCGCAACAAAAAACTCGCGAGCATCGGGTTCTTCGCGGCGCTCGGACTCGGGATGCTGGTGAAGGGTCCGGTCGCGCTCGTGCTCGCCGGCCTCCCCGTGTTCCTGTTCGTCCTGCTCGGGAACCGCTGGCGCGACCTCAAGAACCACGCCTGGTTCATCGGATTCGCCGCGTTCTTCCTGATCGCCGCCCCGTGGTATGTGCTGATGCAGCGGGCGAACCCGGATTTCCTGTACTATTTCTTCGTGAACGAGAATTTCAAGCGGTTCCTCTTCAAGGAATACGGCGATCAGTACGGCGCGGGCCGCGAATTCTTCCGCGGCATGGCGTTCGTGTGGTTCCTGCTCTCGAATCTGCCTGCCGTGCTGCTTCTGCTGTTCCCGCTGTGCTCGAAGGACGGCCGCCGCAAGTTCGCGGGCGCATGGAGGAAAAGCGCGCTTGCGGACGACCTGCCGCTGCTCGGATTCCTCGCCATTACGCTGTTCTGGTGCCTCACCAGCCGTGTCCTCATCACCTATGTGCTGGCGACCGTGCCGCTCTTCTCCGTCTGGCTGGCGGACCGCCTGGCCGCGTGGGAATATGTTGAACGCACCGGTTTCCGCCGCACGCTGCGGACCGCCCTGCCCGTCGTCTGGTGCATCGCCGGAATCGTTTTCGCGATGTTCCCGTTCATCGCCGAACGCTGGGTCGACAAACTGCCGAGCGGCTTCTTCGAACGGGTCGCCGAACTCGCCCCGGAGGGACGGATCTATCTCTACCGCAAAGTCCCGTATTCCGCGTATTTCCACTTCGGCGACCGCGTGGTCCCGCATGCGAAGGAGACCGATAAACAGAGCGAAAAGGCGTCCCGCGGCATGTACCTGCTCGGCACGAAAAACGACTTGCGCCGCTACCCGCTCGCGGAGCCGCGCCGCCTGCTGCTGGAAAATGGCGTCTGGGCGCTGTACGCCCCCGCGGAGTGACCGCCGGACCGTTTTTCATGACTCTTTCCGTGCAAAAGATTTCTCAGCCGTTTGACTTTCCGCGTTCCCTGTGATATATTCCAACATGAAAAGTTTTCAATCCAGAAAATGGAGCGTCTTATGCTGAAACGCCTCATGATCCTGTTTTTCGCCGCGGCGGCGCTACTGCCTTCCGTGCATCTGTACGCGCAGCAGGAGTCGCCCGGCATGTTCGCGCCCGTGAAGTGCGCGCATTGCGGAGAGACGAAACCGTCCGCGGCAAAAGCGGTGAACGGCGCCGGGCAGACGGTCGATCTCTGCTACGACTGCGCCAGGCTGCCCCGGTGCGCTTACTGCCAGCTTCCTTTTGAGGTGATGTCGCCCGGCGAGGACCGTCTGTGCCGCGAATGCGCCAAAGACACGATCAAGGACAAGGCAGAGGCGGAAAAAGTCATGAAGGACGTCCGCCAGGTCCTCAACACGAAATTCAAGCTGACCACGAAACACAAGATCTCCTATGAGCTCGGCACGCGGAAAGACCTCAATATAGAGGCCGACGGCGAACACCTCGAGCTCGGCTGGTTCGACGCGAACCCGATCAACGGCAAGCCGTTCTACAGGATCCGCATCCTGACCGGACTGCCGCGGGACGTCTTCCGCGCGGTCGCCGCGCACGAGCTGGCGCACGACTGGATGCAGGAGAACCTGCCGCACATCACGGACAAGGACGAGATCAGCGAAGGCTTCGCCGAATTCGTCGCCTGGTCGTTCTCGCAGGCCGAGGGAAACAAACGCATGATGAAGTATACCGAAAACCGCACCGACGACGTGTACGGCGGCGGCTTCCGCAAAGTCAGGAAGATGATGGACAATGCGAAATCCGCTCCGGATTGGAAAAAAGTCCTGGAGAAGGAATTCCCCCTGAAGCAGAAGAAAAAAGGCGGCAAATGACCGGAAGCCTCCGCGTCCGTTTTTTCCCGAAAAACTTTTTGCGGGCGTTTGACAATCCGCACCATCCGTGCTATATTCTTTTCTCACCATGAAATACCAACGGAATGAGAGGAATACGCCATGACAAACAGATTCTTTTCCATGCTTCTGGTATTTCTGGCGTCGTTTCTGCTCTGCTGTGGGGCGTTTGCCGGGAGCCGGCGGAACGTCATGACATGCGACTGGTGCGGGAAGAAGATCTCTTCTACCGCCTCGTTCCTGCGGTCCGGCGACAAGAATTTTTGCAGCGAAAAATGCTTTGACGCATACGCCGAATCGCTGCTTCCCGTCTGCGACGTCTGCGGCAGGCGCTTCAAAGAAGGATTTACCAGCGAGGGGAAGCATTACTGCTCCCGCGCCTGCCTGGAGACCACGTTCCGCGAGTGCATCCACTGCCACCGCCGGGAGCCGACGGGCATCATCCTCGGCAAAGACATCTTCCTCTGCGACTACTGCAAGGAGCTTCCTTCCTGCTCCAGCTGCCGGATGCCGCTCGACAAGTTCGTGAAAGAGCTCGGCGACGGACGCAGCATCTGCCGCGACTGCGCGCGGGACGCCATATTCGACCAGTCCGAAGCGGAGTCCATCATGAAGGAGATCCGGCAGAAACTGGCGGAGAAGTTCAAGATGAGCACGAAACACGAGATCGCGATCGAACTGTGCGACCGCAAAACGCTCAAGAAGGAATCTTCCAGCGACGGCGAACGCGAGCTCGGCCTTTACATCTTCAATACCCGCACGCTCACGTTCTTCGGACGCCCGCTCCGAAAAGCGGAGGAATACCGCATCATGATCCTGAACGGACAGGCGCCGGATTTCTTCCGCGGGGTCGGTGCGCATGAGCTCGCCCACGACTGGATGAAGGAGAATCTCCCCCACATCGACGATCCGCAGCTCCGCGAAGGCTTCGCCGAGTTCGTCGCCTGGGCGTACGCAAAATCCGAAAACCTCGACCGCATCCCGTGGCGCATGGAATACAACACCGACGAGGTCTACGGCGACGGCTTCCGCAAGGTCCGCGACATGATGGGCGATGCCCGCACCGCCTCGAAATGGAAAGAGATCCTGCTGAAAGCCTGTCCCGCGCCCGCCGGGAAGAAATAAATCAAAAGAGGGGGGGCCCTATGTCAAACCTGATCGCCATTCTCGTGGTGCTCGCACTGCTCGTCTTTTTTCCCGCGTTTCTCTTCATCCTGCTCGTCCGCGCCATACGTGACCAGGGGACGCGCTGGTGGGGCATCGTGATCCTGCTCTCCCTCCTGACCTGCTACTGCACGACGATGACCGCCGTAGCCGGGCTGATCGTCGGAAGCAACGCCACCGGATCGGCCGCGCTGGAACGGCGTTACTGCGAGCAGTTCTGCGAAATCCTGAAGCAAACGGAGACGCTTCCTGCCGCGCTGGAACGTATGGATGCCGCTACCGCCGAGGACGTTTATCAGATCCGCGAGCCGGACAAAAACCTTCGGTTCCGCTATGTCTGGCTGCTGGGCGGGTGTTTCCTGTTCGCGGGCGCCAACCTGATGATGTTCGCCCCCGGTCGCCGCGAAAAACGCCATCCCGCCGACTGCATCATGATGATCGTGGCCGCGCTGGTCGTCTTCCTGACCGGGATCTGGCAGATCGCGTGGGGCAACGGCTATGCGTATCAGGCCGCGTCGTACCGCAGATTCCTGACCGGATGGCGTGAGGGCATTCAGCTCGACGCGATCCGTGCGTCGAACCCGGAAATCGCGGCGCAGCTCGCCGGACGCGGAGTCAAAAATCTGAACGAACTCCGCAGGATGTTCCGCGAACTCTCCGGCGAAAAAATGCCCGGCGTTCCCCCTGAAAACAGAAAAGCTGGCGTGGACGGCTCCGGCGTTGCCATCATCGGCGGCGCGGACGGCCCGACCGCGGTCTTCATCAGCTCCGAACTCGCAAAAAAACAGGGCAGCGCCCCGATTGACGAAAACGAAGAAAAAGCGGATTCGGAAACGGGTTTATGACATACGATTTCCTGAAAAACGACGCTAACAAGCTCAACAGGGGCGCTTCCGAGAAGCTTTTGCGGCACACGGAGTCCGCGCTCGGCACCCCGATTCCCCGCGCATGGAAAGAGTTTCTGGCGTTTTCGAACGGTGCGGTTCTTTCGAACGAGATCCGGCTTTTTCCCGCACGGCGGGACCAGGCGCCGAACGGTCCGGAGGACGACGAACCGGAAGAGGACCTGATCTCGGCGAATCTTGATCCGGACGGGCTTCAGGGCCTGGATGAAAAAGTCCTGATCATCGGCAGATATTGCGACAGCGATCTCTTCTGTTATCTTCGGAAGGATGCCGGGAACGACGATCCGCCGGTCTACTTTTTCAACCACGAGGAGTGCGAACTGGAGAAGGATTCGGATAACGACCTCGCGTTTTTGCGCAAATACAACGTCCGGTTCCGGCCGGAAAACATTCGGAAGGAAAAACGCGCACTCCTCTTCAGACAGACGCTCGCCGTGCTCGAAGTGCTCCTGATCGTGGCAGGCATTCTGGCGTTTGTGGTCGGACTTGCATGGCTCTTCTTATTTAGGAAGCATTGATGATCGCCGCGGGCGCGAATTGAGCTTACGACAGACGGCTTTTGAAGTCGTCGTAGCCGAACGACTTGATGAGCTTGAACTCGCCGGTGTCCGGGTCGAACGTGGCGATCGACGGCAGGGCGAGGCCGTTGAATGTGTTCGTCTTCACCATGGTGTACAGCGCCATGTCCAGAAACTCCACGCGGTCGCCGACGTTCAGCGGCGCGGGAAACGAATAATCCCCGATCACGTCGCCCGCAAGGCAGGAATGCCCCGCCAGACGGTATTCGTACGGATGCACGCCCGGTTCCGCCGCGCCCGCCAGCGGCGGCGTGTACGGCATTTCGATCACGTCCGGCATGTGCGCCTCCGCCGACACGTCCAGGATCGCGATGTCGCCGTCGTTGTGCACGATGTCGAGCACGGTCCCGAAGAGCGAACCGGCGTTCAGCACGACCGCCTCGCCGGGCTCCAGGTACACGGTCAGGTGCGGATACCGCGTGCGGAACTCGGTCAGAATGCGCACGAGGCGTTCGATGTCGTAGCCCGGACGCGTGATGTGGTGTCCTCCGCCGAAATTCACCCACCGCATGCCGCCCAGCAGGTCGCCGAAACGCGCCTCGAACGCATCCATGGTGCGTTCCAGCGCGTCCGAATCCTGTTCGCACAGCGTGTGGAAATGCAGCCCGCTGATGCCGTCCAGCGATTCCCCGGCGAACGCCGCCCTCTTGATGCCGAGGCGCGATTTCGGGGCGCACGGCGAATAGATTTCGCGCACCGCCTCGCCGTGTTCCGGGTTTACGCGCAGGCCGAACTTCACGCGGTCCGCCGCCTCTTTCGTGAGCTCGCGGAACCGCCGCCACTGGCTGAACGAATTGAACACGACCGTGGTGCAGTAGTTGAGCAGTTCGCGCAGGTCGGATTCCGAGTACGCCGCCGCGAATCCGTGCGTCTCCTTGCCGAACTCCTCATGCCCCAGCCGCGCCTCGTGCGGCGAGCTCGCGCACGTGCCGTCCAGCACGGCGGAGATCATCGGGTACACCGAAAACATCGAAAACGCCTTCTGCGCGAGCAAAATTTTCACCCCGGCGCGCTGCCGGACATCGTTCAATATCTCCAGGTTGCGGCGCAGTGCGGCAAGGTCGACCACGAAACACGGGGTCGGGGGAAGCTTCGGATCAAGGTTTTTCATGGGAACCGTCAAAATGCGATTGGAAAAATGGTCGGGGCAACAGGACTCGAACCTGCGACCTCATGCTCCCAAAGCACGCGCTCTACCAGACTGAGCTATACCCCGGCTTCAAAAAGTGGAAATAATACTTTACCCCCGGAAAGGGAAAAAAGCAAGCTGAAACGGGAAAAAAGATGTTCCAAACACCGCTTCCGTGCGTTGTTTTACCTCGTGTCGGGTGCGATCAGGGATTGGATGGCGCGGTCAGGACGACGTCGTTCCCTTTCTTCAGCGGGATGGTGAACGACGTGCCGACCTTGCCGTTCCACACCATCGGAGTCCGCGTACGGAGCTTCATTTCGCCGTTGCGCCGAGCGAAGATCCTGACCTCGACAAGGCGGCCGTCCTTCCATTCCGCCGAAACCCAGTCGCCACCGTGAACGCGGAGGTCCTGAAACGAACCGTCGGGCCAGTCGGGCAAGTCGACCGGGAGCACGAAGACGCCGCCGGAATCGTTCTGCACGAGCATTTCGCAGATCGCGCCGACGATCCCGAGGTTGCCGTCGATCTGGAACGGCGGATGCGTGGTGAACAGGTTTTCGAGGGTGTTGTAGCGAAGCAGGCTGTTGACCATTTCGGTGGCTTTGCCGCCGTCGCCCAGACGCGCCCACAACGCCGCGCGCCAGGGCCACGTCCACGAACGCCGGGCGTCACCGGTCAGGGCGCGGCCCTCCAGCGCCACGCGCGCGGCCTGGAATAGCTCGGGCGTCTTCACGGCATCGATGGAGCTGCCGGGGTATACGGCGAAGAGGTGCGAGGTGTGGCGGTGGTCATCGCCCTTCCTGTCGCGGTCGGTCTCCCATTCCTGAAGCTGGCCCCAGGAGCCGATCTTGTTTCCGAGCAGGTTTTTCCTGATCTCTGCCGCACGCTTCGTGTCGGCGTTGTCGATCTTGAGCTCGCGCGCGATGTCCAGGTACTGGTCGAAGAACTCCGCCACGATCTGCTGGTCGTGCGTCACGCCGTCCTCGGTCGGGCCATGCTCGGGCGACCAGCCCTGCGGGACGACATACGTGCCGTCGGCGCGCTTCTTCAGGCGCTTGAACCAGAACTTCGCAACGCCCTCATAGAACGGCCACGCCTTCTTCTCCAGAAACTCCCGGCCCGCGCCGTACTGCCAGTGACGGTAGAAATGCTGGGCGATCCACGCCGCGCTCGGCCAGTTCCAGCGCCAGCCGCCCGCGCCGTAGCTGTTCATGCTGGTGCGGAACGTGAAGCCGCTGTCCTCGCCAAGGACGGTCGCGGTGTCTTTGGCCGCGATCGGCATCGCCGCCAGCATGAAGTCGAACAGCGGTTCCTGGCACATGCCGAGGCCGGCGGGCTCCGCGCCCCAGTAATTCATCTGAATGTTGATGTTCGTATGGTAGTCGCTGTGCCAGGCGGGGGTGTTGCTGTTGTTCCAGATGCCCTGCAGGTTCGCGGGGAGCGTGCCGGGTCGGCTGGACGAAGCCAGCAGATAGACGCCGTACTGGAACATCAGCGCAACCAGGCCGGGGTCGGATTTCCCCTCGCGGCAGCGTTTCACGCGCTGGGCGAGCGTGAGCTTCTCCAGCTCGGGATCGCCGGCGAGGTCGAGCCGCACGGGGAACACTGGCGCGAGGAAAAACATCTTGTGGCGGCGTTCGAGCTCCTTTTCGCCCAATTTCACGGCCTCGACGATGCGGCTGTCCGGCAGCGCGAGCTTCGCCGCCTTTTCCTTCTCCGTGAACTCGACAAGCTTGGGATTGTAGTCGGACTCCGCGGCGAGGAAGATCGTGAAGTCGCGGCAGTCCTTGAACTCCACGCCGTCCTTCGCCGTGCGGAGCCAGCCGTCCGCGACGACCCGCGCCCGGACCTCGTAGTTCAGGGCGTTCTCAATCTCGAATCTGCGGCCGAGGTAACGGTCCGGCACGTTCGCCTGCCTGAACGCCTCCGGGATGATCCCGGAGAAGGAGAACCCGTCCGCGGAGTATTTCGTGGTGCGCGTGGAAAGCCCGACGTCCCCCCATTCGGGCGGCGCGTCGTAAATGATGCCTTCGATGACGGTGATCCCCTCGCGGGCGTCGCGGTACTCCACGCGGCCGGAGACGGGCGTTTCGGATGAGACGCGGTAGACAAGCACCTGGCCGGCGACGCTGGCGAACGCCGTGCGGGTCTGCTTCCCGCCGTTCGCCTCGAACTCGACCGTGTGGACGCCGTCGGTGATGTTGAGCACGCGGCTGTAGTGTTTCGCCTCGGATTCCTTCACGCCGTCGAACTTCACCTTCAGCGTGCCGAGCGGCAGATAGCAGCCCATCTCCGCATAGTTCGCATCCGGGTTGTCCTTCAGTTTTTCGGTGGAGTACGGGCTGCCGCTCCACAGAGAATCGAGATTGAGCTGGAGTTCGTCGACCTCGACGCCGCCGTTCAGCATCGCCCCGAGCGCGCCGTTTCCGATCGGGAAATACTGCGATTCCCAGTCCTTCGCGGGGGCGTCCTGCCGGAGTAGATAATCGCGCGCGGATGCGACGGAGAGAGCGGCAAGAAATGCAAGCGCGGCGAGCAGAGTCTTTTTCATGGTCCGGGATCCTTTTCTGCAAGTTGTTGAATCAAATACGATGAACGGTTTCGAAACATGTCTTCGCAAGATTAGTCCTCGCGAACGGCTGAAATCTTAGCGTGTAAATCCTTTTTTCCGAAAAAAACGCGCCCGGAGGGATTGCCTTCGGACGCGTGAAGTTCGATTCGATCTGGGATCTTCGGAGACGGATTATTCG
>JAEEGK010019725.1_pt1 | contig 14428 bp, 9 predicted proteins | sample 8958771 | NCBI WGS metagenome assembly JAEEGK01 (sample SAMN16246547, study PRJNA631951) | gut metagenome | biome: gut microbiome; feature: rumen; material: SC-attached | host: Bos | place: Iran: Karaj | collected 2018-10
CGACGCTGCCCGTAGCCGCAACGAAGCCAACATGGCTGACCGCCTTGCTGCAGAACTCGTTGCCGCCAAGAACGGTGAAGGCAACGCTGTCCGCAAGAAGAACGACACGCACAAGATGGCCGAAGCCAACAAGGCTTTCGCCCACTTCCGTTTCTAATTCTTGCATTAGCACAGAATTATCCTAGAGAGAGGCTCCGCTTAAAAGCGGAGCTTTTCTTTTTTTTGCGAGTGTCGTTTAAGGGACATATTCCAAAATGGAATATGCCTTTTTGTAATATAACTTTTCGAAAAAAACGTCTGTTTTGTAAAGAAAAAGTGTACATTTAGGATGTATTTCGTTCAAAAAACATTTTTTGAGAGGTGAGCCCTATGAAAGGCTTTTTCCGGTTTGCTTCTGTCATGGCGGTTCTGACGGGATTGTTGTCCGTAAGTTCCCTGGCCGAGACATCCCCGTACGATGCTGCACGTGTTCTTCGCGTGACGATGAAGGATGGCTCTACCCGCTTGTTCCTGGCGGAACATGTGGATTCAATCACGTTCAAGGCGGACTTGAAGGATAGTTCGGGGATAGGGAGCCCGGACAAGTTTAAGGAGGCCAACCTGAAATTGGTTGATTTTGTCGAGTACAACCACCTTCAGGCCGTCTTCGATGGCGTCGATGGAGAAATCCCTATGCTTCTAGGAGATGACGGTGACGAGATGCATGGTATGTATTTCGGTGCATTGTCCTACGCCGAGAATGGATCGGTCGCCCGTATAAAAGGTGACTGGACCGTTCCTGACACTATCAGAGTGCACGAGGACATCACCATCAACAAGGTTTTCTTCGAAAGGGAATTTGTGACGGGTTCCTATTCTACCTTGTTCCTGCCTTTTGATATAGAAGCTGGCAAGGTTCATGGGGTCAAGTTCTACGCATTGAATGTGCAGAAAAGCGATGGTACATGGAAGGTGGTGGCTTCCCGTGTGTCATCGAAATCTAAGATCAAGGCGTACACGCCCTACTTAATAGAAGCGACGGGACCGGTCATGACTTTTGACGGCCCTGTTACGTTCAAGAAGACTGTGAGGAACAATCTCTCCTTCGGGGACTGGGAAGTGAGAGGGGTGTATTGCTATTCCGCTTTCGGTGATTTCGAGGAAGGTCAGGGAAAGCTGTTTGACTTTGCCGTGACGGGTGAAAAGGAACCCAAGGTGGGCGAGTTCGTTTTGGCGGGAAAGGATGATGATATCTATCCTTTGCAGGCCTATCTTGTGTACAGCGGCAAGAAGTCCTCCATGCCCAAGACCCTCGATGTGGAAATTGTCGAAAACACGATGGTTGTGGGTAGAGGGTCTATCAATACAAGGACCGGGGCTATTCGACTGGATAACTGGTATGACTTGCAGGGCCGGAAACTCAAGGGTAAGCCCAACACCAAGGGAACCTATTACCATAATGCCAAGCGGGTAATTGTCAAGTAGGAGGCGACCATGAATACGAAAATTCTAAAACGACTTTTCCTCGTTGCTCTTGCTTGTTCCGTCACATCTTCTGCAAGTGAGATGATGCTGCGGTACCGTTATGCCGGATATCAGGGGTACTCGACCTACAAGGCAAACCTTATAGAAGTGTATTCCATCAATTTTATGAAGGAGCAGCCCGACGAGGAAGGGGATTCTCTGATGCTTAAGGTCAAGGGGACCAAGCCGCTTAAGGACCTCGAAGAAAATGATATGTACGAGATGCCCTTGGAACTCTTCAAGGACATAAAGTTCAACGAGATCGGTAAGGACGAGACGATGACAATCGCCGTAAAGTCCCTGGGTTCGATGGGCGGCAAGTATACCTTCAATATCAGTGATATCCAGTCGGTAGATGTTGTTAATATGTATCTGTCGAACGATACGGACAAGGATGGAATCTCCGATGTCGAGGAAATGTTCATTTATGGGACGGACCCTTATTCCGACGATACGGATGGCGACTCCTGGAAGGACAACGAGGAGATTGGCTACAGTTCCTGGAACCCGAAGGTGGCGAACCTGCCCTCCCTCGAAGTGAAACTGGTCGATGCTCCGGAAATTTACCTGAAAAAATCCAAGACAACCGGAAGTTCGGACACCTATACAGTTGCTACGGGATCGACAGAGGAAGTGATGCATAGCAATGCCTACAACGAAACTCGCAGCTCCGAGTTGATGGATGGCTGGGAAGTGGGTGTTGAAATAGGAACTACAGGAGGACATTTTCATGCCGTTGGCCATGCGAATTACAGTGGCTCCGTAACGGAATCCCAGGGCTATGGCTGGACGTCTAGCACCCAGGAAAGTCTTGCGAAAAAATACGAGGAGGCGCGGGCAACTGCACGTAGTGAAAACGTGACGATTAATGGAGCCAAGTTATGCGTGAATGTTTCGTTGTCAAATACGGGAGCGATCGCGTATACAATCAATTCCTTGACCTTGAGTGTCAGCGCCAATCTGCTCCATAAGGGGACTTCCATCATTTCGACGCAGAACGCGGTGAACAAGTTGAGTCCGATTTCGTTGACGCCGGGGCAGAGTTCCAGCGTGTCGTTCTGTGACGAAAACCTTTCCGTGTCGCAGGTGGAGGACGTCCTTTATAATCCGGGAGTCCTGTTCCTGAGTGCTACGGACTACACGATAACGCTACAGAAGGACGGCTCGGGGGCGAACGATTTTACGGGGGCGTACACCAATACCTTCGCCAAGACGGCGAGCGTCATTATTGACTACGGTCCGCGTCTCAGGAAAACGGCCGGAAAGAACTTGAAGGAGTTCCGTGTGGCTACCAATTACTTGGTGAAGACTGCCAACGGTATGACTGCCGACCGTTATGTACCGGTTTCCGTGGCGGATCTCCTCAAGTCGCTGAAGGTAAAGTATGAAGAGGATTCTCTGGTGAATCCCGCCGGGAAAAAGGTGTATGCCCTGAAATCCCTGGACGGGGTCAGCTATTCGGCAAAGTCGGGCGACACGTCTGCCTGGTTCTTGGGAATCACTAGGGCTTCGAATCCCCAGTACACCACTCTCTATTCGCTTTACATTGGAAGCGTGATGCTGGATACTTTGTTTGTTGATGCCGGGGACTTTGTACAGTTTATTTATAACGAAGACTTAGACCATGACGGCGTTCCTGCCAGTACGGAAGATTTACAGGGGACGGATGACAACAATGTGGATAGCGACGGCGACGGTATTTCGGACTATGACGAAATCAAGGGATGGAAAAGGGGTTCGGAAGGACCGTTCTACACCAATCCGGCCAGGAAAGATACAGATGGAGACGGAATTGACGACAAGGACGATCCCGAACCGACCGTAAGGAAGCTGTATACAAGTACGGTCATTGATACTTTGTATGTATATGATGTCAGCAAGAAAAAGTACGTTATGGTGAAGCCGGGATGCAAGTCGGGGTCCTGCGATTCGACAAACTTTGAATGGCCCGATATGGTTTATGAAGGAACCTTCGCTGTTCGAGTGAAGACGAAGGAACCCGTGGCGAGAGTCACCGTGAAACGCGGAGATTCTGTCTGTGTCGTTACCCAGAAGGATGACTATTTCGAGTTCTCTTCGGCACAGAGCAAATGCGGAACGCTTTCTCCTGCCACAAAGGACAATCCGTTTAACAAGTTTGCCATTACGGTCACTTCTGAAGATGAAAAGAGTTCCTTGTCCCATACGTTGAATATCAAGTCCTCCTTGGCTCCGCCAAAGGGTCTGGAATTGTCCAGAAATAGCGAACATTCCGCCATTGTGCTTAATTTTGAAAAGAGCTCAGATGCTCGAGTGAGTGGGTATGTGGTTCTAAGGGCAACTAATGACTATTCGAACCTTGCTCGAAAGGAAATCGATGAATTGAGTTATAAGCCCATTGCGGATAAGTATCTTGATGGTGGAATTATGATGTTGGGTGTCATTGATTCCACGAAAGACAGCTATACGGACAATGTGGGTGGTGGCTCCCCTTATTATGACTACAAGGTTCTTGCATATACAAAAGTTGGCAATAAATATGTCTTCTCGAAGGGGACCGATACAAGGGAGAAGGCTGTAGGACTTATTAAGGTCAAATTCCAAATGACCGGCCATGGCAGTGAGTACTGGTACAAGGGCGTTAGGCTTGACGCGACTATCCAGGCGTGGCTCCATGTCAATCAATCGGGGAAATGGTCCCAGGCTCACCACTATCGCGCCTGGTTCTATAATGCGGGCAGGACTAGCCATGGTGATGAGATTGTGTATGAAGATAATTCTGATAGTAATGGTGACAATGATGCGGTTCCGGTTGACAAGACCATATATACAGTTAAAATGGGGTCGGGTGGCTTCCAGCTTAATCTGAACGCGCGATATGATGGTGGTCTATATACTTCGGACGCAGCGCAGCATTCGATTTTCTGGCCCTACGAAAATTTTGCGAAGGTTCTGAACAACAAGTGGAGTGGGACTCCCAACGCCAAGAATAATAGTGTCCCCCCAAATGGTTCTGAAGTCACGTTCAACTGGGGCATGAGCGGTGTGGAATACAATCCGTCCAATAATGGGTGTGATGGTGATTGCGGTGATGAACCCCATGGCGGACTCAAGTTCAAGTTTTCTTATGAATGGGACGACTAATAGGGAATAGCGCCGTTGTTTGGAAGGGCTCCGCTTAAAAAGCGGAGCTTTTCTGCTTTTGTGATGTTGTCGTGGTTCGACAGGCTCACCAACCTTATGCCGGGGGTGGCAATCTCTATCGACTAAGGAGCGTGGACCAGTCGATGAGTGTGGCGAAGTACTGGGCGCCATTCTGCGTAAAGTGGCTGCAGTCCTGGCTGATGAACTTGTGTTCCGGGGTGAAGATGCGGATGCGTCCGTAACTGTCGAGCGAGAGCGCTACGAGGTCGATGTAGTCCCCGTTCCAGCTCTGTTTCATTTGACCGTTCGCTTGTTCAAGTTCGCGGTATAGCGGAAGAGTTTGTTTGAAATAGTCGGGGGAATTTCGCTTGGCGTAGATATTCCCGTTCGTGAATCCGAAGTTCTTGGTGCCGATGCCCTTGATCTTGGCGTTTGCTTTGATGTTCTCGAATACGTATTGCGGGACTTCGCTCTTGAATCCGAACGAGAAGATGAAGTCGCTTTCGCGGACTCGCGGGAGCAGGCTTTCGTCCCATTCGGCAGCGTAGGAAATGTTCACGCTGTCCTTGTACGTTGATTCCAGCAGCACGTTCGCGAAGTCCCTTGCAAATGAGGTGTTGACTATAAGGATGTTTGGTTTCCCGTCAGCTGGAAAGTCCTTGTCGTATTCGTAGACGCGGTCACAGTACAGGGCGAACATGTTGCGCTGTAGGTTGTTCTTGGAAACGTCCAGCTCGGGAACGTCGCGCATGACGCCTGCGTGTAGGTAGACGAACAGGGCGAATGCGGTACTGCTCGAGAATAAGGCGATAAGGGCTGCGATGCTTTTGATGTTGAATTTCAGTTTTTCGACGTAGCGGAAAGAGGCGAACGTGAGTAGGGTTAGTGTCGTGATGAAATAGGCGAAGAATGTTACTGAAAGTTCGGGCGATACAAAGTATCTGTAGAACGCGATGATAACTTGATGCCATACGAAAATGCTGAGGCTTGCCTTACCGATAATTTCGAGAATCTTGCCGAAATGGCTCACGGCAAGCCTGCTGTTGCTGTAGTTATGTGAAATGGCGATGCTTGCAAATAGCGACGTGAAGAATATTAAAAGGTTTCTTGCGGTTTCGGATGAGAACGGTGCCGGACTTTCGGCGCCGATAATCGAAAGTTCCAGTCCAAGGGAATCGCTATGGATGTGGGTGAGGCTAAGGACGATTGTTCCGACAAGGGCGATTGTCCCTGCCGACTGCAAGATTCGTAGAACCCTGGCTTGCGCCACTTTTGTGGTGATGGATGCCATGTTACAGCCGATGAGACCGCCTAGCGTGAATTCGAAAAGGCGGTAGGGGAGCAGGTAGAAACGATTGCCTACAGGAACGTCCGGATTGATGAATAGGGCAAATGAGATGGCCGAGATGAAGGTGAGCAGCAGGTTCGTCTTTTTACGGTCGAGGGAATGCGTCACCTTGCGCAGGGCGAGAAGAATCAGGGGAAATGCCACATAGAACTCGATCAGGATGCCGACAAACCACATGTGCATCAGCGGGCTGAAGGCGTTACTTGATTTCCAGTAGTCCTTGGTGGTGATGCTTGCAAGAATGTTCTGCGAAAAAAAGTTGGAAGCCACAGCCGTTTCGGATAAGTTTTCGTAATCATCGGGAAGCATGCCCGAGTAGCCCACAGCAAGGCATACGGAGGATGCTATAATCACGAGTGGGGCAAGGCGGAGCAACCTTTTTTTCAGGAAACCGAAATAGCTGAAGCAACGCTCATTGATTTTAGCCGTGAGTGACGGGATGATTAGGTAGCCATTGATGACAAGAAACAGGTCTACGCCAAGGTAGCCTGTTTTGAGGATGCCGAGATGGTAAAGGACAACCGCCAATATAGCGAATCCCTTCCAGGCGTCAATGTCGTTGCGGTAGGGCAAAGTGTACATGCCCCAAAAATAGTATTAAAGCTTGCGAGAACAGCTAATGGTGTTGGATGTCAAGACGGAAAATGTTTTGTGTGTTTGTTCTGGGAACTTCGATGGCGTGTACTCCCGGGGCAAAGTGCTGTACGGCGCTCCGCCACAAAATGCGGCCCTGGTAGTCGAACTGCACGACGCTTGCCTTTAGCGCTTTGTCGGTTTGCATGTAGAGCTTGCCGTCTTGCAGGCGAAAGGAGCTGCCGGCGGCCCTCCCGGTGGGCTTGATACCAGTGTTGTTGTCCGAAGAGCTTGAGTTTATGTCTTGGCTGCTGGATGAGGTGGGCTCACTTGCCTTCATCTTGGCGATGCCCGCCTTCCATGCGTCAACGGCGGCCTGCGAAGTGTTGAGCGCCCAGTCGCCCTCGTTCGCTTCCTTGCTCTGGCTGAACCACATCACTGCAAATACGCGGGAGAAGTCCGTGGCGAAGTGATCGAACATATCGGTAATCCACTCGGCCTTGTTCCCGCCGAGTTCGGAGCTCGAAATTTCGGCGATGAAGAGTGGTTTGTCGATATTCGCGAGAGCGTTGTAGGCCTTCTTGAATACTTGCGAGAACGTCTGCCAGCTGGACCAGCTTTGGCATTTGCCCCAGTTGTAGCCGTCGATGGAGATGTAGTCGACGTATTCGTCGCCGGGGTAGTTGCCGGTGAGCGTTGTGCCCGTTCCTGCGTTAGAGGCGTTGGTGGTCCAGACCCATTTTACGTTAGTGACGTTTTCTTCGCGGAAGATTTTTACGATGTGCCGGAATGCCTCGGCCACATTTGCGTCGGTGTTGCCGGCGCCTTCTTTACCCACACCCCAGTCGTACCAGTCGCCGTTCGCTTCGTGGAGGGGCCTGAGCCAGATTTCTTCGCCGTAATTCTTGACGCCCTTGGCGTAGTCGCGGATGTATTCGTCGGCCTTGCCGTTCACCAGTTCCTGCGCGTTGTAGCCGTTCGCCATCCAGGTGACCACCAGCGTGGAGCCGTTGTTCTTGGCGACGTTTGCATACTGCTCAGTTGCATTCCAGTCGTTGATATCGAAGAGTGCGAAGTAGCTGATGAGGTCGAGGTGCGTACCCTGTAAGTCTTGGAATGCCTGCACGTTCTGCTGTGTGGGCTGCGGATACTGACCCGGGCCACCGACCCAGGCGCCGATTTGGAATGCCATGGCCGCTACGGGAGCGACACACATAGAGAGGAATAGTTTCTTGTTCATATAAACCCCGATTGGCATTGAATGCCTGTTGATGTTGTTTTACGTTAAAAAAAATATGTCCTGTTTTTTCTGAAAGACGATTTAATTGTTTATATTTATATTAAAGTGTATCTAGTGTTATAACGGAGGCTCCATGACTGTCGATGAATTTTGCAAGTGGATAGAATCGTCCGGATTCAAGGACGGCGCAAGGCTTCCATCTGTGCGCAAGGTGGCTGCGTCATTGCATGCCTCGACCTTTACGGTTTTCCAGGCGTACAAGCGCTTGGTAGAACAAGGGAAAATCTACGGAGAGCACGGCAACGGCTACTTTTGGGGCAAAAAGCCCGAAATCGTGGTAGACGCAGGCGAACATGAGACCGAACGCCTGGAACGCCTGCTTTTAGAAGACTGGAAATCCGGCAAGATTTCGGTAGACAGTACGCTGCCGTCGATCAAGGACTTGTGCTTAGTTTACAGGACCACATCGGGTTCCATGAGCCGTACCCTTGAAATGCTGCGTGAAAGGGGAGTGCTTGACCGCAAGGGCCGCGGGCGTTACTACTTCAAGAACACAAGGTCGTCTGCGGTCAACTTGAAGGAAATCCTCTTGATTATGCGTTGCAATCCGAACGGGGATTTTAACGGGCTTGGCGAACGTGAACTTACGTTCATGCAGAAGGTGTACGCCGAGGCGCGCCGCAACAAGCTTAAAGTCAAGGCGCTCGGATACTATGAGAACGCGGGGCTTTTTCTAGATGCCGCCGGAAACCAGGTTAGGCTGGAGGATTGTGGCGAATACTTCGGTGCCGTCGTTTCGACTATGCTGGTGTTCAATATAAGCAAACTCTTTGCCTTGCTTGCCTACACGCGGTTCCCGATTTCGGTGTGGTGGGAACATCCGCTGTATGACATTCCTCGCGCGTTAAAAAAAGAAAAGCGCTACGCGTTCTTCAATTTGGCCTTTGGCGATTTCCCGGGGCGCGCGGTGGGGCATTTCTTGAAAGAAAAGGGAATGGAACGTGTCGCCTTTATTTCGCCTTACCACATGAGCATGTGGTCGAGGGACCGCCTGAAAGGACTCAAGAAGGTGGGGCTCGATGTAATCGAAGCGACCGATGCGAGCCATGCGAGCCATTTTGATTTTATGCAGGAGAAGGGGGCGCACGAACTTTTCAGCCGTGTTTTGCTTAAGCTGGTGAAAGATATCCCGCCTGTAGATGCGTGGGTCGTGTCTAACGACAGGGTAGGGGTGGAGCTTTTGTCGCTTGTGGAGCAGGGCAAGCTCGAGCGCCCGCCTTACATGGTATCGTTTGATAATTCTAACGACAGTTACCGCAACCGTCTGGATTCCTTTGAGTTTAGCCTCGATGCCCTTGCGGAACAGTCTGTGTTTCATCTGATTTCCCCTGGCGTTACTTTGTACAAAAAAGACGATTTTCGTGAACTTTCGGGGCATGTGGTGGAAAAGTAAGCCTTTTTCTTGGAATTATATTTTTGTATGTTATATTTATAAACGTGCAACGTGATTCGGGGAATAGGTCGATGGGTGGATTGAAGCTTCTTTGGATTGTGATTTGCTTAGCGATTGTTGCTGGCTTCGCAGGAATGATAAGAATTCCGCAGGGGGTTAAGGACATTTTCCCATGCTATGAACCTCACGGTCATTATTGCAAGATTGCGAATTACGCGAGTTCTACAACAATGCCGATGGATGGCGAATTGGTTTTCGTCGAAAACAAGGTGGATTGTTTTTATGGCGAAGGCCATGCGTATATAATCGCTAGGAGCAATGCCCCGGAACAGATTCGCGATAGCGTTTTTTGGGGAAGCAAGTCCCGTTGTTACGATGATAACACGAATTGCGGTAATCTCGGCGAAGGTGTGGAAGTACCTCGTTATACAAAAAATTCGGGACTTTATTTTTATTCGTGTAAGAATTCGAAGGCGACGGCCAAAGGCTGCAAGCCTGTGGAAAAGGGAATGGAAATTCTTATAACGGACGATTTAAAAATATCGAATCTGTCACGAGAAGCCTTGCTATACTATTTCAAGGCGAGCCAAAGGAAAAGTTTGGATTCCTTGATGGCCTGGCTTTTGAAAAATCATAAATCGCAGGACTTTCACCAGACATTGCCGTGGGGCTTGAAAGATGAAGATGTCGTAAAGGTAGGGAATACCGCTGCGCCCAGGTGGACGGGAATGGATTTCTATTTGCGGACAAAAAAGGTCGAAAGCAAATCTTATAAACGAGGAAACTTTTCTTCGTTTGTTGACGTAATGAAAGCCTGTAAGGACTGGGGGGTGGCGCATGAAGCACCTTAGTATTTGCACAGCCTGTCTTTGTTTTGTTTGTGGAGCGTTTGCAGAAACGCCCCACATTGCGGAATACTGCGCTAAGATTCTGAATGATAGTACGTACGTTCCTTTGCTGATAAAGGACCTTGATGAACCAATCAAAGAGTGGAATTATCCTGATTCAATTCCTTGCGAACATACTCCGTGCCATGCCAATTGGAAAACGAAAAGCAAGGTCTTTTTTCCGTACGATATTGAGTGTCGTGAAGATGGTTTAGTGGGTTTGTTGGGTGGCGGTGGCGGAGGTATAGCCGTTTGTAGTCATTGCCCTAAGTATCCTATAAAGCTGGAACGTATTTGGAAACTTAGATTGTATGGTAGTAAAGATGAAGATGCTTGCTGTAGAAAAAGTGAAGACTATGAGGATAAGGCTACATTCTATCTTCGCAATGCCCGCGAATCTCTGAAGCCTTTTTATGGGCAAGCTTTCAAGGGCCGTTGGAAAGGCGAATGGGATACCAATGGCAATGGAGAATTCCCCCCGATGAAGCGAGATTTTTTGGCGCGGCTTGTGGGTGAATGTGACGATACGATTCCCGTTGTGGAATATTGCGTCAATGGCGGGAAAAATGCGGAACTTCATTTGACTAATTATTACGATGTATTGCCGAAGCTTACTTTTGCTGATGGCAAAAAGATGAAGTGTGAAGGCGCGATGCGTGTCGAAAAGTCGTACGAAATGGATTTTGCAGAATATGGAAAACGAAAGTTGGCGCATTTCGTGGAGCAGGATACTTGCAACGCGACTAGTGTTGTTGCGACCAAGGTCTATCTGCCCATTCCTAAATATATCGGTGCGGATGCACTTAAGGGCATTCCGGTAAAAAGTTTATACGGGATGAATATTCCTGTTATGTCAAAGAATGTACTGACCTGTAATTTTAACACTATCGAAAGAAATGTGTTGCTTTATGTCCGTGTCGGCGGCAAGTGCACTAAGCTTGATTTGCAGGAGAAAAAGAAACAGAACTTTTTTGAATTGGAACAGGTCGAAGATGTTCAACTCCATGCAAAAAGTATAGTGGAACATTGGGAAACTTGCGGTGATGGTTATATATGTCCAACAAAATGCATCGAAGTGAAGGACTTGCTGCCATGAAGACCGTGAATAAAATTCTGCTTCTGACGTTGCAGCTTGTGGGAACCCTTTTGGCAAAAGAACCTGCGACAATGCATTTCTGCGTTTCGTCATTTGATGAAACTGCGGACGATTTTGATTTAGGCATAAGGGCTATAAAAAGAAATAATCCGAATTCAAAATGGAAATGGCCTGACTCTTTGACGTGTGGACATCCTGTTTGGAAAAATAAGTTCGTATTGAATTTCGAGGGTCGGCAAATTGAAATGGGCGGGGAATATGACGGAAATCCAGATGAATTTAGTTGCAAAGTGTGCTCGGATACGGAGCGATTGCAAAAAAGAAGCGTGATGAGTCCGTTTGTTGACGAATTGAACGCGAGGGAGGGCGGCTGTCTTTGCAGAAACGAAAAACCGATAGATTCTACATCGGTCAAAAAACTTTATGGGAAAAAATTCAAGGCGGATTGGGAAACGACTCTCTCATGTTCATGCCCGTCTTATCAGTCAATAACATTAAAGACGAAGTTAAATGTCGTTATCGACGGCCCGTGTGTTTCTGTAGAAGTTGCCTTCAAGAAAAACGAAACGGAATCAATGGAAGACGATATTCTTGGTGAGGATACCGCAGTGATGGTATGGGAATGTCGCGGAGAAAGCTGTTCCTCGGAAGAACCGAAAGAGGATACAGTGCTAGCAGAAGGGGTGTTTCCATGCTATTACGATAACGCTAATGAGAAACACCATCCTGTTGAATCTTATGGCAGCACCAAACGGATGAACATGGTCGATAAGCCCGAGGCGTCAGAAGAAAGCTTGGAGTGCTTTGAAGTGGATGGAAAACGCTATTTAGTATTCGGGTCGAATGTGCCGAATCAATTTTATTCTGAACATATTTATTATGACAAATATGAATATATAACAAGTTTTTGTTATGAAAGTATAAACGGATTTAAAGAAATGAAAAAGCGGGAAACGCCATTTTATTCTTGTGAAAAAGAGATGTCATCGCCGAAAGGTTGCAAGGCAAAGGAGCATGGTCTCGATTTCGTGATGAACGGGAAAGGCGAATTTAACGGTTGGGATCGCAAAGCGCTTTGGCTGTATGCGCGATTGAGGGAGGCGAAAGATGCGGTTTCGTTTATGGACTCTTTAAAGTACGGCGAACTTGAGAAAGAAATTCTGTTGCCGGCCAATATATCCAAAAAGACCGTGCAAAAGCTGGGCGACGAAGCTGCACGGAAAACAGCGGGCATGTCGTTCTACAAGGGAACGCAGAGAGCTCGCTATGAGAAATTTGGCAAGAACCAGTTGAATTCGATGAAGGACGCTCTTGACAAGTGCAATGCGTGGGATGGCCGCTAGGTTACTTTCGGAACGCTTCTATTTTTCGCATCGTTGGAACGAGTTCTTTTAAGGGAATGTTTGAATCCGGGTAAAAACCGATGTGCTTGTCGCAGGCTTTGCTTTCCAATTGTCTTTTTATACCCATGCTGTCAACATAATTCCATAATTCTGATTTGCTATGAAATTTTTGGGAACCGTTCTTGCGGGAGAATATAGATTCATGGATGTACATATAATAAAATAATGAATCATTTTCTTCTTTGGCATAAATGGAAACTTTTGGCCATTGGCATTTGTCGAAATCATAGTAAGCCATTTTTCTGTACGACTCGTTCAATGTGCGTAAATTGGGATCGTTATCACTTACACCTTTCTGTCTTAAACGAATAATGCTGGCAAAAAGGCTCCCTGTTATAGGAGATTGTTTTATTGTGAAGTAGGAAACTTTGAATGGGTTCTTGAAATCGTCTCCGATAACGTATTCAATTTCTGATATGCTTGCTATGCGGATAGCTGTTAAAACCCTATGGAGTGCTTTGTAAGGGAGATTTTCGTCAAAATGTATGCGGACTCTTTCTTCTGGGGCAGGCTTTTTTAATTTGTCGTTATACCACATCTTGTTGAAATTCTCTTTTGTTCTGAATATCTCTACAATGGTTTTTGCGGAATCTTTGCCGTTTTCGATGAGGTCTTTGTCGGTGAGGCCTATTTTCGCCCCGTTTACGGAATAGAATTTTGGAGTAACATCCATAAAGCTTTCGTCTTCTGAAAACGTTACGGGCTTTTGCTCTTTGTTACATGCTACTAGTAACAGGACCGTGATAAGAGCAATAATACATTTCATCTTGTTGTAAATGATAGTATTTTCCCAACTTTTTGCTGATTTCATCTAACCAGCTAACCACTAATCACTAAATCTTCACATTTTTTCTAACCACTAACCACTAATCACTAACGGACTTCGTCCTACTTTTTTATATTTAAGGCACAAAAATTTTTTCACTTTAACAGAAGGTTAATAAAATGGCTAAAATCGCTAAAGTTTGGGCTCGTCAGATCCTGGATTCCCGTGGCAATCCGTCTCTCGAAGTCGATGTTACTCTTGACAACGGTATCGTTGGTCACGCTGCTGTTCCGAGTGGTGCTTCCACCGGTGAACGCGAAGCTTGCGAACTCCGCGACGGTGACAAGAAGACTTACTGCGGTAAGGGCACGCTCACTGCTGTAAAGAACGTGAACACAAAGATTGCTAAGAAGATCATCGGCATGGATCCGTCCAAGCAGACCGAAGTCGACGACGCCATGATCGCTCTCGACGGCAACCGCATGCTCAAGAACAAGCTCGGTGCAAACGCTATCCTCGGCGTTTCCATGGCTGTTTGCGTTGCTGCCGCTAAGGACGCTGGCCTTCCGCTTTACCAGTACATCGCCAAGCTCCATGGCACCAAGAAGCTCACGCTCCCGTGCCCGATGTGCAACGTGATCAACGGCGGTGCTCACTCCTCCGCTCCGATTGACTTCCAGGAATTCATGATCGCTCCGGTTGGCGCAAAGACCTTCTCCAAGGGTCTCCAGATGGTCACCGAAATCTTCCACGCCCTCAAGGCTGTGCTGAAGAAGGCCGGCTTCGACACCACCGTTGGTGACGAAGGTGGCTTCGCTCCTGGCGTTTCTATCAAGCCGGCTAAGAACAAGTTCGGTTACGAAATCACTGGCGTGATGACTCTCGAAAAGGCTCTCGACGCTTTGAAGGCTGCAACCACCAATGCCGGTTACAAGTTCGGCACTGACATCAAGATCGCTCTTGACGTTGCTTCTTCTGAATTCTGCGACAAGAACACCAAGGCTGGCAAGCCGGAAACCTACACCTTCAAGAAGAG
>JAEEGK010019729.1_pt1 | contig 14426 bp, 10 predicted proteins | sample 8958771 | NCBI WGS metagenome assembly JAEEGK01 (sample SAMN16246547, study PRJNA631951) | gut metagenome | biome: gut microbiome; feature: rumen; material: SC-attached | host: Bos | place: Iran: Karaj | collected 2018-10
CATTTGTCCCGATGATCCGTTTGGAGATTATGTTACGATCTGCATCAGCAACAACATATATGATGGGTTCATCTTCAATTATTTCGTCAAATATAAGATCGCTGTTGATGGGTGTCTGATCATCAAATGCCTCGCCTTCCAGCAAAATACCCGCAAGCCTGAGCATGTCTCTTTCGTACCAGAAATCCTGATAGATATAATTTCCTACCCAGAGTATGGCAATCAGCGCCGTCATCATTATCGTCGTTACAATGACGAATTTCTTACGAATGCTTTTTTCCATCGTTTTCCTCTAACGAATAACCGATATCCTTCTTGGTTACTATGGCAGCTTCCGATCCGATAAACTTGAGTTTCTTCCTGAGAAACGATACATATACCGCAATGCTGTTATAATCACTCTCATCATCTATTCCCCAGATTTTGGAAGCGATGGTATCATGAGACAAAATAATACCTTTATTAAGCATCAGATATTCCATGAACTGGAATTCTTTTCCGGACAGTTTGACGGACTTTTCCCCATGACTGAGTTTATAGGTAGACTGATCAAGTTCAATATCGTATACGGATAAACTGTGCCCGTTCTGATCTCCGGATTGATCACCGGTGTTCCTGAGTCTGGCCTTGATTCTCGCAAGAAGTTCTCTGGAATCAAAGGGTTTTGTCAGATAATCATCGGCCCCGTGATCAAAACCCGCGATCTTATCATCAACCATGGATCTTGCAGTCAGAATTATGATCGGAGTTTTAATGCCTTCACCTTTTACGGTCTTAAGAACATCGAGGCCGTTCATCCCCGGCAGCATAATATCCAGAAGAACCAGGTCATATATACCTGTCCTGATATAATCAAGCCCGGAATTTCCGTCATAAACCGCATCGGATTCATAGCCGGCACGGTAGAGTACCTCCTGCAGACCCTCAGCTATTTCTTTTTCATCTTCTACAACAAGTATTCTCAAATCAGGTTACGCTCCAAGTATTTACATACATATACCAATATAATAATACCTGTAAAACTCAACATACAAGAATGGGGACGGTTAATCGTCCCCATATCTCCAATAATCAACTATTCCTTCTCTATACGCTATATATTGATCACGGTTATATATTATGCCGGCTGTCCTTGTTTCGCCTATATTACCCATTTCCATATCAAAACAACCATGAGCATCTAACAGTATATAAAACAATTCCAACTCTTTAGATGGATTTTCATAATAATCCTTAACCGATTGATAGGTCACACTGTCAAGTAAGTAACCATGTATATCTACTTCCAGATCCACCCCATACAAGTCGTGATATTTTGCCACCATATCATTTACTGCTTTTTATATGCTGTCAAACTCTTTTCCATAATCTTCATCACATGCATCTGCATTAAGGTATATTGTAAAGTTCATCCAGTCATAAACTTTATGATACTGATATGCCGTTTGAGCATCGAGTGTCCCATTTCTTACACAATCCAATAATTCGCGGTTAAAAGAGTTTAAAAAAAATAATGGTTCACATCTTACAATTGATTCACCCAGTCCATCTCCCATACTTTCCAAAAAAAACTCTTCTTCTTCCTTAGCTACTATTGCCCCTACATAATAATCCTGTGAAATTGATCCACGCTTATCGCATTCAACGTTAAATCTCATGGTTGAGTCATCTGCAGGGTAGCATATTGCTTCATACCAATATTCATTTGCAGTCACAGATTCCACAACAAATTCTTTGTGATATGTTTGCTTCAAATATGCACTGAATTTTTCAGCCAGCTCTTTCTTAGAGTTTCTGCACCCTGTAAGGCATACAACAAAAACTAACGCTGTAAGAATAAATACACTTAACTGTTTTATCTTTCTTTTAAAATCCATACAATATCCTCTAAAATCTAAATCAAGTCTCCGTAACTTATATCAATTTATAATATAGGATAATTTCCCGTCAACCCTGATAAACACTTAGTTTTATATAACGAGGGATATAAAAAGAACAGCTTTGATTTAATCAAAGCTGTTCACAATGTCACCTTATTCTCTGTTTTTAAGTACTTCCGCGGGAGTCATACGGCCAAGCTTGCCGGTTAGGAGAAGACTTACCAGATTATAGAAGATAATGATTGCGGCATAGATCACAAGATAGTAGTACCACTCAAACTTCAATGGAAGACCGCAGGCAACGTTTGCAACAAACATGGGGAACATTTTATCCGTAATGATCTTGGCAAGGGGTATCGCCACAAGCGCACCTATTGCAATGACCGTCTTGTTTCCGTCGAGATAAAGCTTTTTAACTTCTTTTTTATTGAATCCGAAGATCTTCATAAGAGATATTCCGAAAGATGCTTTGTCTATCATAACTGATGTCATGAGGTACATTACAAGACAGAAGATGACGGTACTCATCACTATCAAAAGTGTAAAGACAGGTGCCATAAGTTCCACAAACACACCGGAAGCCTTATCGATGTCTTTCTTGGTGGTTACCGAGTAGAGTCTTCCCTCTTCGATATCAAGCGCCTGATCAGACATCACCACGTTATAATAATCATCAGACTCTCCGAACAATTCCCTCATACTGTCGATATCCATGAATACCGTAAGTCCCGAACAATAGGGAACTATGTCTTCAATGGTGAATGCATAATCCATATCATTCGCACTATCCGTAAGAACAAGTTTGTCCCCTACGGAAACACCATACTTGCTTGCAACGGCATCGGATATTACTATTCGGTTTTTGGCTTTTACGGTTTTAACATTTATATAAGGATTGTCATCATCGATACCCATTACGGTAACATCGATCGTATATCCGAGGCTCTCTCTCTGCAGGGAAGTGATAAAGCAAGCCTCACCGCCTTCGGGAACTTCCTTCGGGGGATACTTAAAACTGTACATATACTCATACCGTGTATCCCTGCTTGAGTATTCTCCGATATGTTTACACAGCACGTAACAGTTAAGTCCCATCATAAAGATCATAAGAGAGATGGCCATTCCCAGGATCACTGTAAGAACTGCACGTCTTTCACGAAGCATCTGTCTTATCTTGAACTTTCTAATAAAGGGCATATTGGGAAGGGCGATGTCCTTGCTCCTTGAAACCTTCTGTTCATTTCTTATAAGAGAAAGTGCGGTTCTCGACAGACTCTTATTGATAACAAGGTAATTGACGATGATGCTGACAACAGGAGGCATCACCACTGCATAGACTATCAGATATGCGGGAATAACCTTATCAAATGCAGGAATAGAATAATAGTTGTAGGAATCCGATGTCTGCCAGCTGCTTCCAAGTCCGCTTAAACCCACTGCGGCACCGCATATCCCGCCCAGAAGCGAAATTACGGTTGGCATAAATATGTAATGATTGAGGAGATCTTTTTTCTTAACTCCAAGCGCATAAAGAGCACCGATAGTGGAACTTTCCTCTCTTATCTGATTGATCACAAATACGGAAAGCACATATGTGAATAAAATTATGACAACAATCCCGGCAACAAGCCCTACGGTCTTATTGATCTCTATATCACCGGCCGCTCCGCCGATCCTGAGGTTATCTTCCTTTAACAGAAATGAAGTCAAATTGTCCGGTGATGTGCTGAAGATCTCATCCAGCATCTCATCCGATTTTTCCTGTAACTCCATCACTCCATCATATAACTCATTTGTTCCATCATAGAGGTCACATGCTCCGTCATAAAGTTCGCCGGCTCCTTCCCTCAGCTCTCCGGATCCTTCATATGCCTCGTTAACCGCATCGTTAAGATCGGACATTCCTTCCACAAGAGGCTTCACGCTGTCTGACACACCCGGAATAACGGATAATGATTTCTTAAGCTTCTTTACTCCGTCATATAACTTTTCGCTTCCTTCTGCGATCTGGCCAAGGCCGTCCTCAAGTTCTTTTGTGCCGTCATAAAGTTCTCCCGCACCGTCATAAAGGTCACGTGCACCGTCGTTAAGTTCACGTGCACCGTCTGCCAGTTCGCTTATACCGTCGCGGATCTCATCTTTTTTGCCGTATGAATCCTCCAGCAGTTCCCTGTAATAAGGATCGTCAACAGATCTGTAATCAAACTCAAAATCCCTTATCATCTGTTTAAGATCATCGGAACTCATTGCACCGTTCAGGATGAAAGCATAGGTCATATCTTCTGTACCTGTCCTAGCAATGTTCCTTAAATGATCATATCCTTCCGAAGAAACAAATCCCGTTCCGAAAACAGTACTGTCAACAGCCGTATCAGCAAGTTTCTTAAGAGGAGCATCATAATCAACGGAACTTCCTATTCCGGTTACGGTAAATTCTTCCCCTCCGATAACGAGATTGCTTCCGACACTAATGTCATGTTCTTCACAATATCTTTTCTCAAGAACTATCTCATTTTCGGAAGATGCTTCTCTTCCGCTGTCAAGGACCACGGTATCGATCAGAGTTCTGTTTTCAAATACCCTTATAACAGACCCGTCATCAAGAGTCATGTCATAGCTTAGATGAGGTTCTATCGTAACTCCGGCATTTCTTATCTCATCAAGCTGTGCATCACTCATAGGATTGAAAACCGTAAACTGACCGTCTTCGATCCGGCTTTCAATCTGATTTTTTTCTGTTCCGTAGATGATAACTTCGGCCGCGTCAACCAAAGCAATAACTATATACATGCAAAGGGCGATCATCAGAAACAGACTCCCGAGCCTGAAAAAATCCGCCCTTATCTGTCTCGGAAATCTTTTCCTAAGTATCCTGTTCATTACAGATCCTCCAATTCACTCGCGGGAATTCTTGTTTCGTTCATGTACTCTTTCTTAACTATTCCATCCTTGAGGAAGATAACTTTATGAACCATGTTCTTGATGGAATTATTGTGTGTAACGATAAGCATGGTTGTTCCGTACTTTTCGTTTATCTGTTCAAGAAGGATCAGGATATCCCTTGATGTAGCAGAATCAAGTGCACCCGTTGGTTCGTCGCACAGAAGGAGTTTGGGATTTTTGATGAGTGCCCTTGCTATAGCGCATCTTTGCTGCTGTCCGCCGGATAACTGCGCAGGGAATTTATTCTGATGATCTGTAAGTCCCAGCACATCAAGAAGTTCATCCATGTTAAGAGGATTTTTGGTGAGATACTCACAGACCTGAATGTTTTCTTTAACCGTAAGGTTGGGAACCAGATTGTAAAACTGGAAGATAAAACCGAGATTGTCCCTCCTGTAATCGGAAAGAGCTGCGTTTTTCATGCCGAAAATTTCGGTGCCGTCAACTGTGATAGATCCCGAATCCATATAATCAAGACCGCCTATGCAGTTCAAAAGAGTGGACTTACCCGAGCCGGATGTTCCCTGGATTACACACATCTGTCCCTTCTCAACTCCGGTGTTTACACCTTTGAGAACCTGCACATAACTTCCGCCTGCGCCGTAGCTTTTCTTCACATCTTTGATCTCAAGATACATTTTTTCATTCCCTCCCTTTCAACATAACAGTGTTATGTAAATGTTATTTTTTTCCGCTTCAACAAAAAGGATCTCTCCGATTTGCGAAGCGGTTAAATGTCTGACTTATTTTTTTACCATTGCGAGCTGAATCCAGCCCATTACCAGATAATTCAGAATTCCTCTGAGTCTCAGTTTTGCTTTTTCAGCATCCCTTTCATGTCTGAAAACATGAATAAATGCATCCAGTGATATGTGTGCCATCCAGTGCGACATGTACTCGTCATATGTATATCCCTTGATCTGGCTCATCATGGCAGGAATCGATCTGTCCACCATGTCTACGAGTTCATCAACCACATTTTCATATACCGTGTTTTCGGAAGCGTTGAGAATGAGTGAAAAGGCATCGTAGTTATTGTAGATATGTCCCACGATCAAATCGCTTATCTCGCTGTGATCCGTGTCGGCTTCTTCGAGGGAACTCAGTTTCTTAATTTCCTCTATATCCTCGGAAAAATGCTTTACGAGGATTGCCTTCAGTTCCCTCAAGGGAGGGTCGACTATCGCTGCAAACAGATCTGCTTTATTCTCAAAAAAGAAATACAAAGCGCCGGTGGTGACTCCGGCATTTGCACAGATGGTTCTGAGTGAGGCTTTGTTGTAGCCCTTTTCCAGGAATTCTTTTTTGGCTGCTTCTATCAGGAGTTCTCTCGTTCCCTGATCACTGTCTCTTTTCATATTATCTCCGGAATAAAAAAGATAACGCTGTTACGTAACAACGTTATCTTACATTCTATTATCGCGTATGTCAAGTAGGTGACAGTGGGGACGCTTCATCATTCTAAATATCAGTTATCGTAAATAAGTAATCCTGCGATATGCTCCATGAGGATTGAATGAAACTCTCTGAGTTTCTGTTCATCTTCAACCCTGTATCCCTGCTCATCCTCCAGGTATTCTTCCTGTTCGGTCAATTCGAAACGTGCATCATCGTGTACAGGATCCGAGTTGTGATAGAAATAATTCAGATTACCATTCTCGGTAAAAATCGCCGCCTGATAAGGATCTCCAGGATGAATACTTTCCGTAAGTACGTATTCCCTTTTTTGTTCTCCGCCTAAAATCTGAGGAAGATGTCCGTCCGTTCCTTCCACATCCGAATTCAGATTCGTCAGCTTTCGCATGATCACACTGTAATCGGTGGATGAGATCAATTCGCTGCAATATCCCTTTCCGGTACTCTCTCCGCCTCTGAACAAAATCGGCACATTCGATCGCTCTTCCGATAAAAAGTGAGCGTCTTCACGTTCGATCAAATATCCCTGTCCATGATCCGAAAACAGAGAAATCAATATCTCTTCATCCTTATAATTTCTCTCTATATAATCGTAAAGATAGTGCAGCCAACGATCAACATAGTGCATATTTCTGAGATACTGCTTTTTGAAAATCTCATTATAGCTCTGCTTTACGGATGTTGAGCCCCTGTCGGATATAACTCTTTCTTCTATATCCATGGAGGTCTGTACGGGTGTAGCGAATTCGTCTCCGTCAGCTATATCATGAAGATCTCCGATGGTAACCCAGATATATTGATCCGTTTCACTAAAAGCATCAATTTGGTTAATAACGTCTGCAATAACATCATGAACCTTGAATCCGACTTTTTGATGCTGATAGACATAGCGGTCAAAGCCTCGTGCGTGACCGTAGGTCGGGATAATTCTCCAATCTCCGCCGTAATACGAAGTATAGTAACCGGCCTGCTGATAATACTCGGCAAGGGTAGTAATATCTTCGGGAAGAAGATAGTCCATTGTCGGATGATACAACATATGTTTCGGTGTACTCAATCCTGTGACATAGTTTGCTATACTCGGGAATGTCCATTCGCCCGCATTATATGCCGACGTAAAAACCATGCCTTTTTCAAAAAATGACGCCGTATAAGGCATATGCTTTTCAAAATCTTTTCCTTTTACAACCGATGAAGATACTCCGTCAACAAATATGCTGAGCACCAGCTTTTTGCGTTTCTCACTGTGTTGTAAAGGTATCTCTTTTCCAAAGTAACTTTTTCCACCCGACAGAATCTTTGTCCCACCCTTTACTCTGTAATATGAAAAAGTATTTGGAATGCTCTGACGAACAAGTTGTTCCTTTCCGCCAGAAATAAATGCATAGTTATTTACATTTTCAGAGGATGCGATCGGAACAATGTATTCTTTAGCATTCTCGGAAACATTGTATTCGCGTCCCTCATCAACCTCGAGGAACTCAGCTTTCATACGCATCACATCTTTTGGTGCCTTATCCGGGAAATGAACAAAGAACTGATCTCTGAAATATCCTACAAACCTTCTTCGATCGATTGTTTCATAGAAATAATCACCGATCATATCCGGACATTCATGGGTTCTGAACCTTCCTTCACACAATGAATACCCGTTTTTAGAAAGTTCGCCAAGAGCGCGAATCTGATTAAGTGCATCTTTGACCACAGACGCCTCGGCATTTTGAAGTTCATCCTGAACAGCATTAATAAGCCTGCTGGCGTCGTTAAAAGGAGTGATTTCTGCCGTTTTTTTGTACGCATCGATCAAATATCCGGATCTGCAATATGCAATATAAGCTTCCGCCCATCTTCCTGTCATCTCGCAGGTGACCGCATAGTTATATTGCATTTCTTCGTTCAAAGGAAGTCTTCTGACTCCCTCAGAAGCATAAATATATGCAGTGTCGGCATCCCCTGCAGCCAGATAAAACGCAGTTTTCAAAGAGCATAGATCTGCATCTGCCGGACTGCATTTTTCATATTCGGCAATACTTGCTTCGGCTTCATCGATCTTTCCTTCGTTAATAAGCCTTTCGATCTCAGTTTTTTTACTCTTTCCGGTCATATTCGGCTCCCATCCATACTTTATTTGTGAACGGTCTACCTATATATTTTATCATGATTGCCCATTTATGAATACTTCGAACTCCATCTCGCCCTTTTCGGCATCTGCCCGGGCATATATCTCCCCGTCAAGCCTTCGTGCGATCTCAGAGCTTTCGAACAGTCCGATTCCGCTTCCTTCGATTCCCTCGGAATTGGAACCTCTCCAGAAGCTGTTGAATATAAAAGGAAGTTCCTTCTTATCGATAACCTTGCCCTTATTCCGTACGGACAGGTAGTAGCCCTCTTCGTCCTTTCTGATCCGCACGAAGATTCCCTCTCCGTTTCCGTACTTGATGGCGTTCTCCATAAGCTGCGACAGGATACGGCACAGACCTGTCTTATCGCTCTTTATCATGGAATTGGAATCAACCGTAAATTCATGAGGTATTCTGAGAACCTCGAGACGTTTTCCATATTCTTCGGTCAGGAAATCTGTCAGTTCACTCAGATAGAAATTCTTTATCTCCGGTTCAAAATCCACAACTCCGCCGGATGCTTTATCGATCAGTTCCTTTACAATCTCAGTGATATCATCGGCATTTTTAGAAATCTTGGAAGCAACCTCCGCATCACTTTCATTGACCACGCCGTCAGGCTGGTACAGGCCGGTCTCTATTGCATCCGCATACAGTTTGATATTCGCAACGGGAGTTTTAATACCGTGGGCGATGGTAGTAAGCATGGTAAGGTGATCGCGGCTGAGTTCATTGATCCTCTTCCTGTCACTTGCAAGCTTATCGTTTAACATGTTGATTCCCCAGGTAAAGCGTCCGAAGAAACGGTTCCTGGTCTCGGGAAGTTTTTCCGTAAGCTGGTTTTTGGATAGTTTTTCGGGATAAGCGGAAAGCTTATTGAACGGTCCGAGTACATAAACATTTATGTATATGCACAGTCCGAGTGCTATGAGAAGACCGCAGGTAACGCATATATTGATAAGGAGTCTGATTGTTCCGAAGTTTGATTCTTCATATTCAAACACTACAAATCCGGCTACTTTTTCATCGCTCTGAAGAAGCCAGATCTTTTCGTATTTTTTTGCCCTGTTCAAAAGAGTGACATCACTTTCTAAATACGAAGCATCGATGAAATATACTTTTTCCGGAAGGTTTTCTCTTCCGTATTCAGAAGCGTATTCCCGGACTTTTCCGTAATAAACATCACCAATTATCCCGGTGACTGTATCGGAGGACAGTTCTTCAAACGGATACTCTTCGCACCTGCTTTGTATCTCACCAAAGACTCTGTTCATGAGTATAAAAATCCCGTCTTCATGTCTACGGCTCATCACGTTAAGCACCATGTTTGCCGATACAAAAATAAGCGCAAAAAGAGACACCGTAACAATATAGAGTTTTGCAGCTCTCTTCATGATCAGGTGCCTCCGAATTGATATCCTACTCTCCAAACCGTTTTAATAAGTTTAGGATTCTTGGGATCATCTTCAAGTTTTTCTCTGAGCCATCTTATATGCACATTAAGGCTTCCAAGGTCACTGAAACAATCAACTCCCCATATTTCGTTGAAGATTATCTCTTTGTTCAGTATCTGCCCGGGATGCCTCATCATGTACTCAAGAAGCTCATATTCCTTACCGGTTATCTGTATCTGCTCATCACCTTTGAAAACAGTTCTGGCTCCCACATCCAGAGTTATATTTTCGTAGGTAAGAAGCTGTCTGTCCTCGGTAAGATCATAGGTACGCTTCATAAGCGCTTTTATCTTAAGGCCCAGTACCTTAAAAGAAAAAGGCTTATCGATATAATCATCGGCTCCCACTTCAAATCCGAGGACTTTGCTCTGTTCATCCGTTTTCGCACTCATCATAAGAACAGGAAGTTTTTGATCCTTCCTGATCTCCTGAAGTGCTTCGTATCCGTTCATCCCCGGGAGCATAACGTCAAGAAGCAGCATTTTAAATGCTGCTTTCCCGGCGAGTTCCAGACCCGCTTCCGCACTCTTTTCCCAAGCAACGGAATATCCTTCGCGTTTGAGAAAATCGCTGATAAGCAGGCCCAGCTCTTCATTATCCTCAATAATGAGAATATCTGTCATATTATGTCTCTCCGTAGTTACCTACCAATATATATTCCGGTATATCATCCGCACATCTGCCGGCAGTGAATGCCACATGAATATCGCCGGTAGCATAATCGATTATCACGGTATGTACCGTTCCGCTGTTATGAACATTCGGCACCTCGTACTGATCTACAATCTCATGTGCCATGATCCCCTTCATATCAGCAACCGAGAAAATTCCCGCTTCTTTGACATAATTATTATACTTCACAAAACGGTTAATTTCTCCAAGTTGACCTGTAAATCCGTCCTGATTACCTGCCGTTGCATACGTATTTACAATGCAGAGTGCATCCGGTGTATCCCAGGTAATACCTTCCATAAGTTCAGAATCGCATGTTCTGATCACGGCTATCGCTCTTCCGGCTTCCACAGCTTCACTTGTGGGATTCTCACAGCAAAATGCATCTGTTTCATCTGTTACCAGAAGATTATGACACCAGGTAAAAGCTCCGCTTTCTTTGTTCAGAAATTCTGCGGCATCCCGTGCGTTATCGAAAGTTTCCAAAGCATACCTTATTTCATATGTATAACATTTTTTGCCTTCATAGACAAACGGCATCTCATTTACGGTTCCGACATCCAGTATCCCGATAAACACACCGTTATCATTGATCGCAGTGATCATATCGAGAAGACCGAGGACACCTATGGAAGTGATCGTTTTATCTCCCTTTATCAGATGAGCGACGGAGTGGATCTGAGTCATCTGTTCACTGCTTCCCAGGTACCATTCAAGATTTCGAAGAGAGATCCTTTCTCCGGTCTCTGTAATAGAACCTCCGACCGTAAGCGCACTGCAGGCTGTAGGTCTTAATGCATCGGGGATCATCTGCATGGTGATCGCTTCTATATAACTGAGCTTTCCATCCTCGCAATAGCCTTCAGCGCCTGCTGCCATTGCATACGCAAATCCTTCGATTTCATTCCTGTACTCCTCACGTATTGAGGCTTCAAGAGTCATGATCCTTTTTTCCAGAGCATCGTAATTAATCTCTCTTCCGTTAAAAAGTCCTCTGATATTCTCATACAGATAAGGTTCGAATATTTCTTCATAATCCGGTACGGCCTTAAGCAGCGTCCGAGCATATGCCTCTCCCACTTCCGAAGGAGTGCCCTTATCGTAATCGAGCGTTACATCATAATATGATTTATATTTATCAATCCTGCAAAGTCCGTCATCCGAAATAAAACTTTCCATCACAGTCTCACGCGGGCTTATATCCGTATATCCGGGATCTGTTTCAACGTTCATAGATCCTACCTTGACCATTCCCGTTGAAGTCACGGTTTCAGAAGCAGTTCCGCAACCGGATATACAGGTCAAAACGCCCAAGGTACATATGACTGATATTAATTTATTAAACGTCTCTTTTTTCATAAGCTTATTCATTACGTATTCTCCAAATCTTTATGCGATCCATAGCATCAAAGGATGCTGCCATAACTGCGGTGATTATCGCCAGCAATATCATCGGCAGAGCAACTATTGCTAATACCGGAGGATATGCAATCTTAAATGAAGTTACGCAGAGTGTCACGCTTCCTATCCAATCGAATACAAATCTGTTCAAAGTAAATGACAGGATAATTGATAAGACAGCAGATATGACTATCAAACATGCAAACCTTACAAAATGCCATTTTCTGATACTCGATCCGTCAAAGCCGAGACTCTTAAGCATTGCTATATCTGAGGTTTCTTCTTCTATAAAGATCTGCTGATACAAAAATGACATTGAAAAGAGAGTGATTGCCATGATCGATCCTGTAACAATAGCAAGCAGATCAAGCAATTTTCCAAAAGAATTACCCAATTCGTAATCCATGACCTGATCGTAATCCCAGATCATGATCTCATCGTTTACGGCACGCATTTTCTCTATATACTCATCGTATTCATTGTCCGGGCAGTCAATTCCTTCATTGAAAATATCAAAATCATCTATCACCATGTTCTTGTCACTCATATTCATATATATACTCGGACTTTGTGCATTTCCAAGTGACTCAACATATGCTGTGACAATAAAATCACGGTTAACCGTAACGATATCAAATCCGTTGTCATCATAAACCCTATATTCCAGCGTTATCACATCTCCAAGATCTATTCCGTATGTATTTTCAGCAAAATGTGATATCACAATTTCATTGGTAAGTTCAGGTATATGGCCACCCTCTACGATCTTCAATCTGCTGATATCATAATCACCGAATAAGATATTTACTCCGAGTTTTTCACTATCTTTTATAAGAAAACAGCTCTGATAGTCCGCAAGCTGGATATTAAGCGGTATTCCGTTATCGTTATAATATTTCTCATAATAAAGATATAAATTTCTGTAACTGCCGGTCTGACTGATGAGCCTGTCTCTTAAAGCATCTTCAGGCCTGATCATCACTTCTCTGTCAGCAATCCCCCAATAGGTTCTCCTGTAATCATCACTGATAACCGTTCTTTTAAGCTGGAAGACCAGAAAGATGATCAGCATTCCGATCGTATAACTTACAATCAGAAACAAATATCTCTTGAGTTTACGTACTATATCCTGAACAGCCAGATATGAAGGGACGGATATTTTAGAAAGTTTGTTAATGGACAGTCCCGGAATCCTGCTGAATCTCTCGCCTCTGTTTTCACCGTGAATAGTATCCATAACAGATATCTTATTCATCCGCCTGAGTGATATGAATGAAAAAGCAATCATCAGCAAGATAAAAGCTGCACTTCCCAGGATTCCCAATAATATTATGACATTCTTGTCAGGGCTTAAAGTATTTACAACAAATCTGCTTACAAGTTTCTCCTGTAAGGGCACACCCGCAAAAAGCCCGACTATTCCTCCAAGGATCGCAAAAGCAATATATTTAACTATGAAAAGAGTTTTATATGACAGGGAATCCACGCCGATAGCCTTCATGGTACCTATCTCTTTTTCTTCTCTTTTTACGGTTGCATGAAGAGTAAAAGAAATAGCCATGAATATCAGCAGTATGAGTGACAGTCCCATCAATCCCATAAAGATACTGACTATCAGCGCTATCATTGCTTCATCCGTGTATGTATTACTTTTACCAGTGGTTACTCCGTGCACTTCACCGGTTATCGTGCCTTCTTCACTTAATCTGTGAAGTTCATCGTTAAGTTTCCATCCCCATTTTTGAAGCTGAGTTACGCTCGAAAAAGGTTTGATAAGTGTGATCTCATAAAGATTTCTCGTACATGTAAATTCACTCTTAAGTATCTCCATATCGGAGTCCGAAAACAGTATCTTATTGATCATTGAAGTACTGGGGTCTTTGAATATACAAGCTATGGTAAACTCATATATATTACCCAGGTCTGTTGTAACAGTGATCTTATCGCCGGGGCGTGCGCCGGAATTATCTGCCATAACCTCCGGCAAAGCCACGCATCCGCTCTCCAAAGTGAATAGTTCATTATTCAGATCATAGGGTATGTTTTGATCTCTGCTCACGGGAGATATCATAAAGCTTCCGGCATAAAGATTTGTTACACTTCTTTTATCGATTCCCTCAAACTGTAATCTTGAAGTTTCGGTAAAAATTCTTTCCGAAACCGATATCTCTCCTATCTCCGGATATTTTCTCAAAGTCTCTTCGATCACTTCCATCTGATGATCGGATTCCGAAAAGCTTCTGTCAAACATGAAGATAAGATCGGAAGTATTACACTTCTTATATGTTTCCTCTATTCCGGCTATAAATGTATATACGAATCCCGCGCTCGCAACTATAAGAGTTGCAGCGATCATCATGAATATACACAGAACTATATTTAACGCGATCTTGTCCTTAAGATCTTTTTTTAACATTCTGAAATACAATTTACCACCCCATCTCTTCAAGCCATTTTCTGAGTTTTCTTTCTCTTATCTGAAGAATCTCCGAAGTGCTCTTATTATCCGTATTGTTTTCCGCAGTTTTGATCTTACCCAG
>JAEEGK010019731.1_pt1 | contig 14424 bp, 10 predicted proteins | sample 8958771 | NCBI WGS metagenome assembly JAEEGK01 (sample SAMN16246547, study PRJNA631951) | gut metagenome | biome: gut microbiome; feature: rumen; material: SC-attached | host: Bos | place: Iran: Karaj | collected 2018-10
TATTTAAAAAAATAATAATTATTAAATCACTTTTAGTATTCTAAAGGAAATTGGATAAGGAAAAAATGGATATGACATTAAGATAGGATAATATTAACCAAAGAAATATTATAAAATATTTTAAAGAAAAATCACAAAAAACCTAATTCAAAAACATAATTGCAAATTAGAATCAACAAAAAAAGCTAAAATTAATTAATTAAAATAATATTAAATAAAATTTTTTTCAAATAAAAAAAATAAAAAAAATTAAAAATAAAAGAAACAATAATTCACTCAGATTTTAAAAATAAATAATAACACTAATAACAAATTTTTAGATAATTTAAAACAAAAAAAAAAAACTATTTATTTTTTTGGAATTGAAGTGGAGTATATTTTAAATTCTTCTCCTCCAGGTAAATCCTTATTTTTTCTTTTATTAAATATTTCTTCTTGATGTTTTGCTTCAAATTTTTGTAACCAAGGATGTTCCAAAACTTGTTTAATTGTCATCCTATTTTTAGGGTCTTTTTCAAGAAGATTATCAACAAATGATCTTCCTTCTTTAGAAATATTTCCCCAAATTGCATTTGGAAAAGGAGTTGGTTCATAAACTGTTTGTCTTGCTATTTCTTTTTCAGAGTTTTCATCATCAAAAGGTAAAAATCCAGCTAATAATAAATATGTAATTACACCAATTGTCCATAAATCTGCTTTAAAATTGTATGGTTTTTCTAATAAAACTTCAGGAGCAGCATATGAAAAAGTTCCAAAAGGTTCTGTGCAAAATTCATTTGGTCCTATTATTTTTCCTAAACCAAAATCTAATAATCTTATATCTGCATCATCTTTTTCATCTGTCATTAAAATATTTTCTGGTTTTAAATCTCTATGAATTATTCCATATTGATGAAGGTAATATAATGCTGTTGATAATTTATGAATAATTTCAGCTGCTCGAGATTCTTTTAATTGAAAACCTCTTCTTTCTATATATCCAAATAAATCTCCACCACCACAAAACTCCATTATAATATAAATATATTTTTCATTTTCAAAAACATCATATAATCTAATTATATTTGGATGTTGAGCAATTTTTAATATTTCTACTTCTGTTTTTACTTGTTCTAAATCTAGATTTGATACAAGTTTTTTATTTATTATTTTTATTGCTACTTTTCTACCACTTTCTTTATGAATTCCTAATCTTACCAATCCAAATTTTCCTTTTCCTAAAACATCTTTTATTTCATATATATCATTTAAATTTGAATATCCTACTGCCTTTCTAATTGCTTTTACCCAATTTTTATATTCTTCTTCATTAATAACATAATATTTTCTTTCTTTAGCAGGAAAAAGAATTACAAAAGAAAAAAATTTTTTTCCTTCCATTAAACAAGGCTCTTCTTCCTTAACATAAACTCCTGATAAATTATGCATTCCTTTATGTTTTATATCTTCTTTTGTTTTATAATAATATAAATCTTTATATATTAATTTAAAATATATTTGTTTTATTTTATCATCTTGTTTTTTATATATATATCCTTCCATTTCAATATTATCTTTTTCTTCATTATCATCTGAATCAAAGGAATCATTTAAACTAGAACCTTTACTATCTTTATTATTATTATTTTCATATTGCCTTGCAAAAGTTAATTCTATGGTTTCTTCGTCTATACATTTATCAGAATCTAAAGTTTTATTAATTTGTTTGTACTTTCTATTTGGTTTATTTTTCACTAAATCATTATTATTTTTATTTTGTGTTTTTTTTCGAGGAATATTTAATTGAACAACATTAGATTCTTCAGTTTTTTGGTTAGGTTTATTTTTAGAATATAAATCTAAAAGATTTTTTGAATTTATTAAATCTCCTCCTAACCTACTTCCTCCTTTCTTAGTATTTGTCTCTGCCAATCTTGATTGGAATATAGGTGATTTTGAAATTATAGTTGATGATTGAAATTTAGAATTTAAATTTGGAGAAACTATTAAATTATTAATAGAATTTGATGATTTATTTTTATTTGATGTTGTAACTGGACTTTTTTTAATATTTTCTAAATTTTTTACAGTATTTTTATTAAATGGTCTTTTTTCTAATAAGAATATTAAAATATATAAAAATAAATCAGATGTTTCATTTTTAACAATCTCTTTAAATCTTTTTTCATCAATTGTTTGAGTGTTTTTAAATATAATATCTAATTTTTCATGTAGTTCACTTTGAGATTCTAATCTATCGTTAAAATTTTCTTTTTCGTATTTCAATGATTTTTGCTTTTTTAATCTTTTAGTATTTAATGGAACATAAGATAAAACAATTCTAATATCTTCTTTTGATACTTTCCCATCTTTGTCAAAATCATAAAACTTAAAAATAAACTGAATTAATTTATCTAAATCTCCCGAAAATAAAGTAACCATTCCATCAATAAAATCATTACAATTTATAAAATTAGTTTTGTTTGTATTTAAAACTGAAAATAATCTTTCAGATATTATTCCTGGTAACTCATAATATTTTGAAAAAGTAATTTTATTTACGCCTTTATCTTTATCTTCACTTCTTCCTGATAAATCCTTCCATACTTGTCGAAGATAACTTTGGAAAGCAGGCTGATTTTCTACAATATAATCTCCAATTAATTCATTTAAATTTATTTTATCTTCAGGTATTTTTTCCATTTTAATTAATATTTTTTTAGGTTAAACTATCAAAATGGATTTTTATGTTTATATTTAATTGATGATTAATTATAAATTATAAATCTGATTATTAATTTTTTATTCTTTATTTTGTAATTTTTTAAATTTTTACTTTCAATGATATTGTTACAATGTAAATTCTTCTTTGAAATAAAAAATGTGTAAATAAAAAATTGAAATTAGAGTTAGTAGAATTCTATATATGATAAACCATTATTACTTTACTTCTAGAAGAGTGAAGAATGACAAAATATTATATTATTTCGATGAAAAATATAACTTGTAAAGTTTTAAAACAATAAAATTTTTACTCAACACTCTCTTTTTTATTAACGATTATTATTTATTTCCAGGCTTAAATTAGGTCATAATGCAACATAAAATATGGGTAAAGGTACTTTAATTTAAGTCTTTGTTTCCAAAGTTTAGGATTTTGGAGATTTATGTTTTTTATTTATGAAGTCTAGAGATAATTTTTTACATTTAGGGTAAAATTCTTTTTAATATGGTTTTATTTTTATAAATTCATTATATATTTTATTAAGAATCAAAATTCCAAACTTTATCTTTATTAATAAATAGATTCCTGTTCAAATAATTCTTTTATTACATTGGTCCTCAATTTATTATATTTCTTTTATCTGTTTAAAATTTTTAATTATCAAGATAATGATTTATATTATTAAATTATTTAAGTAATGTAATTTGAATTGCAATAGATTTGAACAAATAATAAACAAATATATGTAGATTATTAACTTCATTAATTATTGCAATAAAAGATACAGAACTTAACTTTGTTATTATTCTCATAACAATCCGACATTCTTGATAGAATCAAGTTTTTGTATATCAGAATAATTGAATTAATAGAAATATTGTTTACAAGTAACATGCAAATAATAAATAATGATAAAGTGTCTCATTTATATATAATAAATATTCATTAAAGATGATGATTGTTACTAATATTATTTATTTTTCTCTATTTTAATTACAATAGGTTTATTTATTTATGAATCAACTTTTATTTCAGGAGTTATTTAAGTTTTTGAAACATTGTGATTCACTTTAGAAAAAAACAGAGTTTTTTTGATGAATATAGAATTTTTTTAAAAGAATATAATATAAATATTTTAAAAAATAATGAATAAAACTTTAATAAACTAATTTAATGGATTTAATTAACTAATATTAAATATACATTTTATTTTCAGGAATTATCTATATTTCTTCCTAATTTCTGTAAACATATTAGTTTTTTTGTCGATATCATGTTAATTTTGTCTTTAATTGCTTTATTAGATTTATGTTTGGATAATTCATTTAAAATATTTGTATATTTATGTTTAGCTTCTCTATAATAACCTAAATTATAATAAGAAGAAGCTATAATTTGAAGAATTAAAATATATTCTATAGGTTGTTTTGGTATAGGAATTGTAATATTTAATTTTATTAATAAAGATTTAATATAATTAAATTCCTTTAATCTATTTATACTTTTAGTAAATTTATCTCCTGTGATATTTATTATTTTCCATAAAAATATTTTTACTAAAATCCTATTTATTAAAGGAATTTTGAAACAATCAATACATTTTTTTGATAAATAATTTACATCAAAAAATTTCACTAAATTATTATAAATATTCATTTTAAGTTCTTCATTTTTTAATATATTTTCACTGACTACACAATTATACAAAAAGATAATAATATGAATATAATTATCAAAAGGAGAAAAAAAATATCCAATTTCTTGAAAGCATTTATTTATTATAAATTCAGGGATATCACTTTTATTTATTATTAAATCATTTAAAAATTCAGGAGATAATCTATCATGTTCTTTCAAAGTTTGAATAGGTTCAAAATTTTTAAAATTAGTTTTAAAATTATTAAAATAAGATTTAAAAGTTTTATAAGATTGAATTTTATAATTATTATTAATTTTATTTTGAATAATTTCTTCGCTTTTAGCGAGAATTGAATTTAATTTAACTTCTTCTTCATCATATTCATCAAAATATTTTTTAAGTGATAAATATCTAAGAGTAGCTCCTAAATAAACAGAAGGATGAATTGTTTTTTCTTCATCATCAGTTGCTACATCAGATAATTCAAAAGTCAAATTATCTAATTTACCTTCAAATATTCTAAAATCAAATAATTGAAGATATATTAAATATTTATTTTTATCTTTTGAAAAAAATTCAAAAAAATGTGATTGAAAATTTTCATAAAAAAAAGAACAAACCTTCATTTTAATATAATTTGAATATTCACTTACATTTTTATATAAACCAAAAAAATATTTTAATTTATTTTGTAATTCGATAGTTTTTTCATTAATATCTTTTGAAATTTCATCTGAATTAAAAAGTATTTTATTTACATTTGAAGGAATTTTATTGTATGCTTTAAATTTTTCATATGTATCCATTAAGTATTTAAGTGAAATAATAGATAAAATAATATCATAATAATTTATGAATATTTTAAAGAAATTAATTTGTTCTACATATTGACGAGTTTTTTTAAAACATTTATTACATTTATTTAATAATTCTTCATCAAATTTTAAATGGGTTAATAAATATTCAATTGTATTTATAACTTTACAAAAATATCCTATTTTAATTTTTCCAATTAAAATTACTTCATTTATTTTTTTTTTCTTTTTTTCCCATTTATAACTAAATAATTTATAATCAATTTTATAAAATGAATTATTTAACAATTGATCCGCAATATCATTTCGATTCCAAAAATTTGAATCATTACTTAACATTATGATATCATTCATATAAAAAAAAGTATAAAAATCTTTATATCTTTCTTCAATGTTTTTATCAAATCCTTCAAAATATTTTTGAACTTGTTGATGTGAAAAACCAACTTTGGCAATTGGAGACATATTATCAAAATGTTCAGATAAAAAACAAACAATCATTGATAATTTAACTTCATCAACTAAAAAGATTATAAAAAAAATTGAAATTACCATCTATCATTAAAATTTAATATTTTAAATAATTTTTTATAACTTTAATAAATAGCGAAGAATAATTATCATTAATATTAAAAAAGAAAAATAAATATATAAATTATAATATTTCATTTTTAAATTTATTTTTAATATATAAATAATTTAATATTATTGGATTTCTAATACTTCATCATTTAAAATTTTCAATCCACATTGATCTGCATATTGTATCTTCTGGTAATACTTTATTATCAAAACATTATATAACTGAATCATCTTTTTTTTAAATTTCAACTCCAACAACACTAACTGTAATTTTTTGATCTTTTACATAAGTTATAATAGCTTCTAAAGAACCTAAAGTTGAGGCTTAATTAATATCTCACATTGATATTGAAAAAAATTAGAAATTAATTTAATGACTTAGATAAAAATACAATTTACTCTCCAAAACAAATTCAATTTTATTTACTCGAGAAATGTTTTTTTAAGTTATAAAACTTTTCTTTCAATAAAAATTAAAAATTTTATTAGAAATAATGGTGGAAAAAAAATAGAATAATTAATAGTCCAAATAATGTTATTAAATCTTTGATTAATGAATAAGTTAAAATATCTTTTAACAATAGAAAATATATTAATAATTGAAATTTTTAAATGACGTCTCCTCAAGGAAGAGGGAACGGTAAACCCCTCGAGAATTCTTTTATTAATAATATAAATAAATCTTAATAACATTAATTAAATTATTATTAATATCAATCATAAAGAAAACAAGGTGAATAATGATATTATTAACTTAAATTTAAATAAATAGTCAGGTTAATAATAATAATAAGATAAAGAATGAAAATTATAAAATAGAAATCCAAATGTTCATGGTATAATAAATCATAAAGATAAAGGTGTTCAAAGAGAAAAACATGTAGAAGTTAATATAATCTGATAAATGAAAATATTAATGAAATATTTTCGTTATTAATAATAACAATATTGAAGAAAAAGATAAAAATGTCTTTAAAAAGGATGATAATCATAGACTACCTAATTTAATATTTGTTAGAGAAAATTAATTAAATAATTATTATTTATTAATTTTTATTAGTATTTCTATAAGTTTTTATCTCGTTTTTATTTTAATTTTACGAATAGTAATGAATATTTGAAAAATAAAAACTAAACTTCAATTAGTAACAAATTTTTAGTATTATTAAATTTAAAAATACTCTTCAATTAAACTTTTTTTTGGAGCAATGAATTCATTAAAAAGAGAACTTTCAAAATAACCATTATCACCCCCCATTTTTACCTGAAAATAAAGTTTTATTCCTTCTTCACAATAATTTATATTTATATATTCTTTTATTCTATTTTCAAAAAATTTAAGTTTTAATTTATACATTTATTAAAATATCCCAAAAATAAAAAATTTATATAAATAAAAAAATGAAATCTCAAGCATCATTCAAACAAACAACCGAACAAAATTCGAATGATATATTAGCAAATTTTGATTTTTCAGAAATAGAAGAAAAAGATCCATCATTATCAGAAGGACATAAATTATTATATGATAGAGAAGTTCCATTTGAACTAAGATTAGAAGATTCTAATGGTCCTCAAGAAGTTGCATCTTTTGAAGCAATTAGATGTAAAATTTTATTAGGAGGAGATGAAAATTCACCATCTCAAATTAGAATTGAATTATCTTGTGAAAATGATTTATTTTTCCATTTTACAAGTGATGTTGATGAAGAAACTTTTAAAGTAATGCAAGATAATCAAAAATTATGCATTCAATTTAATGAATATAGTAATTTAACTAAGAGATTATTAAATAATTGTATTAATGAACCACAAAGTTATATTGCTGTTTTTATTATGCAAAAAGAAGGAACTGCTAGATTAGATTTTATTCAAAATATTGAATATAAATTTATTGAATTATTAAGTATTGATTTTGTTAATTCACCTGATGATACTGTAAGAAGACAAATTGCTTATAGATATAATGCTTTGAGAAGTAAATTGGAATTAATGCAAAATAGAATTCAGACTATTAGTAACATTGTTAAGTTGAAAAATCCTTCTTTATTATTACAAATTCAGAAAGCTCCTTCTAAATTAAATAGTAGTTCGATGAGGAATAATACTTCAACAATGAAATAAAAAGAAATATTTTTCATTTTTAAATAAATTTTTTTTTTTTATTTAAACATTATTGAATTTTATTTTTTAATAATATTAATTGAATTTATTTAGTTTTAATTATTTAAAAATGAGTCTTGTTGATAAGATTAAAGATTTTAGTTTAAAAGAAGAAATTGAAAAATTAAAAGAATTATTTCAATCATTTTATCAAAATTATAAAGATGCAAACTCTGAAAAAATAAGATTAATAGATATATTTATTGTTTTCTCAGGGATTATTTTAGTTCTACAATTAATTTATATGTTGACCAATGGTTTAGATCCAATGAATTCTTTAATTGCAGGATTAATATCTTGTATAGGTTCAATAACTTTATTAGTTTGTTTAAGACTCCATGTGAATCCAAAAACAAAATTACCAGAAAATTCAACAGAACAAATTTATATTGAATTCTTTGTTGCAAGTTTAATATTATTTTTCGTTTGCATTAACTTTGTTGGATAAGTTAATTAAATAAATTTATTTAAAAAGTATAAAACAAAAATAAATGAAATTTAATCAAAAAATTTTTATATTTACAAAAAATTAATTAATTTTTTAAATTTAATAATTTACAAAGGTAATACCGAATTACCAAATAAAGCAGAGAAAACTAAATCATTTTGTAAACTTGTTTCTGCTGTTATAACTTTATTAATTTTTTTTATAGCGTCAATTCTTGCTTTAAATATTTTTAATTGTTTTTCTTTTAATTCATCACTACTTTTTTGTAAATAATCTAATCTACATCTTAATGTTATAATATTTTCTAAATAATTTTTTGTTTGACTATCCTTTTCAATTATATTTAAAACTGAATTTAATTCTTCATAATTTTCACTAAAATTACCTCCTTTTTCTAATAAAGTTTCTTTTAAATCTTTTGTAATATTTTCAATTTTTAATTCTTCTAATTTTTTTTCATTTTGAAATTTAAAAGTGTCTTTATGTTTACTTAAAACTTTATTAAATATTTTATTTAAATGTTTATCAGTTGTTGTCATATTATATTTTTGTTTTCTTAAATTTTCCAATTCTTCTTGTAATAAATTTTTCCTATGATGTTTAACTCTTTGAGCCGCATTTGCCATTCTATTAAAATATTCATATTTTTTTTCAACACTGCTTTTCTCATTTTTTTCTTTCATAACTTTTACTATTATTTTTAATTGAGTAATTTCAAGAGCAATATTAGCTTGTTCTATTAAATAATCACATTCTTGATGATTCAAAAATTTAGGAAAATGAAAATATTCTAAATCTGCTTGTAATTCTAATAACAATTTTACACACCAGACTAAACCATTTTTTCTTACATCATATCCTTTTTTTAATATATCTAAAAAATATTCTTTTTGACTTGATAAAATTGATAACTTTACTAATTTAATATAATTTTCTTCTTCTTTTAATATATCTATTTCTCTTTTTTTTTTTATTTTTTAAATCATCTAATTTCTTTAATTCTGTTTGATATTGTTTGAATAATTCTTTTATTTTATATTCTAAATTATTTCTTTCTATTGCTTTTTGCCTTGTTAAATGCATTGTTTCTTCTTTTGAATATTTTCCATCTTTTCTCATTTTTTCTAAAAATTCTTGATTATTTAAAATTTCAATTTTTATTTTATTTTTTTCCTCATTAAATTTATTTGTTAAATTATTAATATCAATAAAAACTTTACTTAATTGACTTTCTTTTTCAATTCTTTCATTTTTTTTATCCATATATTTAAGAGTTACAGTCATTAATTCTTTTCTTTGATAATTTTCTTGTCCAACTTTTTCTTTAATTACTCTTCTATAAAACTGAGAATTTAAATTTGTTTGTGTTACAGAATTAAAAGCTTGAGATTCAAAACCAAAATTATGTTCCATTTCTCTTTGTTTTCTATTTTCCATCATTGAAGATAAATTAAACTTATTTTTTGTTTTTGCTATACTATTTAATAAAATTAATCCTTGTTCTTCTTGATTTTTTTTTATAAAACTTTCAAAAACTTTATTCTTTGGATTTTTTGATTTATTATTTTTTAAAATATTTTTTAATTCTCCATTTGAAGTTTCTAATAGTTTTTGATAATTGTCTAATTTTTCTAATTTAGAATAATTCCTTGTTCTTCTATATAATTTATTTAAAGAATCATATAAAATATCAGAATCATTTTTAATATGAATTAAATTTTCTATATCCCAATTTTTTAATTTTAAAACATCCATTTCTCCTGTTCTTTCAGTTATTGTATAATTTTTTGTATAAGAAAAATTTGCTGATTTTTGAGATCTTGAATGTATACTATTATAAAAATCTTTCATTGATAATTTTTTAGAAGGAATTTTTTGAGAATTAGTCATTTTAAAATTAGATGATGTTTTATTCAAAACATCTGCTGTTGTTGTTGTGGTTATATCCAGTATTGAAGACATATACTTTTAACAATTTTTATTTTTGTATATAATTAAATAATTTAATTTTGTATTTATTATTTGATATTTGAATTTTGATTCTTTAATATTGGAATTTGATTAAATTTTTTTTTCTTTTTTAATTCTTAAGAACATAATTAAAGCCATTTATTTATTATAAATTGATTTTTTTCATTTGAATATTTAACTTAAGGAATTAAAACATTATTATTTTTGTTACTTTTTCAGTTTATATTTTAAATAAATTTAAGCAAATAAGAAATGGGAAATTCGGTAAAATGTAATTGTTTAGAAAATAATATAAAAGATAAACAAGGAGGAAATTTATTTTTAGATGATTTAAATACCGAAAAAGGAAAAATCCAATATAAAAATAATGATTTGAATAACAACAATTCTAAGATCTCAAATATATTAAAAGAAAATGTTCAAAATCTTAATGAAAATAAAAATAAAAATGTGAATATTAATTCAATTAAAAAAAAATCTTCTTCATCTTCTCATGAAAAGAATGAAGTAACTCAAAGTAATAATTTTATTATTAAAAATAAAATGAATAAAGAATCTATTGCAAATCAAAAGGAAAAAAATGATGAAGATTCAACAAATATTATAATATGTAAAGATAAAGAAAATAAAATTGGAAAAAAAATAGATAATAATAATCAAGAAATTCAAAAGAAAGAAGATAAAAAAAGCGAAGAAAAAATAAAGAAAAAAATTGAAAAATCAAAATTTGCTAAAACAATTATAATATGTGGTCCAATAGAATCAGGAAAAACATCTTTTTCAATGAGATATTGTGATAATAAATTTGATAATTGTTATATTCCTTCTTTTATGAATGAAGTTTCTACTAAACAACTTATATTAAATCAAGGAGAAAAAAGATTACAATTAAAATTTGTTGTAACTAATAATATTAAAGATATAGATGATGTTGATTGCTATTTTGTAATATATGATTTAAATTCTAATAAATCTTATTTTGATGCCAAAAAATTAATTGAAGATAATTTATTAACTGAAAAAATTACTATTTTTTTCATTGGAAATAAAAGCGATTTAAAATGTGTTGTTAATAAAAAAGAGGTTGATGATTTTTGCATAAAAAATAATTTATATAATTATAATATTTCAGTTAAAAATAATATTGGAATTTCAACTTTAATGAAAACATTTTCAGATTTATTTAATTTTGAAGATGATAAATGAATATGTTTTAATGTCTTTACAATTGTTGTTATATTTGAATTTATAAATAATGATAAATTTTTGTAACTTTTCATATTTAGTTTTTTTAAAAATGACAAGTCAGATAGATATTTATAAAGTAATATATATATTAAATAATTCATAAATAAAAGAGTGTTTATTGAAAAAATAAATTTATAAAAAAATATTAAAATTAATTATAATTAAATAATAATATGAAAAAATAAATTTTTCAAAGGTTTAAACATTTTAAAAAATCAAATAAACACAGTAGCCACAAATGCAGCAAATTTAATTGATGATAACTTAAATCAAAATATTTCAAACATAATATCATATCTTCAATCTAACAAAAATAAAATATCAAATAATTATTACTCAGAGAATTTAAAAAAATTAAACACATATTATACAACATCTCATTTAGATTCTAACCCAATATTATATATAGCAGTAGTATCTTTTCATCAAAAAAAAGGTTCAATTGTAGAATTTACATATCCAGAAAAAGATGATTTATTAATAAATGAAAATATAAAAAATTATCTTAAATCACTTTCAGTTTCTGAAGGAGATACCCCATCATCAATAATAGATAATATAAATAATCAATTAACATATTTATGTTTACCTGATGGTTCTCATTCTTCAGAAACTGATAGTCAATTTTTTTTAATTCAAAATTTTTCTCAAATATTATATGGTATAAGTTGTTATAGACAATTACAAGTAACAAATGCAATGAAAGAAGATGATATTGAAAATACAAGAGATTGTGTTCAAAAAGCAATGTGTATTGTTTCTAAAATTCCTTTATTTGGACCTATGTCTTCTAAATTAAGTGTTACAATGAGTGCTTATTTTAATCAAAGTTCTCTCAAAGATAAAGCTATTATAAAAGAATTATATTGTAATTATGAAACTGGGAGATTTAAAACTATTAATGTTAATGAAATATTAGATTCTTTTTCTTTAAGAAGATTAATTTCTATGACTAAAGAAAAAATATTCGAGTTAATGAAGTTAATTTTATTAGAAGGAAAAATTTTGGTTTTTTCACATTTAGCTCATAATGTTTGTTCTTTTATTTTTTCTTTTTTATCAATTTTCCCTTGTAATGCTTTTTTTAATTTAGATTCAGAATTTGGGGGAAATGCAAAAAATTATTTTGAATGTTATAAAAAGTTTGGATTTCCAATTAAATTTTTTAATAAAAATTCTAAATTATATTCTTTATTAACTTTATATGATGTTGAAAAAGTTGAAGGGAAAGAAATAAATTCTTTTTTAATTGGTACTACCAATCAATTACTATTAAATTATAATAAATTACAATATGATTGTATAATAAATATAGATGAAGGGAAGATAACATATAATCAAAAATTAAATCAAAATTTAATAAAAAATTCTAAAAATGAGAAAAATATATTTAAACAAATATCAACTATTTGTCAATTTAAAAAAAATGAAAAAATAGTTTCAGATAATTGGATGATTAATAATTCTTCCGAAAATTCAAGTACACCTCAATTAATTTCATTTGAAGGAAGTGATGATTATTTAAGAAAAATATTTATAGAATATTTAACAAATTTTTTATGTGATATTGCATTAATAACTCATATATCAAATGAATTATCATTAGATAATGAAACAAAATCTACTCAAATAAAAAAAATATTATCAAATCACAATTCAACATTTATACACCATTGGATTTCAACTACAACTAATTTTAAATTTTGGAGATATGAACATGAAGAAGAAATATGGTATAGATCTCAAAATATATCATATGCAAATAATATATTAATATTATATGACAATGGAGATTATTATAAAGGTGAAATTTCAAAGGGAATTCCAAATGGTTCAGGAACATTAATATATTCAAAAGATAATATGATATATACATATATAGGTTCATTTATAAATGGAAAAAAAGAAGGAAAAGGAAATTTATCATCAAAAGATAATTTATATATATATGAAGGTAATTGGAAAGAAGATAAAAAAAATGGTCAAGGACAACTTTTAGATCATGGAATTCAATATACTGGAAATTTCGTTGATGATATTTATAATGGATATGGTTGTTTAATTTGTAAAAGTGGAGATGTTTATGAAGGTGAATTTATTAAAGGACTTTTATATGGAATGGGACATTTAAATTATAATAATGGAGATATTTATGTTGGAAATTTTGAACAAAGTTTTCCTAATGGAAAGGGACAATTAACATATAAGAATGGTGATATATATAATGGAGATTTTAGAAATGGGAAAAAATCAGGAAAGGGTTTTTTAATGAGGAAAAATGGAGAAAAATATGATGGAATTTTTGAAAGTGATTTATTTAATGGTAAAGGTATATTCACTAAAGAAAATGGAGAAGTAATTAAAGGGATTTGGAAAGATGGGGAATTATTTGAAGCAATTGATTTTGATGAAAATAAAGAAGAAGAAAATACCAACAATGAAAAAAAAGAAGAAAATAATGAAGAAGAACAAAATAAAAAATTAAATGAAATAGAAGATGTAAAATCGAAATAAAGATAAATTATTATTAAAAAATTTTTTTAAATTATTTAAATATTATATTTATTTGATACGATTTTTAAGATTTATAATTTTTATAATATTTATATAATTTTGTAGAAATTTCACTAAAATAATACTTTTAAATCTTTAATTCATTTAATTAAACTTATTACTTCTTCATTAATTATTTTACCATATTATCTAAACTTTTTTAATTATCCGTTTTAATATATTTCTATTCATTAAACTAAAGGGGTTTTCATTTTCTACTTTTCTTTCAAAATATTTATTTTATTGAAAAAGTATATTATACAATGAGACATTTCTAATATTAAATCAAGGTTTAAATAAA
>JAEEGK010019732.1_pt1 | contig 14423 bp, 15 predicted proteins | sample 8958771 | NCBI WGS metagenome assembly JAEEGK01 (sample SAMN16246547, study PRJNA631951) | gut metagenome | biome: gut microbiome; feature: rumen; material: SC-attached | host: Bos | place: Iran: Karaj | collected 2018-10
CCGACCGCGCCGACCGTACCCGTCTTGCTCATCGCCGCCGCGATGTAGCCCGCGAGGAACGAACCCTCGTTCTGTGCATAGACGATGTTCAGAACGTTCGGAACGGGCGCGCCCGTCTCATTGTCGATCCAAATGAACTTGACGTTCGGGAACTCCGGCGCGACGGTTTCGATGTCATAGAATTCCCAGCCGACGCACACGACGATGTCCGCCTGCGCCGCCGCATTCTGCATGCGGACGGTGTGGTTTTCGTTGTTGCACTCCACAAACTTCACATCGAGCGTGTTGAAGTCCTTTGCAAGGCGTTCGCCGCCCTCTTTCGAAGAATCATAGAACGAGCGGTCGCCGAACGTACCTGCAACAACGATCGCGACTCTGATCTTGTCCGGCTCGGTGGACGGCGGTTCGGGCGTCGCTTCCGTTCCGGGATTTGCGGGCGCGGGCGTCGCGTCAGCAGGTTTATCCTTCTTGCACGCGGCAAAGCAGCCGAGCGTAAGCATGAGTACCAGCACCAATGCCAAAACTTTTTTCATTTCTTTTCCCTCCTGAAAATTGCCCTAAAGGGGTTGATATCAGTATAATACGAATCTTCGCCTTTTTCAACCCGCATTTTTACGAAAACGCACATGGAACGAGCGGTTCATGCGCAGACTAAGCAAAACGAAAGGAGGTCATTCCATGGAACACAACAATCAGCAGATCGGCTGCGAAGTAATGAGCTGCCGGTATAACGAGCAGGGAAAGCACTGCGCGCTGAAAAGCATCTGCGTGCGCCCCTCTCCCGGCTGCACGTCCGGCCGCGAAAACGAAACGCTCTGCGGCTCCTACGAGCATCGGAACTGAAAAAAAAGGACTGCCTGCATTCTGCAGACAGTCCCGTTTCGTTCTGCGATTATTTCTTCTCGAAAATCAGCTTTGTGCCGTCCTGTTCCAGGGTCAGCGTGTCGCCGTCATACGCGAAATCGTACAGATTGACGCCGCTGACGCCGAGCTTCACAACGTTGTCCGTGAGCTTCCAGGTCAGTCCGTCGGTCGTTTCGCCGTTATAGATCATGGACGCTTTCCCGTTCGAATCAAACACGAACGCCATCTCCATATCAAGTCTGCTTGCATCGATCGTAATGCCGGACGAAACGCCCTTCGTCAGGTTCCACGTTCCGACGATCCGATTGTCCCCCGCGCTGCCGGATTTCGTGCATGCGATCAGACCGCCGCACAGCAGAACAGCCGCCAGCACCAATGCCAAAACCTTCTTCATTCCATCTTCCTCCTCATTGAATACCCATACGGGCTTGGTATCAGTATACAGGATTTTCCCGTCCGTTTCAACCCGTTTTTGAAAAAACAAAAAGAGGCTGTTTTTACCAGTCTCTTCGATATGATCCGGATCATTCCGGTTCGCCGTTAAAGATCTTCGGCGCTTTCCCGTCCGCATCGAAACGGAGCACGAGGTTCGTATCCATTGAATCCCCGGGATGGTAATGCCGCCGGCGCGTCCGTACTCTGCACAGCGGGCGCTTCGGTTACGGCTGCGGCCGGTTAGTCGCCGTCCGGGATCTTCGCATCCGGGGTACGTTCAAGATACATCTCCACGCCGTCCGACTCGAGCTTGATCATATCCGTTTCGGGATCGTACGTCGCATACTCGTCGGAAACACGGTCATGCAGCGTGATCTCATAGCCGGAAACCTCATACGCCATGGTATACTCGTCGGTCATGTCGGAAGAGCGGCTCCAGCAGCGGACGTTTTTGCCGTCCTCAAGGAAATGGAAATACGCCTCGACGCCGAGATCCGCGGCCTTCAGGGTCATCCCTTCCACGTGTACCGTCGTCAGCGTCCACATGCCGATCAGGTTTTTCGGTCCGAATTCTTCGGACACGGGTTCCGGTTCCGGCTCTGGTTCCGCCGTAGGTTCCGGCTCGGGTTCCGCCGTAGGTTCGGGCTCGGGTTCCGCCGTGGGTTCCGGCTCGGGTTCCGCTGTGGGTTCCTCCTTCTCACCGAATACATCGGTCAGAGCGGGTTCCAGAACCTCCTCCGCCTTTTTGCGAAGGAAGCCGCATCCGAACATGGAAAGCACAAGCACAAGCGCGAGCGCAAGGATCAGAAATCGCTTCATGGTCTGTATTTCTCCTTTTTTTCGATTGAACGCAGAATATCATATACGACCGGATCTGTCAAGAAAATCACTTTATTTTACCGGTCTTCCGGCAAACACACAAAAAAGGCGGTCGGGATCGACCGGCTGCCGTCGGACCGGATGAAGGATGCCGTTCCCTCCCCCGCGACGTCGGCGGCGTACACACGCATATGCCACTCGATGTGCGTGAACACATGCTTTGCGGAATAGCTCAGAAGATTGCCGATGGGATGCAGATTCCGCTCCGTCATCCATTGCATCGCTTCGGCGGTCGAAAGAATCCCTGATGTATTCGGAAGCTCGTAAAGCCCCGCCAGAAGTCCCCTGTTCGAACGTTTCAAAAGCAGCGGCGCACCGTGATCGTAAAGTGCGAATACCGTGCGGTTCTCGACCGTGCGCGGCTTTTTCGCGCGCTTATTGGGCAAAAGCCCCGCCGCGCCCGCTTCCTTTGCTTTGCATACGTTTTTCAGCGGACACTCGCCGCAAAGCGGCTGCCCGTTCGGCACGCAAACCGTTGCGCCGAGCTCCATCATCGCCTGATTGAATGTGCCCGCGTCAGTCGGCATGATCGCTTTCAGTTCGTCGAACACGCGCGTTTTCACCGCGGGGTCGGCAATGTCCGAAGGATCGTCAAAAAACCGCGCATACACGCGCAGCACGTTTCCGTCGACGGCGGGAACGCGCTCGGAAAACGCGATCGAAGCGATCGCGCCCGCGGTATAGCTGCCGATCCCGGGCAGTTTCAAAAGCGTGTCGTACCGGTCCGGCATGCGTCCGCCGTATTCGGAGCAGATCACCTCCGCCGCGCGTTTCAGATTTTTGGCGCGCGAATAGTACCCGAGCCCCTGCCAGAGCAGATTCAGCCGGTCGTCGGAGACGGCGGCGAGCGCCGCGGCGTCCGGAAGCTCGCGCATGGACCGCTCGTAATACGGGATCACGGCGGCGACACGCGTCTGCTGCAGCATGATCTCGGAGACCCAGATCGCGTACGGATCGCGCGTTCTGCGCCACGGCAGATCGCGGTGATGCCCCGGATACCAGTTCATAAGAAGATCGACAAATTCCATACCCGCAGTATACCACAGCGGCGCGGCGTTTGCAAAGGGTTCCTCCCTTGACTTTGCTCCGGAGAGGGACTATACTCAAAAAGAAGTGCCGAAGGCATATCGCGTCCCGCAGGGACATATCGCGCCGAAGGCATATCGCGTCCCGCAGGGACATATCGCCGCCTTTCTTTGACGATATGCGGCATTCTGCCGCACGATATGTTTGTCTGCACAAACACGATATACGCCTTGCGGCGCACGATATGTTTACCGCGGTAAACACGAAAAGAATCTTCATTCGAGGTGAACGACATGAACGAAACGGAAATCAGAGAACAGGTCAAAGAAGCGTTCGGGATTCTGATGAACGCGGCAAAGCCGGAACCCGGCTCGCTCCTCGTGCTCGGCTGCTCGACCAGCGAGATCGTGGGCAAGCGCATCGGCTCGGGCTCCAGCGAAGAAGCGGCGAAAGCCGTGCTCGACGCGCTGCTGCCGCTGGTGAACGAAGCCGGACTCGACCTTGCGGTGCAGGGCTGTGAGCACATCAACCGCTCGCTGTGCTGTTCGCGCGCAACGATGAAGAAATACGGGCTCCAGCAGGTCTGGGTGAAGCCGTGGCTGCACGCGGGCGGCGCCTGCGTGACCGGCGCCTATGAACGGATCGAAGACGCGGTGATGGTCGAAAGCGTGAACGGGCAGGCAACGCTCGGCATCGATATCGGCGACACGCTGATCGGCATGCATCTGCATTGCGTGGCGGTGCCGGTGCACAGTCCGCTCCGTCACATCGGCGAAGCGAATCTCGTGATGGCGTTTTCGCGCCCGAAGTATGTGGGCGGTCCCAGAGCGCAGTATGATAACGTCCCCGTCGGAAGCGACGCGCATACACAAAAAATAATTACGAAATAATCAAAAAAACCTTTGCTATTTGCGGCGGGATGGTTTATACTTGGAACGATGTCCGAATTCGGGTCTGTGGTTGCAAGTCGAAGCCAGTCGCAGGCAAAACGATCCACGTAAGCGGACCAAAGCGTCCGTGAGCACGGTGCGGCTTAGGAGTAAGTCCGGCCGGCGGTATTCCGTCGAGAGGGGCAGTAGTGGGGAGCAATGCTTATGAGCGAACCCTCCTGCCGGCGAGTGTGGGGTCAAAGACCAGGTCAGCCGAAAACGGAGATCAAATTATCCAAAACGCGAAGGGAATCAAAACATCATGTACGAAGACAAGACACTGGTTTGCAGAGACTGCGGCAAGGAATTCGTTTTCAGCGCGGGCGAACAGGAATTCTACGAAAAGAACGGCTTTAAAAACGAGCCCGTCCGCTGCCCGGAATGCCGGAGAGCACGCAAGAACGCGGCACGCACGCAGAGCCGTGAAATGTTCGACGCCGTCTGCGCATCCTGCGGCAAACCCACCAAGGTACCGTTCCAGCCGAGAAACGACAAACCGATCTATTGCTCCGAGTGCTTTGCACAGCGCCGCGGCAGATAAAACGCAACCGACACAAAAAGGGACAGCTTCGGCTGTCCTTTTTTTCTCCGAAAGCGATCCCGTTTGCTTTGTCCGTGCGTCTTTACGGGTGAACGGCCGTACAAAGCAAGGAGTAAAACCATGAATGATGTAACCGAAACATTCAACACCGTATACGACGCGACGTTTCGCGAGCTGATGCGCTACTGCCTTCTGAAAGCGACGATCGAGGACGCGCACGATCTTCTGCAGAACACCTATGCAAAGTTCTACCGCACCCTCGCACGAAAAGGCACAAGCGCGATCCGCGATCCGAAGGCGTATCTTTTTATGACATTAAAGCATGAGATCAGCAGCTTTTACCGGTTCCGCGCAAAGCGGAAGGAACTTCCCATCGAAGCCGTTTCGGACGAGCCGGACGACGTTTCGGTGGAGGAGCTCTCCCTCGATCACGCGGCGATCGACGATATTCTCGAACGCCTCAGGGAGGAACCGGAAAGCACACAGCGCATGTTCATTCTGTACTACGGATACGGCATGAAGCTCGGCGACATTGCAAAGGAAACGGGCACGACGGCGACAGGCGTCAAAAGCCGGCTCGCCCGCGTGCGAAAGAAACTCAGAACATCCTTCGGAGAGGAGAACGCATTATGAAAAACACATCCGAACAGCTCCTGTCCTTTGCGGAAAACGAGCTGATGAAAAAAGAATCCATCCGCCGCGCTGTATTGAGAGAAGCGGCGCAGAAGCAGAAACAGCCGATCGTGTGGACAAAGATCCTGCTGCCGATCGCGGCGTGCCTCGTACTTGCACTCGGCACGGTCTTCTTAATTCCGTCGGCAAGGGCCGAGGTCCTGCGCTGGCTGCGCATCGAACGCCCCGAGCAATACCTGACCGAGGGCCCGGAGGCGCGTACGAACGATGCACTGGAATCGCTGATCCTGCCGGACGCGCAGACTGCCAATACAATTCTGTCCGTCGACAGTGCGCCGATCTGGCAAAGAATCGCCGGGGATTTCCAGATTGACCTCGGCGAGACCATGTATGACGGAGAACAGTTGTACTTTGCGGTCACGCTGCATGGGCTGACCGCGCTGCCCGAGGTCGATGCATACACCGGCGGCAGCGCGACGCAGACGCGCGTTCCGACCGATCGGATCGGCGAATACTTTGAGGACGGCAAGATCCCGGAAGAATACACAAACGGTCTGATGTCGTTCTTTGAGGAGAGCACGGGACTGTATATTCTGCGGTTTTCCGACGGCTCGGAAATTATCAGCGGCTCCGTGTCTGCGCTTGAATCGAATCCCGATTTCATGGCGGCGCTCGACCGCAACTACGACGAATACGGCGAGGATCCGCTTTCCGACGCTGACCGCGAGGCGATCAGCCGCGATTCGATCCAGTGGCTTTCGGGCAATTCGCTGACCGGCGTGGTAAGCTGCTATGCCGACGATACGATCCCTGTCCGGCAAAACGGTGAAACCATCATGCGGGATACGCGCGAATATCTCAGAGAGCATACCGATGAAAACGGCATCCTGACCGCGGAAGTGTTCTACCGGGCGTTCAACATCATTCCGGAAGAAACGGTGCATCTGGAAGCCGAGCTCGGCACGGTGCGCTTTAACCTCAACGCGGTGAACCATCTCGAAAAGAACGCGCTTTCCGCAGAGCCCGCTTCCGTCGCGTTCGGTTCGCAGCTGGTCAGGCTGACATATACCGAATGGATCAAAACCGACTACGACGATTCGACTTTCACCGCAACGAATCTGCCCGCGGATCTGAACGGGCTGACCATTGCCGTGGAAAGCGCCGGATACATCGACGCGCTCGGCGTCCACGACGTCAAGCTTCTCGTCACACTGCCGGACGGCTGGACGGACGAGATGCAGCAGGCGTTCCTGCACAATTTCGGTTTCGAAGCCGAAATCGGCGGCAAGAGAACATCCGTCTCCTCCCCTCGGGAACAGGTCGACGCCCGCGTGTTCCGCTATACGCTCAGCATGACGAGCATCCCGTATAACAGCATCGACGCGATCCGTACCGTTCGGATCGTGCCCGTACTGGACTTTCTGACCGCGATGTGCATCGGCGATAATACGCGCATCCTTCTGCAGGACAATGAACGCCTCGTTGTGCCGGATACGCACGAAAACGTGATGTGGACGATGGATCATACGCCGTTCTCGGATTGCACGATCGTTCTTTCCAGATAAAAACCGAATCCGTAAATGACGAAAGCGCTTCCTTCCCGGAAGCGCTTTTTGTATGTCAAGCGGAACAATCTGCTTTCAATCCGTCAAATTCAGCGACATGCGCGGTAGTCTGTAAAGGGTGGTTTACAAACCACTACTACAGAGTAGCTGCGGCAGGGCGCTTGTGACACATTGCTCTTGCGTGGCTACCGGAAAGGAGCAGAACACCTTTTCCCAGCGAAAGCCACGCAAGTATTGTATCACAGGAGGTATCGAAAATGAAGTCCTATTTTGAACAGAACGGTGGAACGTATACGCAGATCGGCGATGTGCTGATCCCTGATCTGGTCATGGACCCGCAGCCGGAGGGAGAGATCGGCGTGTGGGGTTGGCGGCGAAAGCAGTATTTGAAGGAGCATCGGAAGGGCACGTACAACGCCATGCTGCTAAACGGCACCCTGACCCAGCACCTGATCGACATCAATACGGAGGCTCTTGACCTTATGAACACCCTGGTCAAGCAGATGGCCAAGACCGAGGGTGTGACGGAGGATCTGAAGCGCCGGGATCAGCTCGGTTGGGTTGGCCGAATGAACATCATCCGCAACCGGGCGGAGGAAATCGTGAGGAATGACCTCATCTATTCCTGATCGGAGGCAACATGCGTATGATGACTAAAGTGTTGTTGGCTCCGGTATGGCTGGTCTTGTGCCTGCTAAAATGGACGAGCCTGATCGCCACAGGTATCGCGTCCGTGGTTTTGAGGGTGGGCGGGATGTTGTTGCTCCTGATCGGCGTCGCTTACCTGGTGTTGGGGTTTGAATCCTACTTGGCGATCCGGGTATTTGCGGTGGGGATCGGAGCCTTTCTTGCCCCATACCTGGGATCGGTAGTAGCGGGTATACTGGAAGCAGGACAGGCCCTGATCGGGGAGTACATAACGAAGTAACATGACAAAACAATGGAGCGCGTACCATGACGGTGCGCGCTCTGTTTTTTATTCGTCCATTTCCGTCGGATGCTTTTTCCGGTAATAGCGTCGGCAGTGGTCGCTGCAATATTGCTGGTTGGGTCGGGAGGCAAAGAACGCCTTCTCACAGTTTTTGCACAGATGGATCGGGGATTTAAGGTCGGTGATCGTGAAGAAAACCGCCATCTGCAAACCCAGCAGCAGCGAGTGATAGTCCCACATCACCACCGGCCTGTCCCACAGTTCAAGATGGCAGGTGGGGGCGGCGCCCTCGAATATCTGCATGGAATAGCGGTAGGAGGCCCTTTCCTCCTCAGACAGGGGGAGGTTGTAATAATACAGAGTAGTCAAAAAGTTGAAGGCAAAGGCACGAAACACATTCCGGACCCAGATCAGATCCTCCGCATACTCTCGCAGGAAGGTCATCTGCGTGGCGATGGGCGTGTCATATTGGGAGAGGGTCAGCATCAGCGCCTGGATCGGCACATCCCCCTCTATGTCCCATTCCACATAGTCCCCGTCCTTCCGATAGGTCGGTTTCCGAAACGGGAAGAACAGGTCGGTGTATGCCTGCGTCTCCATGGATTCCTCCCGAATAAAGTCATTCTTTGGAAGATACACATAGAAATAGTCCATGAACCGGGCTGTGGTGGGCAGGGCGGTCATCAGACCCAGCATCCCGTAATGAGAGGCAAAGCGGATGATCGCCTGCTCGACGATAGAGCCCATCCGATTGTTCAGCACCATGATCCCTATATTGATCGCGTCCAGGGCCATCTGCTGTACCTCCTCAAAGGGGTTAATGATCGTAGGCACGGCTCCCTCTGCGGGGGTCAGATACCGCTTGCCGTTGTCGGCCTTGCGGATCACATATTTATCATATCGGACCCAACTTGAGGTGCTGTGCGTAAAAAGCTGTATCATAATTCCTTCCCCCTTATATCTTCACACAGACAAGGCTTTCGCTGTCCGCATCCTCCGGCAGCTGCCAGACGCCCCGGCCATCCACATCCTTCCTGTGCTGCTTCGGCTTTTTTCGCTGCATCTTGATCCCGTTGACCGAGGGCTTGGTCTTATCCCGCTTCAGGGTGCGGCTGATCCCGCCGGAGAAGCCGGGCTGTTCCATGGCCCCGGCGTACTCCGCAAGAAACTCACGTTCTGTATTCGTCAGGCTTGTCCGTTCCGCCCGTTTCAGCAGATACCGATACACCGGCGCCTGCAGGTTCGCCTCCAGGGCCGTCTTTATCTTCCGTATGGCTCGGGGCGAGGACCCTTTCAACGCCGCGATACGTTTTGTTTTCCATTGCCGCAGGAAATAGAAGTAGGCTACGAACTTCTGATCCGCCGTCAGGTCGTCGAATCGCTTTGAATAGAAGCCGTTGGTGACCAGCTCCCGCAGCTCATACGGGCAATCGAAGATCACATCCAGAAAGCTACCCTTCCGCAGCTGCTTCTCCAGCGGCTGGTTCATCCACTCCGGGAAGATCGTGGGCAAGGCGGAGATCTCATACTCCCAGGGCAGATCCCCCCGGGGCAGCTCGTTATCCCGGATGCTCCGCTGCTTATTGGCCTCGATCCGATCATATTCCGCCACCAGCATCCGAAAGTCCTTTTCGGTCCGGGCCCCGCTCTCCATCCGGCGCAGCATCTCCTTCTTCACCTGCCGCAGGGTATGCGGTTCGTTCTCCTCCTCAGTCTCCTCCCGGGGACTGCCGTTCCATGCGGCCATCTCCTCCCGTGCCTGGTCCAGGGCATCGTTGGCGGCAAAGGAAACGACCAGTTCTTCCGATTCCTCCGCGCCTTCATTCCAGGCCGTGTAGTCCAACCGCTTATTCAGATAAATCGCTTCATCCAGCATTTCCATCTTCTTTTCTCCGCTTGATCTTTCGCAAATCACAAAATCGGCCTGATCCTGGCCTTTTCCCCTTATTCAGCATCCCAATTATACAAAAGTAATTGTCCTATAATCAGGACTTCGAGATGCCGCCTCCAAAAGTTCACAATCTATTTTTGAAAAATGGTACCGATTTTTGGCCCCTCGTTTCCTAATATATAGAGAGCGAGTGAGCGGGCGACCTGCCGGGAGGATACCTGCCGAAGAATGAACAGGCCCCGCGAACGAGCGATCTGGATCTACGGGTTTACTGGGAAGAAAAGCAGCGGATCCACATCATGTTGGTGGGATCCAAAAAGCAACGCCACGGCCATGCGGTTCAAGGCTGGGCGCTGGCTCGCTGCCCTATTCCCCCTTCCAGTAAACAATACTGTGGATACAATCCCCGATGTTCATTCCTCGGGAGGTAAAAAAGAATCAGATTCCATGTGCCACCTCCAGACAATAGTGGCATTGGAGATAGCTTCGCACCGCCGCAGTGGGAAGGTCACAGCAAGAAAAACGAATCGAACGGCACTCTTCGGCCAGTCTGGGGGCTGGTTTTTCTTTTGCCGCTCAGAAAGGAGCAGGAAGATGTATCGCACCGGCTGCGGCCGGGAATGGAACCAACTACGATCACAGAAAGGAATCAAAACATGAACAACAAAAAACCAGGAAACAAGAAGGACGCTGAAAAGGCTCTGGAGGGCGTATACGCCGCTGAGTACGAAGCGGAAGGCGTCCTGCGGGAGCTGGATATACGCTGTCTGAGGGCGTTCGACCATCTGCCGTTTCATGTGTACACGGATGAGCAGATGGCGGAGATGGTAGAAAACGTCCGGCAAAACGGCGTGATCACTCCGGTCATCGTTCGGCCATTGAAAGGCGGAGACACATTTCAGATCATTTCCGGCCATCACCGGGTGGATGCGTGCATGTTTGCAGACATCCAGACGGTCCCCTGCGTCATCCGCGAGCTGAGCGACCAGGACGCCATGATCTGCATGGTGGACAGCAACCTTCATCAACGGGGAGACCTGAAGATCAGCGAAAAGGCGCTGGCGTACAAGCTGAAGATGGAGGCGATCCAGGAGAAACGAGCCAACGGTGATCCAATGGAGCACCGAAAAACCCGAGATCTGGTCGGGATGGAAGGCTGCGACAGCGGAGCCCAGGTGCAGCGGTACTTGCGGCTGAACAAGCTGATCCCCGAGTTCCAGAAGAAGGTGGATAATGCCACCATGTGCATGAGGGCCGGGGTGGAGCTGTCCTATCTCTCTCCTGCGGAGCAGAAGACCCTGTGGTCGGCCATGCTGAAGGAGCAGGTGTCGCCGTCTACGGAGCAGGCGAAGCGTATCCGCAAGCTCGCCGGCAGCAGCGATTTCACCATCCGGAACCTGCGGGCAGTACTGACCGGGAAAGAGATCGACCTGGAAAGCCCCGCGAAGCCTGTCGCTGAGGAACCGAAGGAGAAAAGCGCCGCGTTGCTTGCACCGGACCACGCTGTGCTTACCCGCAACGCCGACTGTGAAAGTACGGAGGAGTCGGTGACTACAGAGGAGACAGCATCTATTGCAATGGAAGACGCCCCGGCTGTCCCGGAACGGGTGATCCGGCTCCCCTGGTCTGCGCTGGCGCCGTATTTCTCCGAGGAGATGACGGACGCGGAGGTGGAGCAGGCGATCCTCGACCTACTCCGGGAGTATGGGCAGCGCCGGGAGCCCGCCGTACCTCGGCTGGTGGCCCTGCCATGATCGCCCCGTTCGTTATCGCAGCCGGTTCGCACTCAGCGGACCGGCTGCTGCTTTGTCAAATGCCTCGCACCGATTTTCGGGAAGCGAACGAAATCGACACTATCATTTTATAGAAATGGAGAAACAACAATGATCACAAACATCTATGTGCTGCCGCTTATCTCACCCAACAGACTTTTCAGGAAAGGAGGACATGGCTGCCCCTATGTATTTGACCCAACGGATCGGAAACACCACGTATCGCGTCAAGATCGTGGCAAACGAAAGCGGTACGCAAACTTTAGAGGATATTTTGCTGCGGCTGGTCCGCGATGAAGCCCTTGCAAACGACGGCGAATGTGGTATACTGTCAGTACCGCAGAGGGATCGTCCGCAGACTGAAAGGATGATCTCATGAAAAACGCAACTCTCATTCCCACCAACAAGATCACAGCCCTATACGAGCGCCTCTCCCGGGATGACGAAGCCGCTGGGGACAGTGTGTCTATCCAGGCGCAGAAGATCCTTTTGGAGGATTACGCCAGGCAAAACAACTTTGTGCCCTTTGAACACTATACCGACGACGGCTGGTCGGGCGGTAACTTTGACCGTCCGAGATGGAAGGACCTGGTTGCTGACATTGAGGCCGGAAAGGTCGCTGCCGTCATCGTCAAGGATATGTCCCGGGTGGGCAGAGAATACCTGCAGACCGGCTACTATACCGAGATCTTCTTCCCGCAGAACCATGTGCGCTTTATCGCTGTCACGAACAACATCGACAGCAACGACCGCAGCAGCGGCGACATCGCGCCATTTCTGAATCTGATCAACGACTTTTATCTGCGGGATTGCTCCCGAAAGCAGAAGCAGGCATTCCTCGCTCGCGGCAAGGCCGGCATCCCTTACGCCTCCTCCCCCTGTTACGGGTACAAGAAGGACCCTAACGACAAGCACAGACGGATCGTGGACGAAGGCTCCGCCGCCATCGTCCGTGAGATCTTTTCTCTGGCGGCAAAGGGGAACGGCCCCCAGCAGATCGCTACCCAGCTTCGGGATCGGAAGATCGAAAAGCCGTCCTACTATATGGCGACCCACGGTATCTGGAACTGCGGCGGCTCCTTTGTTCACGAGCGGCCCTACGACTGGAACGGCCGGACCGTCGCTGACATCCTGGCGAGGCCGGAGTATCTGGGCCACACGGTCAACGGCCGATCCTCCGTCGAATCCTATAAGACCCACAAGCGGGTTTTCCACGATCCTGCCCAGTGGCAGATCATAGAAAACACCCATGAGGCCATCATCGACCAAGAGATCTTCGATCTGGTCCAGAAGACCCGCAAGGTCGTCCGCCGCACGGATACCATCGGGAAACCGAACCCCCTGACCGGGCTGGTGTTCTGCTCCGACTGCGGGCGGAAGATGTACAACCACCGAAGAAACTCGGAAGCCAAGCGGCGGAACTTGTCTGTCGATCCTTCGACCAGGATGAACGCCCTGGATTCATACATCTGCTCCACGTACAACCTCACCAAATACCATTCGGATAAGGTTTGCTCCTCCCACTGGGTACCCTCCCGGGCTCTGCGGGCGCTGATCCTGGACGCCATCCGCTCAACGGCGCAGTTCGCCCTGTTCGACAGGGAGCGATTCATCCAGCGGGTGCGCGAGGAATCCCAGGTTCAGACGCAAGCACAGGCGAAGGAGCTCCAAAAGCGGATCGCCAAGTCTCAGCGGCGCATTTCGGAGCTGGACCGGCTGATCATGAAGGTGTACGAGGACTACGCCCTGGAACGCATTCCGCTGGAACGGTATCAGCAGATGGCGGCTGTCTACGAGGCCGAACAGAGGACGCTGAAAGAGGCCCTCGCGGAGGATCAGGCGAAGGCAGCCGCCTTTACGGAGGACACGGACCGGGCCGACCGTTTTCTTGCCCTGGCTCAGCGATACACGGACTTTTCTGTCCTGACCGATGAAATGATCCTTGCCTTTGTGGACAGGATACTGGTCCACGAATCGCAGAAGATCGACGGCGAGCGGATGCAGGAAGTGGAGATCTATCTGAACCACATCGGCAAGATGGAGCTGCCGGAGGAGATGGGCCCCATCCAGCCCCCAGAGAAAAAGAAGCAATCGCCGGAGGAAAGGAAGCGAGCCTACTTCCATAACTACTATATGACCAAGGTCAAGCCGAAACGGGAGGCGTTGAAGGCGGCGGCCCAATGACCATTTACAACAGCATACGGAACAGTATAGCAGCCGATTCACACAGCGTGGGTCGGCTGCTTTTCGCACCGTCAACTTGTGTTCATCATGGTCACAAGTTGCGGGAAGGGATCATTATCGTCGCTCCTTCCGGAAACGGAAAATCTACAGCAAAGAAAGAAGGAATCACTACATGCAGCGACACAACGACACACTGATCATCGCCGTGGATCACGGCTACGGCAATATGAAGACCGCCAACCACTGTTTCCCCTCCGGCATCCTGGCCCACGAGGGGGAGCCCACCTTTCCGGACAACCTATTGTATTATGAGGGCCGGTACTATACCGTCGGCGTCGGGCACAAGGAGTACCGCCCGGACAAAGCTCTGGATCTGGACTACTACCTGCTCATGCTGGCCGGGATCGCCATGGAGCTGAAGGACGCCGGGCTGACCGGCGGGGGCATCTTTCTGGCCGCAGGCCTGCCCCTGAAATGGGCTGGGACCCAGAAGGAGGCGTTTCGGGCGTACCTGTTGCAGAAAGAGCGGGTATCGTTTATCTTCAATTTCAAGAAATACGACATCCATTTCGTGGGCTGCGAGGTCTATCCCCAGGGCTTCGCCGCTGTCGCGGCCAACGCGGCAGAGCTGAAAGGGACTACCATGCTTTGTGACCTGGGCAACGGCACCATGAACCTGATGCTTCTGCGGAACGGCAAACCGGACATCACCCGCATGTGGACGGAGGAGTATGGTGTCAAGCAGTGCGTGAACAGTATCAAGGACGCCCTTA
>JAEEGK010019733.1_pt1 | contig 14423 bp, 12 predicted proteins | sample 8958771 | NCBI WGS metagenome assembly JAEEGK01 (sample SAMN16246547, study PRJNA631951) | gut metagenome | biome: gut microbiome; feature: rumen; material: SC-attached | host: Bos | place: Iran: Karaj | collected 2018-10
AACCAAGCCGGCAATGTCGTAAAACTCGACAACAGCAGGCGTAATCTTGGCGGAATGGAACATTTCGCCAAGCACTTTCAGCCGCGGATCGGGTACTTCGACGACGCCGACGTTCGGCTCGATCGTGCAGAAAGGATAATTCGAGGCCTCCGCCCCTGCGGCGGTGATCGCATTGAACAGCGTACTCTTGCCGACGTTCGGCAGGCCGACGATTCCACGTTTCAAGAAGGATCCCTCATTTCTTTCTGTTTTATGTAAATCCTGCAAACTTATTATCCGGAAGTGCAAAATAAGCCAAACTCCCCGCTGGCTATTGTACATCGTGACGATGATATTTTCATCTGATAATTTTACCGAAATTTCGGGCTTGACAGGCGTATCACGCATGACTATAATACGCAGTGTTGTGAGCGGGACGTAGCGCAGTCTGGCTAGCGTACCTGAATGGGGTTCAGGTGGTCGGAGGTTCGAATCCTCTCGTCCCGACCAGTTCACTCAAGCGGATGCGTTTGCATCCGCTTTTTTTATACCTGTGAGGTTTCCATCATGCCTTCTTTTTTCGACCACAGAATAAGTCTTGGGCAAAATTTCCTGACCAATCCGGAAGTCCTGCGTCGCAGTCTCGAAGCCGGAGAACTCGGCCCGGACGATGTCGTTCTGGAGATCGGGCCGGGACAGGGCGCGCTCACGAAGCTGCTGATTGCCTCGCCATGCCGCTTTGTTCATGCCGTCGAAATCGACCGACGGCTTGAAGAATGGCTCGCCCCTCTTGAACAATCCCATTCGGACCGGTTTTGCCTGACCTGGAGGGACGCGCTTTCCTGTGACTTCGCTTCTTTATCCCCCAAGCCGATCAAAGTCCTCGCAAACATTCCTTATAATATCACCACTGATCTGATCTGGAAGATTCTCACCGAGCTTGCGCCGCTCGGACTGCAACGTCTGATCCTGCTGATCCAGAAAGAAGCGGCTGAGCGGCTGCGTGCGAAAGAACACACGAAAGACCGCGGACCGCTGGGAGTGACGATCGAGGTCATGGGGGCCATTTCGCCTCTCATGAACGTATCGCCGGGATCGTTCACGCCCCCGCCGAACGTCTGGTCGCAGCTCATCTCGATAGAAATCACACAAGAACGTAATCTCGCGGCCGATCCGAAGTGGCGCGGACTCCTCGCAGCCGCGTTCGCGCAACGCAGGAAAAAACTTGTCAACAATCTCCTGCGCGCCGGCTTTCAGCAGGCAGTTATCGAGAGTTCCTTCTCTTTTGCGCAAATCCCAGCAGGGACCCGCGCCGAAGAACTGACTTGCAGTCAATGGCTTGACCTCTACAAGTTTCTGTCACGGGGCAAATAAGGTATACAGACATGAAAAGGACGCCTGAACGAAATTGTTCAGACGTCCTTTGTTTTGCTGATCGCTTCATTCGTTTTCGGCGAGCCATTGCCGAATGGCCTCCAAAAAACGCTCCGAGTATTCCTGCGCTTTGCGCTCACCGATACCGGAAACTTGAAGGAATTCATCGCGATCGCGCGGCATTTTCACGCTCATGTCGGCAAGCGTGGCGTTAGTGAAAACCATAAACGCAGGCACGCCCTTTTCAGCCGCAATTTCCATACGCAGGACCTTCAGCCGCTCGTACAGAGCCGAGCGGGTCGTTCCGGCAAGCTGAGCGCGGCGCTGACGGGTCTGTTCCTTTTTTACCGAGCGCGTTTCCAGCGGAGGCAGCGAAGCTGTCAGAGGAATCCTGTCGCGCAGCACATCCCAAGCTTTCGCACCAAGAATCAGTTTGGGATATTCGATCCCTTCGGATTCGAGATAGCCTTCCCGGATCAGGTATTGAATGATGTCGCGCAGCCTCTGTTCGGACACATCGCGCATGATACCATAGGTCGTCAGCGTATCCAGGCCGTTTTCCCGCAGTTTCTTATCCTTGCTGCCCCGCAGTATCCCGATGATCACCTTCACGCCCCAACGCTCATGAGCGCGTTTGACGCAGGACAAAATCTTCTGCGCGTCAATCGTGATATCGACCTGTTCCATTTCACGCGTACAGTTTGAACAGTAATCGCATTTTTCTGGCGCCGTTTCTCCGAAATAGCCGAGGATATACGCACGCAGACAGCCGCTTGTAAAGCAGTAGTCATACATTTGTTTGAGACGCGTGCGGGCCAGTTCTTGCTGCTCTCGGATCGTCTGCGCATCCTGTCCGCCCTCTTCGCCGAGGTGCTCGATGAAAAACAACTGCGTTCGCACATCCTGAGAGCCGAAAAGAAGGATGCAGCGAGCTGGGGTTCCGTCACGTCCCGCCCTGCCGGCTTCCTGATAGTAGCTTTCCATGTCTCCGGGCATGTTGTAATGGATCACGTATGAGACATTTGATTTGTCGATGCCCATCCCGAACGCATTGGTGGCCACCATTACAGGCTTTCTGTCGTTGACGAAATCTTCCTGGTTGGCAGTTCGTTCCGGTTCGTCAAGCCCGGCATGGTAACGTGTGGCTGAAATACCGTGTTCAGTCAGCATCAGCTGGACCTCTTCAACCGATTTCCGTGTCGAACAGTAAATGATGCCGCTTTTCCCCTCCAAATCACGGACAATTCGAAGCGTCTCCGCCATTCGATCTGAAGGATGACGCACCTCATAAAAGAGATTCTTTCGATCAAAGCCTGTAACGATCGTAAACGGCTCATGAAGACCAAGAAGCGCGGACATATCCTCGCGCACGACTTGCGTAGCCGTCGCAGTGAAAGCCCCAACGACAGGACGGGACGAAAGAGACTCAATAAACGGGCGGATCTCCAGATAAGCAGGACGAAAATCCTGTCCCCATTTCGAAACACAGTGTGCTTCGTCAACGGCGACATAATCGATCGGAGCGTTTTGCGCGAAACGCAGGAAATTAGGACTGTTCAGGCGTTCGGGAGCGACATAAATGATCCTGTATTGCCCTTGAGCCGCTCGCGCCAGCACCGTTTTTATCTGAACGGGCGTGAGCGTACTGTTGACGTACGCACCGGCGACACCTGCCTGTTTCAGGTTCATCACCTGATCTTTCATCAGTGACACCAGCGGCGATACAACAAGCGTCACTCCCTGCCCCAGCAGAGCCGGGATCTGATAGCAGATCGACTTGCCGGCACCGGTCGGCATGACCGCAAGCGTGTCGCGACGGGCAATGAGCGCGTCGATCACCTTCTCTTGCCCTTCACGGAACGACGAATATCCAAAACAGCTTTTCAAAATCGAAAATTTATCCGGCATAATATCCTCTTATTTCGTTATTTCGTGATCGGGAAAAAGTCCCGTCAATACTTTTCCTAAAAATGAAAATCCATTTTGACAAGCATGAGAATTATACATCAGATCAAGGCGATTCGCGAGTCTGAAAATCGATAATTTAATAAATAGCATGTAAATTCCTCTAGTTACAAAGCAAAAAGATCGGCATAATATAGTTATTTTTCAGTAAAAATCAGCAAATGCTCGCAAATCTTGTCGCGACACGCCATCAGGCTATTTTTTCACGGATGTATACATGAAATCCACTGGACGATAAGAAAAAGAGTGTTAAAATAAAGATACGTTAAGTGCGTGATGTGTTTTGTAAAGGGCGATCATTTGATCGCAAAATTTCAGGAGGTGTGTTTGCTATGGCTTTAGTTAAACGCAAGACTGATAACGTGATTCTGAGCAACGCGCTTGAGAACTTCTATGGCGCCGCTGAGGAACTGAAACTTCCCGACGGCATCACGGACATGCTCGCCCATTCCGAGCGCAAGACCTGCGTCTCCATTCCGGTCGAGATGGACGACGGAACGATCAAGGTGTTCGAGGGCTATCGCGTCGCGCACAACAGCGCCGTCGGCCCCTCCAAGGGCGGAGTTCGTTTCCATCAGGACGTGTGCCTTGACGAGTGCGAAGGTCTTGCTTTCATGATGACGTGGAAGTGCTCGCTGGCCGGTATCCCCTACGGCGGCGGCAAGGGCGGCGTCTGCGTCGATCCTACCAAGCTCTCCAAGAAGGAACTTGAGCGTCTGAGCCGCACCTTTGCAGCTCGTATCGAGCCTGTTGTCGGCGCCTGGACCGATGTTCCCGCCCCTGATATGAACACCAACGGCCAGATCATGACCTGGTTCATGGACACGATCAGCCGTATGCGCGGTCGTCTTGAGCCCGCGATCTTCACCGGCAAGCCCATCCCGCTGTGGGGGTCCAAGGGCCGCAACGGCGCAACCGGACTTGGCGTCGCCACCTGCGCGATCGAGCTGATGAAGGTGCTCGGCAAGGACATCAAGGGCATGAAGTGCGCCATCCAGGGCTTCGGCAATGTCGGTTCGTTCACTGCCAAGACACTGGCCGACGCCGGCGCGAAGATCGTGGCTGTCAGCGACATTACCGGTACGTACTACTGCGCCGACGGTATCAACGTCGCCAAGTGCTTCGAGCTGACCGGCTCCAGTCCCAAGAGACTGCTTTCGGGCCTCGAAAAGGAACCCGGCGTGAAGATGATCGACGAAATCCAGTCCTGCGACTGCGACATCTTCCTGCCCTGCGCCATGGAAGGTTCGATCACAGCAGAAAATGCCGGCCGCATCAAGGCCAAGTACATCGTCGAAGGCGCCAACGGCCCGACGACGACCGAAGCCGACGCGATCCTTGATTCCAAGGGTATCCTTGTCGTTCCTGACTTCCTCGCCAACTCCGGCGGCGTTATCGGCTCCTACTTTGAGTGGTGCCAGGATCTTGGCGGCTTCTTCTGGTCCGAAGAAGAGTACAACAATCGCCTGCTCCACATCATGAAGGACAACTTCCTCAAGGTGTGGAACTTTGCCAAGGAGCGCAACGTAAAGATGCGTCGCGCCGCATTCCTCTTCGCAATCAAGCGCGTTGCCGATGCGGCAGAGATGCGCGGAGTTTATCTCTAGGTTCCGCCTCTGCGATCGATTCGCAGTGAGCTGTCGTCTGTACGGCTCGCACATGTAATCTAAAAAAGCGAAGCCGTCTCGTCAATTCAGTCGAGGCGGCTTCGTCACTTGTGACGTTCTTTATTTAAGAGATGACGATTTCACCTCTTGGAATCGTCGTGATATTAAGCTATAATAACGTCGTTCCAAGTTTTTCATCTTATCAAAAGAAAGGGTGTTCTCTGTAATGAAAAAGTTTCTGGCTCTGACGTGCGCTCTGGCGTTGATGGCTGCGCCCGCTCTGGCGGCTCGGGAGATCAACGCGTATTCGATCATGCCCGAAAAGTACGTTTCCAAGGTGACGCAAGCTTTCACCGAAGATACCGGCATCAAGGTCAACTTCATGCGCTTCTCGGCCGGCGAGGCACTGTCCCGCCTTGTCGCGGAAAAAGCCAATCCTCAGGTTGACGTTCTCATCGGCGGACCGGCCGATACCTACGAGGCCGGCGTCAAGGAAGGCATTTTTGAGAAGTACGTTCCCAAGGATGTCGAAATGGTGCCCGCTAAGTTCCGCAGCCCAGACGGCTACTGGACCGGACTGGGAATCATCCCCCTCTGCTTCATGACGAACGAGAACTTCCTGAAGAAGAACGGCATGAACGCTCCCGAGACGTGGGCGGACCTGCTTGATCCGCGCTACAAGAACGGTCTGCAGATGGCCGATACGCGCACGTCCGGAACGGCGACCGAACGCATTTTCTCGCTCGTGAAGATCATGGGCGAAGACGAGGCTTTCAAATATCAGAAGGCCCTGCACGCCAATATCCAGATGTACACCAAGAGCGGTGCCGGCGGCGCGATGCCGATCGCGACCGGCCAGTGCGCCTCGGGTATTTTCTACATCGTTGACGCTCTTGATATCCAGCAGCAGGGCTATCCTGTCGTCATCACCTACCCCAAGGACGGCGTCTCGTTCGGCATTGAAGCTGACGGCATCATTAAGGGCGCCAAACACCTTGAAGACGCCAAGATCTTCATCGACTGGCTGACCAGCAAGCGTTTCGCCGAGTTCCTTGTTGAGAATCACATCAACTATGTGCCCACGCGCACAGATGTCAAGACCGAGACGCCTCTGCTGAACCTTGCCAACATCAACCTGATCGAGACCGATGTCGCCTGGAAGGGCGAAAATCGCGCCCATTTCGTTGAGCGCTGGATCAACGAGGTCATCAAGTAGTTTTCCCGCGTACTTTTTGAAAGGGGCTTCCGTTGGGAGCCCCTTTTTTGGCAGAAACTTTTCGCGGCGGGTTTTCCTTACACTGAGCCCGTCTTTCATTGCACGAAAAGCAGGTGAACAACGTGGTAAACTCTCTTTCGCAGCGGCCCCGTCTTGATTTTCTGACACGGGCGGTCGTTGCTTCACTCTGGATCGCGCTGGGAATATTCGTGCTCTATCCGGCGTTCCGGCTTCTCTGGCTGGCGTTTTGGGTCAATGGCTCGCTGTCGCTGGCAAACTTCGCGCCGGTCATCACCAACTGGTACGACCGCATGGCCCTGTGGAACAGCCTTCTGCTCGGCGGCGCCGTCGCCGTTTCCGGCACGCTCCTCGGCTTTGCATTCGCCTACGCGGTCACGCGTCTTTCGCTGCCCTCGTGGTTCAGCGTGATCCTCGGCGGCGTTTCCATGCTGCCGCTGATTTCTCCCCCGTTCACGAGCAGCATCGCGCTGACGCTTTCGCTCGGTCCGAACGGAATCCTGCTCAAACTGTTCGGGCTGGAGAATTTCAACTTTTACGGGTTCTGGGGAACGTTCCTTTCGGAAACGCTGACGTTTTACCCGGTCGCGTTCATGACACTGACGACGATCCTCAGCCGTATCGACTCCAATCTGGAAGACGCTGCCTACTCGATGGGGGCTTCTCCCCTGCGCGTTTTCCGCACGGTAACGCTGCCGCTGGCCGCACCGGGGCTTGCAAATGCTTTTCTCCTCGTTTTCGCCTGCTCACTGGCGGACTTTGCAACGCCCTTGGTATTGGCCGGTCATAGCTTCCCGGTGCTACCCACGCAGGCCTATCTGCAAATCACCGGCATGTACGACCTTAAAGGCGGCGCAGCGCTTTCGTTTATGCTGCTTGTGCCGGCTCTGGCCGTTTATGCGCTGCAATACTGCTGGCTCAGCAAAAAAAGCTTTGTCACGGTGTCGGGCAAAGCCGGCGGACGCAGCAGCGTGAAGGGACCTGGACCGCTTCCGACGGCTCTTTTACTGGTATTTTTAACGTTCGTCGTTATCTTTATTCTTTACATCTACGCGCTTATCTTCGTCGGTTCCGTTGTGCGCGTGTGGGGAATCAATCACGCACTCACGATCGAAAACTACAAATACGTGTTCAATTTCGGACGCAAGGCGATTTACGATACTCTGATCATCGCCTGTATTGGCACACCGATCGGCGGGCTGCTCTCGGTACTCGTCGGTTACGCAACGGAGCGCCTTAAAGTTCGGGGACACAAGACGCTCGAAACCGTCTCGCTGCTGAACTTTGCCTTACCAGGTACGGTCGTCGGCATCGCTTACGTAGTCGCATTCAACGATAAGCCGCTGATCCTCACGGGAACGGTGACGATCCTCGTTGCTTCCTATGTGTTCCGCTATGATTCAGCCGGGATCCGCAACGTCATCGCTGCTTTGCAGCAGATCGATCCGTCAATCGAAGAGGCCTCTGCCAGTTTAGGTGCTTCTTCGGCGCGGACGTTCCGCAAGGTGACGCTGCCGCTGGTTCTGCCCGCGGTGCTCGCGGGGATGCGTTATCTTTTCATTCACTCGATGACAGCCATCAGCGCGACGATTTTCCTCGTATCCGTACGCTGGAGCCTGATCACGACGCGTATCCTTGAGTGCATGACAGAGCTGCAGTTCGCGCAGGCCTGCGCTTTTTCGATCGTGCTGATTATTCTTGTCTTTATCGCCAGCGGTTTTATGGCGCTTCTCGCGAAGCTGCTGTGCCGTACAAGCGAAGCCGGAGGAGGCGTTCGTTAAATGTCTGTTTCTCTCACGCTGAACAATGTCAATAAAACGTTCCTGAAGGACGGCGAAGAGTTTCACGCCGTCAGCAATGTCAACCTAGCAGTCAATACCGGTGAGTTTCTGACGTTCCTCGGCCCGTCCGGCTGCGGGAAGACGACAACGCTGAGGATGGTGGCCGGTTTCGAGCTGCCCACGACGGGAACGATCCTGATGGGTGACCGCGACATCACCTATATGCCAGCCAACGAGCGCAACATCGGCTTCGTGTTCCAGAACTACGCGCTTTTCCCGCACATGAAGATCTTCGACAACGTCGCTTACGGCCTGCGCGTGCGAGGCGAAAACCGCGCCGATATCACCAGTAAAGTGCGCGAGGGACTGGCGATGGTCGGGCTGGAAAAGGCAGAGAGCCGCTATCCCAACCAGCTCTCCGGCGGCGAACAGCAACGCGTGGCTTTGGCTCGCGTGCTTGTGCTCCGTCCTTCGCTGCTGCTCATGGACGAGCCTCTGAGCAACCTCGATGCCAAGCTTCGCATCCATATGCGCAGCGAGATCCGCCGGATCCAGCAGGATCTTTCGCTGACATGCCTTTACGTCACGCATGACCAGAAAGAAGCCCTGACGATGTCCGACCGAATCATGGTGATGAACCGCGGCAGGATCGAACAAGTAGGCACGCCGATGGAGATCTACGCCGATCCTGCTTCGGCATTTGTAGCTGACTTCATCGGTCAGGCGAATTTGATCTCAGGTACGCTGATCGCAGAAGAAGGCGAAATGGGCATTTTCGAATCGCACGGAGTGCGTGTCAAAGCCCGCCTTGGCCGCCAGAATCTGCCCTCTGTGGGCAGGGAAGCGCTGCTCATTGTGCGCCCCGAAAATCTCAGTTTTACGGAGAGCGACAATGCCCTCCCGGTCACGATCGAGCACTGCCTGTTCGAGGGCGACCGCCTCGACTATCAGACCCGGCTTGCCGCTGCCGACGCGACTGAAAAACTGGAAATGTCCGTGCCGTTCCTGCCCGGCACGCAGATCCTCGCCGACGGAACGACCGCCAGAGCGTCCTTCCAGCCCGGCGGTGCCGTGATCATCGGCAAAGTTTGATTTAATACTTGTGATTTGACAAACGAAACGAGTCTCGCCATTCATTCCGGCGAGACTCGTTTCGTTATGATAAACTATCCGTTTACAGCGCGTCTGAGGATGCAGTACGCTGCCAAATCGTCGATACACCGGGGCGGCACGAGCAGCGACATGGGAAGAAGGCGGCGCAGGCCGCGGGGACGATGCATCTTCCAGTACACATCACGAGCTTCCAGCGTTGTGTTCGTCTCACGGGTCAATTCGACGTCCAGCTGCCACGCCAGGAGCGTCTCCAGATAGGCGGCATGCCCCGTCCCGTCACCGCAGAAAACTTTGCGGATGCGGAAACCGAGGGGAATCTCGCCCTCGATCCTCCACTGCGCAAGCTGTTCGGGAGATTCGACAAGCGCCTGTACAAATACTTCGAGAGAATCGGCGGGAACGATGCCGGAGGCACAGAAAACGCCGTTTTCTTCTGCAAGTGCCCAGCCAAACTTCTGTCGGCCGGGGTCAATACCCAGATACATTTTAACGATCCCCCGGTACTGTGCTCGCCCAGCGAGGATACAGCCAGATGAGCCACTGTTCAGGATGTTCAAGGATCCACGAGCTGATACGATCGTTACAAATCCGCACCGCTGTCTCAATATTTTCGCCAAAGGGGGCGCCGCTAGGGTCGCTCAGAGGGGGCTCAAGGATCAACGTATGCGTGAATCCATCGGGATTACGCACAATGTGAATGGGGACAACGGCAGAACCAAAACGCGCTGCAAGCTTTGCTATGCCGACAGGCGTGCTGGCAGGCAGTCCTAAAAACGGAACGATCACGCCCTGATCTTTTGCGTCCTGGTCGAGAAGGATGCAAAGCACTTCACCGTTTTTCAGACAGCGGAGCGCGCCTTTCAGCCCCTGCCCTTTCTGCACGTTATGCGTCCCGCCGAGAGAACGTATTTTCATCAGCAATTCCGTGATACGATGATCGCGCTGATTCGCAGCCACGACATTCAGCGGGAAATATCGCGACACGTAATTATTAGCGTACTCCCAGTTGTCTAAATGTCCTAGAAGCAGAATCACACCTTTGCCTGCATCCAAGGCGTTCTGAAGGATCTCTCGATTCTCTAACGATACGTACCTCTCAATATGAGGTGCGATTTTCCGCAGACGCAGAGTTTCTGCAACCCCGCGCCCGATGTTGCGGTACGAACCGAGAACGATCTTCCGCGCGAGCGTGACACCTACGCCGAGACTTCGGACGCAGCGCTGTTCAGCCTTATCAACTTTGTGTTTACTGAAAAGCCAGATCATGCGTCCGAGAAAATCACCGAGTCGAACGGCCGATTTATGCGGGAGCGCACAGAAAATTCTCGTCAGGACACAAATCGTATACCAATAGAAATTTTGCACTCTCGCCGCCCCTCTCTTTCGATATTTGCGGTTATTATACCACGCCGGCAGTTTTTTCATACGAGGCCGGAAACAGGCTATTTCGTCACACCGCGATTGTAGTGCCCATGCGTGTACAGGCCGTTTCGCATATCATAGACGCGGCCATCAAATGCAGACCTGTACGCGCGTGTCAGTCTTTCTGTTTCGGCAGCATCCATTGTCCTGGCGTCGATCCGTACACGGGCGACACCGGCTTTCACAAAGCGTTGCAGCCTGTCGATCATACACAGCTCACGAGAATTGAGTACATGCATTCGGCAATGCTGGTCGCCTTTCAGAAGGAATCTCGCCCCAGTTCGATCGCTCAAAAACAGATCCTTTTGACAGGCAAAAACGCACGAGCCTTTGTCGATCCGGCCCAACCAGCTTCCGGGAGCACAGTATTCGGAGACCATCATTTCGATCGGGCCGTGGACAAGGCACTCCAGCGGCAGGATTTTCTTTCTCGCCAGACGTTCGATCTGGCTCATTTTCAATTCAAGTGACACAACCGCGCCGCCAGCGCCGTTTTCTTTCCAGAACTCAAGACTCTGGCTGTTAAAAACGTTCAGGCTTGCATCGGCCAACAACGGAACGGTCATCCCGTTTTCACGAGCCAGCTGCCAGACACTGAGATTATGCACATACAACGCGTCAGGTGCGAAAGAGTCAAACGTTTTAAAAAGCACACTCAATTTGTTTTCGTCGCGTTCTTTGATGATTCGCGATGTGCTGAAGGCACACTTTTTCCCTTTTTTGTGCGCAATTTCGAGTGCACGGCCGTATTCGTCCCAAGTCCGGTCTTTGCTCGAAAAGCGATCGCCGCCGAAGATCAGCCAATCGGCGTCCCCTCGCAAAGCAGCTTCGGCTTTGTCAAGCGTATCTATCCAGACGGTCAGTTCCGGCTTTGCACGGGCAGAGGAATCGTTTTGCACTCTTTCAGACACAGAGACCATGCGCAACGAAGCGTCTTCATCGACATGCGCGCGCCCTGCGGATACGAACGCACCCAACCGTGCTTCGTCAAGCGACCTGCACGCTTTGCGCCGGACCTCGTTGATCTCGCTGGCCGGAACGATTATACCTTCGTCGAGTTCTACCTCAAGACGTCCCATACAATACGCCGTCGTTCCCAGACGCTCGACCTGACGTCGGACCGCAGTTTCATCAAGCGGGCGGTTCAGCGCTTTTTCAGCGTTCAATACTGTTTGGGCCCTGCCGATTCGTCCTTCATGATCGCGTAGAGTCAGTTCGAGAGGTTCGCCTAGTCTTGCCTTTACGATCACATCCACAGGGATGCGTCGCGATGAACGCTCTCCGTAATAACGCGCCGCTCTTGCCATTAGTTCGGAGTCAAGGGTTTTAAACGCCGTCATGCCGACTCGAACGCCTCTTGGAACTGCGACGGTAGCGATAGAACCGCTGGAGGCACATGCCGTAGCCGTACCGTTTACGGAAAGTCTCGTTATAGCCGTGCCGACGCTTTCACCTTTTTGTGCTGAAAACTCCACCCCGTCGCCAACGCGCAGCGCATCTTCAAGCTGAATGTACGCTTCGTGCCTTGATAATTCGACCTTGACGACTGATCCGATCCTGACGCCGCGGTTATCAGGGCGAAGCGGGCTCATCATGTTTTTACCGGGGCGATCGCTCAGATAAGCTGTGGTAAAGCCCCGGTTGAATATCTGCTCCACGTCGCGTTTATCGTCGTCACTGACCCTATATGTGCCACAAAAGAAGCTGTCGATCGAACGGCGGTATGCTCCGACCACGGTCGCGACATATTCGGGGCGCTTCATCCGCCCTTCGATCTTAAACGAGCAGACTCCGCTATCGATCAGCTGCGGCAGCACATTGAGCGTATTCAAATCTTTCGGACTGAGCAAGTACGGCCCGACGCCGCGCCCACTCAGAACATCGTTGCCAGCTGCGTCCACAAGCGAATAGGCCATGCGGCACGGCTGCGCACAGTTGCCGCGGTTGCCGCTGCGGCCGCCGATGAGGCTGCTCATCAGGCATTGGCCCGAGTAACAAACGCAGAGCGCGCCGTGTATGAACGATTCGATTTCGACGCCCTGCTTGACAGCGTCCTTCAGTTCAATAAGAGAAAGCTCTCTCGCGGGGACGACACGGCACATTCCGTTTGCAGCAGCAAAGCGTACGCCTGCCGAACTCGTCACTGTCATCTGTGTACTTGCATGAAGCGGCAGCTCCGGCACAATCCGGCGCGCGAGACGAATAACGCCCATATCCTGGACGATGATCCCATCAACGCCGGTGTTGCTGAGAAAAACAAGATAACCGGTCAGGTCTTTCATTTCGCTGTCATCGACGAGCGTGTTGACGGTCACGTAGATTTTGACCATACGCAGATGGGCAAAACGCACGGCGTGTTTTATCGAATCCCTGTCAAAATTGTCGGCGAAAGCACGCGCGCCAAAATTCGTCCCCCCCAGATAAACTGCATCGGCACCGCTGTTGACGGCCGCTTCCAGCGCAGCCCAGCTTCCCGCAGGGGCAAGCAGCTCAGGTTTCTTACGCGCGTTCAAACAGACCGTCTCCTTTCGATGCAATGAGTTTACCGCTCATACAAATTTGCTGTTTTAAGCGACTTCAGTATAACACAAGAACCGCCGTATTCAGCCCCTAGGCAAAAAACGGCGGTTCAATATTGTTTAAGGTGGTGGGCCCACCAGGATTATAACAGGCGTTTGAATGACTTATCACACGGACTTTAGAAAAAAGCCGTGTACCATTTTGTGTATAAAATGGGTCTAAGAACTCCTATAAAACAATGTTGTTAGGGCTTAACAAAACATCTTGCAGAATCATTATATCACGGATTGTTCCGCTTGACGAGCCAGCCGCCAGCAAATCCGGAAATGACGCCGTAGACAAATCCCTGCGCTTTGCCTCGGCGGACACGAGTGCACCACGCCTGACGCTCGACGGAGATCTCCCGCTGCAGTTCTGCAAGATCTCGCTTCATCTGCTGCGTTTGTGCAGCGATCTCGTCCCGCAGCGCCTCGAGCGCCTGCTGTCGGACATCTGCGACTTTTCGCGCCTCTGTCCACCCGGCCACGGTGTCGCGCATGGCCGTGTCCGTCAGATAATAGCCGGCTGCGGGGGCCGTCCATCCGGCGCGGATCCGAAGCGCGTCAACGCCCGTTTTCGCGTCGCCAGTCTGTGAGCAGGCCGGCAAGCAGGTCAGGCAGAGCATCGTCACTAGCAGCAGTGATCTTTTCAGTCGTCTCATGGCGGATCTCCTCCTCTTTATGCTTCGCCGCGTCGAGGATCGTGTCGGCGCGGCGTTCGTTGTTTTGGGCTGTCGTCCTGATGGCGTCGATCGTTTTGCTGACCTCGGAGTTTCCGCCGTAACCGCGGAAGAGCCACCAGCACAAGGCCAGCACGACGAGGATCAGGATGGTGATCACGATCTTGTAGTACCCTTTCACGTGTTCAAGGATCTCGTCGAGGTCAATCATTTGTCCCACCTACTTTCGTTGAGCCATTTCTGCACACCGTCGAAGGCAGCCTGCAAGGTCTCCTGGATCTCCTGATAGCAGATGTCGAGCAGAGGGCCGCCGACGTAGCCGCCCATCGCGATGATCACGGCGCTCAGCTCGCGGTTCACGTTCAGCGCGTCGAGCGTCCAGGCGATCAATGCGCCGACGCCGCCGGCTGAAAACAAGCCAACAATGAAGCGTCGTCCGTTGAACGGCTCGCCGAAGTGTTCACGGCTTACACGGATGATCTGGAAGCAGATTGCCAGCGCCGCGCCGGTACCGCCTGTGACCATCAGGTCGACTATCGTTTTGTCGTTCAGCTCTTCCCCAGGCATGAGGATCACTCCTTTTTCGTCCGGCTGTCCCACTTGGCCAGGCCGGAGATCTCGCGGCAATCGATATGGATACCCCAGTCATAAACGCCGAGGCCGTGGAGGTGATAAAGCAGTCCGCGGCGCTGGGAGGCGATCAGGCGAGT
>JAEEGK010019736.1_pt1 | contig 14419 bp, 9 predicted proteins | sample 8958771 | NCBI WGS metagenome assembly JAEEGK01 (sample SAMN16246547, study PRJNA631951) | gut metagenome | biome: gut microbiome; feature: rumen; material: SC-attached | host: Bos | place: Iran: Karaj | collected 2018-10
GTTTGAAGAGCTTGCGGTAGTGCATCAACAACCCAAAGTCCTTGATGGGATTTGTACCCCTTCGATCAATCTCAGGATTGTCGTAGATATATGGTATATCCTTCATCAACTCAAACTTGGGGCCATCTGGGCACGAAATTAACATTTCGTATCCTTCTTGAATCAAGGCTTCTATGAGTTCTTTGCGAAAGCAGTAAACATCATCATCATTATTAGTTAATAAGGCAATTATATTATTATATTTCATTTTTTTTGACTCTGCCACTTTTAAGTTTATAATCATAACTATGTCTTCCTTCTTCCCTGAAATCTTTATTATATCTTTCTAGGACTTCTTTAAAGATTTCATCATATTTTGGGATGAATAGATCGTTTTTGACTTCCAACTGATGAATAATTTCATTAGCGAGCTCACAAGTCAGGTTTAAATCTGTTTCTCCACTATTAAAACTTGTTCCTCGTATTGACCCTGGGCTTACATTAAGAATCCTATTTGACACACCAGCCTTTTCAAGCTCTACATTAACACTTTCTATAAAAATCTTAAGTGCCGCCTTAGTCGATCCATAAACTGCGAAAAAAGGCGAAGACATAAAACCTGCAATACTAACCATTACTCCACAATAAAAATCATCTTTTGATTCTATCTTTTTATAATACTTATGAATTAGCCGAAGCACTGGTATCGTATTAACATTGAACGAATTTATGATATGGTTCTCTGAAACATCCTTGAATAAAGCGAGTTTACCAAAACCAGCAGTTATCATCAATGTATCAATATCTTGGAATTGATCAAAAAAAGAATAATCATCATTGGTCAAATCAAACAAGAGATTCTCAAATTTTATATTTTTATATTGTTCTGCTAATGCAACTTTATCGACAATATAAACTCTCTCGACTGTCTCCTTCTTTGCCAGTTCTGTAGCTATACTAAGACCTATGCCATTGGCGCCCCCTACCACAAGTATTCTTTTCATCATATCTCGGTTACTTTTTCTCCATTACGATATTTCTCAATTACTTCTGCTATGGCTACGCTTTCTCGTCGGCGCAATTTATAACAACTACGCCTGTCGTTAACAATCATTGATAAGAATTCCTGGATTTCATAACGCAAGCCTTCGCCATCGTAGCTATAAAAATATTTCTTGTTCTTTGTCTGATCCTCATAGCGAACCTCAAAGTAGCTAGTAAGCCACCAAGGGGCGGGCACATAAACATAGCCCTTTGTGCCAGAAATAACCAAATTGCCTTCTGTTTTTACCCCAATGCCTAGAGTAAACGAAGAAGTTGCATGGGGATAATTAATGACTCCTTTTGTGTAAATATCCACACCATTCTCACGTTTGGTATAGAAATGAATATCCTTCCAATTTAAACCCAAAAGTTTAATTATAGCCATTACGGTAAGGGGCGCATGTTCCGTCATTGCGCCACCTGCTTGATTAGCATCTAGTTCACGTGTTGGAGGTTCCACCATCTTACTCAAGGAGGCCATGACATCAACTACATCACCAATAATACCGCTTTTGATTAGCGTAACTATGTGACCGAAAGCAGGACTATAGGCTGTTTTACTGGCCTCCATCAAAACAAGGTTCTTCTCTTCTGCTAAATGGTATAACTCAATAGCTTCCTCTTTCTTCAAAGTAAAAGGAATTTCACAAAGAACATGTTTTCCTGCATGCAGACAACGTTTAATATATTCATAATGGGTTGGATGAGGTGAAGCGATATAGACTACATCCACCTTTTCTATGAAGGTTTCAAAGTCTGAAAAAGCATCAACATCATGAACTTTCGCAAAGTTTTCTGCCTCTTGTTTGTCGGGATTAAGGACAGCCACAACATTCGCTCCGTTCACAACCTTGGTTTCAGGAACAAAACGATTAGCAATACGACCACAACCAATTATACCAAATCGGAAAGTATCCTGAGTCTCAGCTCGTAATAATGTGCTACTAATACCTTCTGTACGAGGAAGATAAACTACTTTGCAGTATTCATTCAGATAGTCAAACTTACCAACCCAGTCGCTACCAATAGCGAAAATATCAACATTGTATTTTTGTATATCATCTATCTTTTGTCCAAGATAGTCCTCAATGATTACTTCGTCAGCGTAACCTGTCGCTTTTACCGCCTCAACACGTTCTAGCACGTTGTTGCGTACATTTAATTTACCCCTTCCTCTGTCAAAACTATCACTGGTAACCCCAACAATAAGATAATCTCCCAACTCTTTTGCCCGTCGAAGAAGATTTATATGGCCTTGATGAAGGAGATCGTAAGTGCCGTATGTTATTACCTTTTTCATTATTTCAACATTGATGCAACATTCTGCTCTGCATATGCCAGATCTCGATCATCATCGATCTCATACCACTTCACATCCGAGGAGTTGAGCACATACACTGGACTTATATTCTGCGACATCCATAACAACTGGTATTCATAACCAAGTTTAGGCTTTTCAGCCACTATCTTCTCATACTCCGTGCACAGCTTGTGATAGAACATGGAAGACAACTTATGGATTCCAACCAACTCGCCCTTCGCATCAATATCGTCTTTATTCGTAGAACACCGTGTCAGAGTGCCATTTCCATCATACTCCACATAATACTGATCCTGGAACTTGGTAACAGGTGTAATCAGCATGATATCGGGATGGGCATTCGCCTGTAACTCTGTGATAGCGTTTTTGCTATAGATAATATCAGACTCTAATAGGATGAAATCATCATCACCTATCACCTCGCGACAGTTCCACAAGGTGTACATGCTGTTGGTCTCTGCATAGCGGGGGCTGAATACACATTCTATCTGAGGATACTTTTCTTTCAAGGCTTCGTAGGCCTCTTTCTTATAGCCTGTACCAATGATGATACGCTTGATTCCGCAGGCTATCAACGTCTCAATAGAGCGAAGCACCATGGACTGGCCACCCACTTCTATGAAACCCTTAGGCATCGTTTCGGTCATTTTACCAAAACGACTGCCCAAGCCTGCTGCCATAATGACTGCTGTTGTGACCATATCAGTTGTATCTTGCAGGGATTTGAATATCGTTAGCCTCCATAGCTTCCTTCAATACCACGAAGAAGTCCTCAATGTCCTTGGGTGTGATTGTTCCTAAAGCACACAAGCGGAAGGTATTGGTGGTGCTAATCTTACCAGGGTAAATGGTAAAACCACGCTGATAGCAATAATCGTGGATTTTCTCGAACGTGAAGTTAGGATCATCCGGATAAAGGACAGAAACCACCAAGCCGGATTCAATCTTCGGATCAATCACTGTTTTGAATCCCAGTTCTGCCACACCCTTGTGAATAGCCTCATATACAGCACGATGACGGGCGAACTTAGCCTGTTCGCCTTCCTCAAAGTACTCCTTCAAGGCCTGAATAGTGGCATAGATGGTCTGCACTGGGGGTGTAAAATGCATCTCGCCTGTCTTCTCAAAGTATTCATACTGGAGATAGAGATTGCAGTAATATGAGCGCGTGGGATAATTCTTACTTGCCTTGATTATATCTGTCTTACCAATGATAAAGCTCAAACCCGACATAGCCATCAAGCCCTTCTGCGCTGATGCCATGCAGAAATCCACATTGTCCTTCACCACATCAAGGGGAATCATGCCCAATGATGATGTAGTATCACTAACAAAGATTGCACCATACTGATGAGCCAAAGCACCAATCTCACGAATAGGATTGAGAATACCCGTTCCTGTCTCATGATGGCAGCAATAAACCACAGCAATATCAGGATGATCCTTCAACGCCTGTTCCACCTGCTTCAAGTCGGGCTGCTCATAAACAGAGAACTTAAGATTGATATGGGGGATGTGATACATCTCGCATACTTCTACAGCACGAGCATTGTAAGCGCCATTATTCACCACCAATATCTTTTTTCCCTCTGGCACAAGGGAGTTGATGCAAACATCAATATTTATCGTGCCAGAACCACAAAACAAGACTGAGGTATATTCTGGCTCTGGGGCGTGCGCCACCTTGCACAAATCACTACGCAGGCCTTTCATCAAGCCAGCGAACTCCTTTTCGCGGGGACAAATATCAGGGACAACCTGCGCATATTTGACTGTATCTGTGGTTGTGGCCGGACCGGGGTTCAGCAACACATTTCTTTTTACTGGTTCCATCTTCATTATTTCTTTAAGAAATCCATTAATGCTTCCTTGTTCTGGATTGGCGTTGTGGTAGGACGACCTAAGTCTTTGCGATTTCCTTTCTTCACTTTTACCTCCAGGAATACAGGACCACCAATAGTTGAGAATTGAGAATTGAGAATTGAGAGTTGTTTCTCAAGGTCAGTCTTATTATCAACACTGATAATCTGTTTATAACCAACGGCCTTTGCAACAGCGGGGAGATCAATCTTTAGACCAACTGTAGGCTGGCCACCGACTGAATCATGCGCACCATTGTTAAAGACAACATGAATATAGTTCTGAGCGGCTTTGTTGGCCACAATGGCCATAGAGCCCATGTGCATGATGCTGGCACCATCACCATCGAAGCACCAAACCTTGCGATCTTGCTTGGCCAAAGCAATGCCCAAGGCGATCTGAGAGGCGTGCCCCATAGAACCGACGGTCAGGAAATCACGCTCATGGCCTTCGTTCATCGCAGTACGATACTCAAAGAGTTCACGACTGATCATACCAGTGGTTGAAACGATGACATCTTTATCGCCCAGAACTGATGCAACGGTCTGAATAGCCTCCTCACGGCTCATCGTCAGATCGTTCTTCTCTACATTCTGAAGCATATAGGCATCGAAAGTGTCTTTTTCGATAACCAAGGCATAGCACTGTTTGGTAGACTGCATATAGGCAACTGCCTTCTTAATCTGGGCCTCAGCCTTATTCTCTTCTTTGGAGAGGACGGTATAATCGATACCCATCACATTCAGCAGTCCGGTTGTCACCTTACCCTGCTTTACATGCTGGGGCTCGTCATGAACACCGGGCTTGCCACGCCAGCCAATAACCAGCAACACAGGAATGTTATACACATCAGGATCTGTCAGAGATGCCAGGGGGTTGATGATATTACCCTCACCTGAGTTCTGCATATAGACCACAGGGATCTGTCCTGTTGCCAGATAATGACCTGCAGCCAAACCCATAGCGCCACCTTCATTGGCTGCAATGATATTATGGGCAGCATCAGCATGGTCGGTGATGTAGGCACAGAGATTCTTCAGCAAAGAATCTGGAACGCCAGCATAGAAATCAATCCCATTGCTGGACAACGTATCATAGAAGAATTTCGGAGAAATCATTATTTTACTTTTTTACCTTTTTACCTTCTTACTGTTTCTTCGTTCCCGGAATCAAGTTAAGAATCTGCTTGATGGGCATGCAATACTCATCGGAAGCCTCCAGACTACGGGATGTCTCAAGGATACGCTCTGCACACTTCACCATGGCAGGATATGCACTGCGCAACATATGGTTGGCATAGATGACGATATTGATGCCCCATTCTGCCAACTCCTCTTCCGTAAACTGATTATAGGTAGTAGGTACAGCCACAATAGGCGTATGAGGATCCTTCTCACGGAAACGCTGACAGAACTCCTTAATATCCATACCATCCTTGTTCTTGGAATGAATCATCACGCCATCGGCACCTGCTGCCACATAAGCATGACAACGCTCCAAGGCGTCCTCGACAGGTTTGCCGGCTATCAGAGACTCACAACGCGAGATAATCATAAAGTCGCGCGTAATCTGGGCTTCCTTACCGGCCTTGATCTTATTGCAGAAACCGTCGATGGTATCCTGAGTCTGGATGGCATCAGTCCCGAAAAGGGAATTCTGCTTCAAGCCGACCTTATCCTCAATAATCACAGCTGAGATACCAAGTCGTTCTAAGGTACGGACCGTGAAGACAAAGTGTTCCAGTTTGCCACCGGTATCACCATCATAGATAACAGGCTTGGTGGTGACTTCAAGGGTATCATTGAGGTCATGCAAACGAGTGGTCAGATCAACAGCCTCAATGTCAGGCTTACCTTTAGAGGTAGAGTCTGTCAGAGATGAAGCCCACATGCCATCAAACTCACGGTGCTGGCCATTCACTTCTACGGAAGTATGCTCTGCAATCAAACCTGTCAAGCCGTTATGAGACTCCAAGATGCGGACAATAGGCTTGGCCGTGATCAGTCTTCTCAATGAAGCCAGACGGGCCTGAGGAGTGACACCTAACGAGTCTATCTCTTCCTTCAGGCCTGAGGCAGAGATGCCTTTGGTGTAGGGAATCTCTATCACCTCACCACCAAGTTTCTCCATGACCTTGAAAACCTCATCACGGAGATACTTGTCTGGCCCTTCCAGCCAGTCATCACCATGAATGATATAGTCGGGCTTATATTTCAGAAGGTTTGGAACATAGCTCCATTCATCCTGAGGGACAATGGATGAGACACCCTTGATATTCTCTATGACATTCTTTCGCTGCTCATAAGTCAGATAAGGCAAGCGTTTATGTGTGGCTATCGCCTTGTCTGTAAAAAGGCCAATCATCACATTGCCATACTTGGCACCCTGATTGATAATATTGATTAATCCCGGATGCATGATATCACCTATCATGCCTAAATATACCGTTTTTGCCATCATTAATTCCGATTATTTCAAGCCTAAAAGGGGTTTCAGATGTTTATCCTTATACAACACATATATGGTGATAAACAAAGCGGCAAGGAACACATATAAGAGTACTATCTGCCCTCTTCTAGGTCCTGATGGTCCAAGAGGAACCGTCGCTGACTGAAGAGGGGTAAAGGCTGGAGTGACTTCCTGAACCTTTGCCTTTGCAGTCAACACCTGAGCACTAACTGCAAGAAAGTTATTATATTGTAATTGCATCTCGTTCTCCAGGTCTATCTGTTTCTGCTTGGCAGTCAACAAGGATATATCCTGATTGGCATCGGCATACTCCACAAAAAGCCTCCGGGCATGTTCATAGTCCTTCTTAGCCTGTTTATAGAGTGTTTCAGCATACTCTAAATCATGACGAGCCTTATTAGTCTTATATTCAGTGATAAAATCCTGTAAACGAGATTTTACAGAATCTGCCAACAAGGCAGCTACATAGGGATCCTGTTCGACAACTTGAATGGTTATCAAGAATGATTTTAAGTCAATAGCACAAGTGACATTCTTATTAATCATGCCCATAATCATGGCCTGTTCACCTGTCAACTCGAACTTATTGACAATCGTGTCCTTCTGTTTGGCAGGTGCCATTAAACCGAAGAAATGTGACCACCAAGGATATTTCCACTCATTCTTGAGATAATCATAATAAGTTATAGATTCCGATTCCTTTTGACCTTTCTTTCTAACTTTTACAGGGAAAAGAGAAGTCTTGAAATCTACACTCTGCGTTAACTGTGGATACACTGAAGGTCTGATTGCATTTCCGGTTTGACTAGTTTCTCCTACATTTATGCCAAAAGAAGAAGCCAAAGATGCCAAACTACTCATCCCCTGACTGTTTCCACCAACCTCGGGTGCCAACAGAATTCTACACGTGTAAAGATTAGGAAGTGACTTAGCTATCACAAAAGCAACTACAAATGTAATTGGCAATATGATATAGTACAACTTCCGATAATTCTTTATCGATTTCCAGATGGCCTTGAAATCTACAGAATATTTTTCTGCTGGCAATTTCTTTATCTCTTCACTCATATTAGAAGGTCTTGATGAGGTTCGTGACCGTTGCAATCATGGTTACCATCGTAGCCAGTGAGGTTCCGAGGTTAGCAATCATGCCGATATTGTCGTTGACAGAGCGAGTCTTGTTGGGGATGATAATCTCACAACCGGGCTCCACCTTGCCTTTAGAAGCCTTGCTAACCTTACCATTCTGGTAGAGGATAAAGGCCTTGGAGCGCTTGGCACCATTACCATAGCCACCGGCCTCGTTGACATACCACTTATAGCCCTTGCCTGCGGTATAAGCCACGGTGTTGGGATACATCACATTACCATTGATCTTCACCGTACCTGAGTACTCGGGCACTACGAGACGATCGCCCTCACGGAGGATCACGTCATAGTCGGATCCGGGATTAGCCAGAGCCTTGTCGAGTTCGATACCCACGTAGTAAACGGTATCCTGAGAGACCTTGCTGGCATCGAGACCAGAGCCGCCCTGCATCTCGAACATCTGGAGCAGACGGTTCAAACGGAACTTCTCGTCCTCGTTCAAGGGGCGCTCAATACGGGCACCACGCACATAGGCCTCGTTGGTAACACCACCTGCTGCCTTGATGAGCTCAGAGAGACGCTGGTTCTTCTGGGAGAGAGTATAAGTGCCAGCGAACATTACCTCGCCATCGACAATTACGTTGCGCTGAGGTACGACACCAGGACTGCGGCGTACATACACCTCATCGTAAGGCAGAAGGGTAAAGTCCTTATCGCCAACGAACAGACCGTCGCGCAGCGAGAAGCTGAAAGTCTGGGCAATCTCACGAGAATCATGGGTGCGCTTGGGATCGATGATACGACGTGACACATCGACCTTAGCAGTAGAAGCACCATCGGTCAAGCCACCGGCTTGAATGATGAGGTCCTCAACACTGGCATCCTCGGCATACTCATACGTACCAGGGAACTGCACCTCGCCAAAAATCGTAACGATGCGCTGGTTCATCTTGTCCTGCTGCACAGCGATGGTGAGTACATCCTCGTTCTCAAGGGGCAGATCGGCAACAGTGCCATTCAGGATACCATCGATATCGACTGAGATGGCACGCCAAGTGCGGTCGGACTTCATACGATGGATCACAGCATGGGCACCGAAGGCTTCCTCGGTCAATCCACCGGCATTCTCAATTAAAGCACGGACAGTGGTTGCTGTACCCAGATCATACTGACCAGGGTGATAGACAGCACCCTTCACAGTCACGGTGTTCTCATAACGATGGAGGATAGTATCAACGGTCACTGAGTCGCCGTCCAACAACTTGAAGGAGGCCATCTCGAACTCGGGCACATTATAAGCTGAGAACTTATCACCAGCCACACGATTCAAGCGAACAGCCTTCTGGTAAGCACCTGTAGAGAAACCACCGGCATATTGGAGCAGGGTGGCCACGCTCTCGTTCTTCTTCATCTCATAGGCCATAGGGCGCTTCACATTACCGGCAATATCGACAATGCACTCGTAAGGACCAACCATGATAACATCGTTATCGGCCAGACGGACATTACCCGTGAGCTTGCCATTGAGGATATAGTCATATACGTCGACAGCAGTGATCTGACGACCTCCACGGAACACCTTGATGTTACGCAGGGTACCGAGGGAGTTCACACCACCAGCCATATATAATGCATGGAACACACTGGCAAAAGCACTGAGGGTATAAGTACCAGGAGCCACAACCTCACCCATCACATTGACAGAGATGGTACGGGTCTGACCAACGGTCATGCGGATCTCGGAACTGCTGTAGCGCTGACCGAGCGCACGCTTAATCTTGGCATTAGCCGCATCGACAGAGAGACCAGCAATGTGGATGGGGCCATAACCTGTAACAATTATCGTCCCATCGGGCGTCACCTCGAGCTGCTCAGAGCGCTGAGAGGCACCATAGACATCAACAAACACCTTATCACCAGGACCTACGATATAAGTGGCGGGGGTGGCAATGTTCATATTGGGCTCGAAAGAGAGCTTGTCCTGATTGAAAATATCTCGACCAAACACCTGTTTGCCATTGATGGTGTTGTCGCTAGGTTCGATATACACTTTGGCACGCTCAGAAAGTTCATTTCCAGAAGAGGTAGCCTTCACAACCTGCTCATAAAGTGCATTGCCAGCAGTATCGGTACGAATGGCGCCATTATTGTCGCGCAAACGACTATCCTGTACCAAAACATCAGTTGTGTTACCAGAAGAACGAGAAGACGTTCCGCCATTAAGAGTTTCATACTGAGAGCGTACACGCTGCAACTGCTGCATCGTGACACCACGCTGCATAAGGCGCGTAGCAATCTGACTCTGAGAAGCACCAGATTTCATCTCACGCTGCACATACTGCATCACCTGAGTGTCGCTCATCTGGGCAAAACCAGCAATGGTTCCCAGCATGAGGGCACAAGTTAATAGAATTTTTTTCATATCGATATAAAAATTTGTTTGTTTTTCGAGCCAAAAGAGGGGGTCACCGCCTTTTTGACAAGCGGCGAAAAAGTGACTTCCCCCATATGAACGATGTTCGTATTGTACTGACTTTCAGCGACATTACTAAATCGAAGGCCTCACTCAGGTCGCTGAGCGCGGCTTTTTACGGGTGCAAAGGTAACACTTTCTCCCGACATAGACAAATATTTATGCAGAAATCTTTGCTTTCCCCGTCCCCTCTAAGGGGACACCCCCTTTTTTAGCAGGGCAAGCCCTGCAAAAAGTCCACTTACAGGGGGAAGATGCTAATAAACAAAGATTTCAAAATCTTTGATGGAGCTGGGGGCTCCTGACTCTACGCGAGGAAGATAATCCAACGCAGAGACAGTCTGGACTGCCCCAAGATCAATCACCAGGATGTGCGGAAGGGCAACGCCCTTGCCTGTGCGCCAATACGTTGACTCTTGAAGATCAAACACTTTATCTCCGGTAAAGTTTCCACGACGGAGATCCTCACTGTCAGCATATTTCACCGTCCACGACTCACGGGAGAGTCGATTTCCCTCTGCATCGCGAACATAGAGCTCTGCTATGCTCACCTCAGGCTTTCCATCCTGAGAAGACAGGGCCTGAATAGCAACAAATCTTCCTGTCTGCGGTGCATTAAAGCGAACCGTCTGCCAACCATTTCCTGGGGCAAATTGAGAATTGAGAGCTGGCGATTTAGAGTTGAGATCAGGACAATCACCCGGATTATTATGTGTCCGTGATTTTTCCACGTTAAGTTTATCCAACTCTGGATGATTCTGAGCGAATAATACAGGATACAAAGAGGGGTGAGGGGTGAGAGATGAGAGGTTAGAAGACTTTGCCTTCTTGGACTGAGCCTTCTTGAGATTCTTCGCCATGGAAGGAGCATAGGCTGCGAGGGAGGGACCTACAACATCGAGGACAATGACCTCGTTGCGACCCTTCTTCAGCCAACAGCCCGGGAGATAAAGGGTTTGCTGGGGACCAACAGACCAGAAACGACCTATAGCATGGCCATTGACATAGACCTGTCCCTTGCCCCACGCCTCCATGTTCAAGAAGGTATCACCGACCTTTTTCAGGTCGAAATAACCGCGATAATAGCCGGAACCCTTGAACATCATATGAGGTTGAGGGTCAGCCTTGGCAGCATCCAAAGCTTTGCGGGCAGTGGCGAGATTATCAGGAATAGTAAAAATGTTCCATTTTTTCAAGTTCCAAGAGAGCTCATGACCATCCTGCTCGGAGGTAAGGGTGACACTCTCAGTGATGCCCTTATAATCCTTGATGGCGCGACCGAAATTGATACGTCCCATGGCCTCCACGAGGATCTTCAGCTCCTGACCTTTCTTCACAGCAGGAATACGCAGGCTCTTCTCATTGCGCACACGGTCGATCTTGCCGATATAAGCCGTATCCACAAACACCTGGGCAAAGTCGTGACAATCGTTCAGCGTCAACACGCTCTCGGACGTAATCTCAGGCAACGTGGTGATATAAAGTATCGAGCCCCAGCCCTGATCCATCTCCTCCATCGTGAGTAACGGAGAATCCATCACCAGACTGTCGGCTCCCAAGAGGATATCGGCCCGCTCAGTGAGTTCAAAGGGTGGGATTGAGATCATCACATGTGGGGGTGCAGGAACAGCTGGGAGAGGCTCCTTGGAGTGCTTCTGCATCATACGACGAAGTTGGAAAAATTTATCAGTAGTACCACCATACTCATTGATGGGTGCATCATAGTCGTAAGAGGTGACATCGGGAGCAAAACCGGGGGAATTGGCACCTGCCCAATGTCCGAAAGAGGTTCCTCCGTGGGTCATATAAAGGGAGAAGCTGATGCCCTTCGACAGCATCTCGTCCATCCCCTCGACCATATCCTTGGCAGGGCGCGTCTCATGATTGGCACCCCACTTATCGAACCAACCACTCCAGAACTCAGAGCACATCAGGGGTGCATCGGGGCGCAACTCCTTAAGGCGGGCAAACTCATGATCAATATTAGCACCAGTACCGAAATTCATGGTCCAAACGAGATCATCGAGGCCATTCTTCTCGAAATTCGAGCTCCAGTCGCACTGGAAAAGAACTGGGAGGTTCTTTTCCTGGGAGTCAGGGAGACAAGGAGACAGGGAGTAACTCCATGTCTCCTTGATTATATCACGGATTGCCGTGATATAATCCTTATCCTCGCCATAGGAACCATACTCGTTCTCGACCTGGACCATGATGATGGGACCGCCATTCTGAATGGTGAGAGGGGCCAACTGCTCACCTACCTTCTGCTCGAAGATACGCACACGCTCCATGAAATAGGGATCCTGTTCACGCAGGCGGATATCCTTCTTCTTGAGCAACCACCAAGGCAGACCACCCATCTCCCACTCTGCACATACATAGGGACCAGGGCGCACAATGACGTACATGCCATTCTTCTGCGCCAAGCGACAGAACTCGGCCACATCGCTGTTGCCCGTGAAATCGAACTGACCCTCGCGGGGCTCATGGATGTTCCAGAACACATAGATGCAGAGGGTGTTCATGCCCAGCGACTTACACATCTGGATGCGATGCTCCCAATAAGGACGGGGAATGCGGGGGTAATGCACCTCGGCCGCCTTGACGATAAAGGGCTCGCCATTGAGCAGGAACGTGTTCTTACCTACCGTGAAATCACCGGCCATCAACATCATCGGAAAAACGAGACAGAGCGTCGTTAGTAGTAGTCTTACCTTTTTCATTTGTTTCGTATATTTGTATTTAGGTTGCAAAAATAAGAAAAAAGTAAAAAAGTAAAAAGGTAAGAAGGTAAAATTTAGAATATTTTTGTATATTTGCGCTGTGAATTTGCAGAAACTTTAATTTAAAACCGTTATGAGAATAAAAAGTTTATATCAGAACTGGGTAAAGGGGGGAGTACTTTTTTACCTTTTTACTTTTTTACCCTTTTACCTTCATGCTGAGGATGGTCACCAACTGTGGCTGAGGTATCAACCTGTGAACAAGGCGAAAGTGACGGGGCCTGAGTGTATGGCCGCTCAGGAGCTGAAAACGTATTACCAGGGCGAGAGCGTTCATCTGGTGATCGATCCTGCCATGGAGGAAGATGCATACCAGATAAAGGTAAAAGAGGAAAAAGGTAAAAAAGTAAAAGAGATCACAGCGAAGGATGAGATCGGCCTTTTGTATGGAGCGTATGAATTGTTAAGGAGACAAGGAGACAGGGAGACAGGGAGTCAGGACATTACAAGTAAACCCTTCTATAAGCTGAGAATTCTGAACCACTGGGATAATCTGAACGGCACCATCGAGCGTGGTTATGCCGGACTGAGCATCTTCTGGAAAGGCAAGGAAGGGGGCAAGACTCGTCGCGGACATACCATCTTCGTGGAGGATCCCGATCAGCCCATCGACACCGAACTGATCAAGGAATACGCCAGAGCCAATGCGTCCATCGGCATCAATGGTACGGTACTGAACAACGTGAATGCCTCGCCCAAGATGCTGTCGGCTGTATATATTAATAAGGTAAAGCAGTACGCTGACATCCTGCGCCCCTATGGCATTAAGGTGTATCTGTCGGTGAATTTTGCCTCGCCCATGACCATCCCGGCCAAGGGATTCAACGGCGGCAAACCCGTAAAAACAGCTGATCCACTGAACTCGCAGGTGAAGGCTTGGTGGAAAGCCAAGGCCAAGGAGATTTACGCCGAGATTCCTGATTTTGGCGGATTCCTGGTGAAGGCCAACTCGGAGGGACAGCCTGGTCCGTTCGACTACAAGCGCACCCATGCTGACGGTGCCAACATGCTGGCTGATGCTGTAAAACCTTTCGGCGGTATCATCATGTGGCGCAGCTTTGTGTATGGAGCTGCTCATCCGGGTGAGGACCGTGTGAAACAGGCAGTCAGCGAGTTCAAGGATCTGGACGGCAAGTTCCGCGACAATGTGATTCTGCAGTCAAAGAACGGTCCATTGGACTTCCAACCGCGTGAACCCTATGCACCTATCTTCGACAACATCCATCAGACCAAGCAGATGGCGGAACTCCAGATTACACAGGAGTACCTCGGACAGTCACGCCATCTAGTATACCTCGCCCCCATGTGGCGGGAGTTCTTCGGCTTCGTAGAGCCCAGCAGACTGGTGGGTATTGCTGGTGTTGCGAACATTGGTTTGGATCGCAACTGGTGTGGTCATCA
>JAEEGK010019737.1_pt1 | contig 14419 bp, 12 predicted proteins | sample 8958771 | NCBI WGS metagenome assembly JAEEGK01 (sample SAMN16246547, study PRJNA631951) | gut metagenome | biome: gut microbiome; feature: rumen; material: SC-attached | host: Bos | place: Iran: Karaj | collected 2018-10
AGTCGTGCGAGAGCTGGTCGGCATTGAGGCTTTCCAGGCTGTCGTAGAGCGGAATGTTCTTGCCGGCCACACAACGGCCGATGACCGTGGCGTGGGTGGTAAAGATGGTGCCGATCGGCAGGTTCGACATCTTCAGATAGAGCAGGCCGGCGCCCGTCATCCACTCGTGGAACTGCGCCACGACCTTCTCGTGCGGCTTGACATAGTAGCGCACGAAGCTCTCGATGACCTTGCCCGCGGCATAGCCGAAGAGGGCGGACTCCACATAGTCCCAGCCGCCGCTGATCGAGTCGACGCCGAAGCGTTTCCAGAACTCGGTCAGGATATCGTCCTTGTGGCTGATGAAGGTCGTGAAGTCGACCAGGATCGCGACCGGATTGCCGGGCACGTTCCAATGGCCCACGCGGAGACGGAGCCCGTCTTCCGCCGCGGACCGGCGCCAGGAGCGGAACAAGCCGGGATCCTCGGTGAATTCCGGGTTCTGGTCAATGTCCCGCCAAACGTCGGGACCGATATGGATATGATGATTTTTCTTGAAGGAGGTCCCCAGGTAGAGGGACTTGGTGGCAATGACGGTGTGGATGCCTCCTACCTTATTGCAAACTTCCCAACTTGTCTCGAACAGGTAGTCGGGCATCGTGAAATTGTCTTCCATCGGACGTTATTTGGTTTTCTTGTTCTTGAGATGTTCCTTGACGCGGAGCTCGAAGTCCGCCAGGACGTTCATATAGTTGATGAAGGCCTCGTAGGGCGTGTCGTACGGGTTGAAGTAGCTGTGGACACTGCCGTCGGAGAAGAATTTGGTGCACATATAGTAGAAATGGTCGCTTTCCTGCAGCTTGCGGTACACGCTGATGAGGTTCTCGTCTTTCGTCTTGTAGACGTCGGCCTCCAGGGCGTAGAGCTTGTTGAAGGCTTCTTCCTGCAGTTCGTTGCCGAGCCAGGCGCTGGTGTCGCGCTCTTCGTCCGCCCACGAAATCGGGAACGGGACGTGCAGCGGGGCGACGGGCTGGTAGCGCTGCGCGGCCTCGGAAGGCGTGCAGAAATCCAGACCGGCGGCCAGGATGGCGGCGGGCAGGGCGTTCAGGAAATCGAAGATGCCCGACGCGCTGCGCTGGTGCTCGCCGAAGGTTTCATAGTCCATGAACAGGTTCAGGACATCGGCTTTCTCGAGGGCGGCGGAGGCCCAGCCGGCGAACTTGTCGGCGGTCAGCGGCCAGCCGTTCCAGCCTTTGTCGGAGAAGCGGAAGGCGATGTCATCGCTCAGGGTGAAGTTGCGGAGCAGGAGTTTCAGGCGCGGGTTGATGGCGTTCACATACACGAAGTCCGGGCTCTTCCAGCCCAGGATATGCTTGGCGCCCTCGGTCAGCATCACGTCGTAGCCCATTTCGGCCACGGCGGCGCCGATGGCGTCGGAGTACACCAGCTCGGTATTGCGGAACACCGTGGGCTTGACGCCGAAGGTGCGCTTCATCAGGTCGGCGTGCTGCTTGACCTGCTTCTTGAATTCGGTCATCGAAGCGAGCGAAGCCAGGGAGTGAGAATAGGTCTCGGAGAGGAACTCCACGCAGCCCGTGGCGGCCAGGGCCTTGAAGCTGTCGATCACCTCGGGGGCATAGCGCTCGAACTGCTCGATGGCCACGCCGGAGATGGAGAAGGCCACCTTGAAAGCCCCGTTATTGCGCAGGATCAGGTCGTGCAGGAGCCGGTTGGCCGGCAGGTAGCAGCGTTCCGCGATGCGGCGCACGATGGTACGGTTGGAGAAATCGTCCAGGTAGTGATAGTCGTTGCCGATATCGAAAAAGCGGAACTGGCGCAGCCGGTCGGGCTGGTGGACCTGGAAGTAGAAACAGACTGACTTATTCATGGTTTGACTTTTTTATTTTCCTTCGATGGCCGATTCGTAGACGCGACGGACCTTGACGGCGGCGCTGTCCCATTTCAGGTTGTCGACTTCCTCGCGACCCTTCTCCGCGGCCAGGGAGGAAAGCGCCGGATAGTTGAGGAGTCCGTACATGGCGTCTGCCAGGGCGTTGACGTCCCAGAAGTCCACCTTGATGGCATATTTGAGCACTTCGGCCACGCCCGACTGCTTGGAGATGATGGTCGGCACGTCGGTCTTCATGGCCTCGAGGGGCGAGATGCCGAACGGTTCGGAGACCGAAGGCATCACATACACGTCGGAGAGGGCGAACATCTTCTGCACGTCGTCGCCGCGCAGGAAGCCCGTGAAATAGAAGCGGTCGGCAATGCCGAGCTTGGCGACATAGCGGACGCAGCGGTTCATCATATCGCCGCTGCCGGCCATCACGAAACGGGTGTTGGGGCACACCTTGAGCACCTTGGCGGCGGCTTCGATGAAGTATTCCGGACCTTTCTGGAAGGTGATGCGGCCCAGGAAGGTGATGACCTTGTCTTTCACGCCGCGCTCGACTTCCAGCTTCTCGCGACCCGAGAAGTCCACGGCGTTGTGGACCGTCACGACCTTGGCCGGATCGATGCCGTATTTGGTGATCACGATGTTGCGCGTCAGGTCGCTCACCGTGATGACTTTGTCGGCCTCAAGCATGCCGCGGCGCTCGATCTCATAGACGCGGGTGTCGATGTTGTCGGCGCTGCCGCGGTCGAACGAGGTGGCGTGGACATGGATCACCAGCGGCTTGCCCGACACGCGCTTGGCGGCGATGCCCGCGTAGTAGGTGAGCCAGTCGTGGGCGTGGATTACGTCGAATTCTTCCTCGGCGGCGATGGAACCGGCCACCATCGCGTAGCGCGCGACCTCCTCCATCAGGTTTTTGCCGTATTTGCCGGAGAATTTGTATTTCTGGCGGAAATAGAACTTGAATTCCTCGGTCTGGTTCTTCTGCTCCGCTTCGACCAACTCCGTGAAATCGGTCGGATCGATGTAGGGATGCAGGTTCGAACCCACGCGGAGGAACTGGACCTTGCCCAGGTATTCGTCGATATTTTGGAAGGTGTCGTAGACGGCCACGTCGCTCGCATTGATGATGCGCACGGAGGTCTGGTCTTCGTCGCCGCTGGCGGAAGGCATCACGAAGAGGACATCCACGCCGGCGTGTGCCAGGCCCTTGGTCATTCCGTAACAGGCAGTGCCCAGACCGCCTGCGATATGGGGCGGGAACTCCCAGCCGAACATCAGGACTCTCATAACGATTCCTCCTTGTCCTTATATTGGTTGATCAGATATTTCACCCGGAGAATCTCCGCCACGCTCATCGCGGAATTGATGGCGCCGTGCGGGATGTACGGCGGATCACCATCGTAGATTTCAGCGACGGCAGCGATGCCGTGGACGTTGAGGTCTTCCTCGAAGCCGGCGATCAGCTCCTGGGCCTTGCGCACGAACGAAGGGCCGAAGAGCTTGAAGCTGGCCGCCACATAGGCGCCCAGCAGCCAGGGGCGCGTACAGCCGTTGTGCGTGGCCGTGTCGCGGTCGATCTGGTTGCCTTCGTAGCGCGAACGGTAGCGCGGGTTCTTCGGCGAGAGGGTGCGGATGCCGCGCGTGGTCACGAGCTCGCGCGAGACGGCGTGCAGGATCTCGGCCTGCACTTCCTCCGACACGGGGCTGTAGGCCAGCGAGCAGGCGTACAGCTGGTTGGGCCGGGTGAAGACGTTCTGGCCGTTTTCATCCACATAGTCGGCCAGGTGCCGGCGGGCTTCCACCCAGAAGAGGTCGTAGAAGCAGGCTTCGACGGCGGCCTTGATTTCGGCCAGGCGCTGCGTGAAAGCGCCGGGTTTTCCGTAGCGGCTCTCCATATCGAGGGTCCAGCAGACGGCGTTGTACCAGAAGCAGTTGGTTTCCACCTGGTATCCCTTGCGCTCGGTCACGGGCTTGCCGTCGATGTAGGCGTTCATCCAGCTCAAAGCCACGCCGGGCTTCTCGGCCCAGAGGAGGCCGTTGTCGTGGAGCCGGACTTCCGGACGGCCGGCGATATAGCTCTGGAGCACCTGCTTGAGGAACTTGCCGTATTTCTTCCAGGCGCCGGCTTCGTCGCCGGTAAAAGCGGCCAACTGCTGCACAGCCTCGAAGAGGCGCAGCGGCGATTCCACCTGGTCGCTTCCGTGGAGGAAGGAATCCTGGTTCTCGGTAATCAGGTCGGAAAGGATTTTCTCGAAAAGCTTTGCGTCGCCCTTGTTGCAGAGCGTCAGACCGGGCAGGGCCAGGCAGGTTTCACGCATGCCGCCCATCTCGTGCCACGAAAAGCCGGTGCAGATACGCGTGTATTTGTCCTTGACGGCGAAGAGCTGCTCGGCGGCCGCCTTGAGGCAGTCGTCGTAGTTGTTACGCGGCATCCGGCGCTTGACTTCGCGCGTGAACTGGGCTTTCAGGCCGGTGGGCGAAACGGCTTCCGTGGAGGCGGAGAACACGACGCTCTCCCCTTTTTCGAGCGGCAGCTCGAAGAAACCGGGCACCAGCAGGTCTTCCATGCAGTCGAAACCGCGGCGGTATTCTTCCTTGTACACCGTGTTGCGGTACCAGTCCGGAACGTGGACATAGTCGCAAGGCTTGGAAAGCTGGAGGTTGAGCGTGGGGAAACCCGGGTACAGGCAGAACGCCACGCCGCCTTCGACCGTCTGGTAATGGGTGTCGGCGTCGCCGTTGGCCACGGTCAGTTCGTGGATGCTGCGGAAAGCCAGATAGGGCTTCAGCCGCAGGACCGTGTGCGAATGGGCGTCGAGCAGCGTGTACCGGATGAGCAGCTGGTCGCTGCCCACCACGAACAGGATTTCTTTTTTGAAGAGCATGCCGCCCACCCGGTAGGTGATCACCGGATAGGGGTTCATCTCAAAGTCCACGATGTACTTGTGTCCCCGGGGCTCATACACGTCCCCGTAGCAGTGGATGCCGAGGTTGAACGGCATGCCGTGCTGCAGCAGCGTCTCGTCGAGCGACGAGAGGAGCATGTACCGGTGACCGCCGAACCGCTCGATCGGGACGGCCATCAGGCCGTGATATTTGCGGGTGTTGCAGCACACGATCGTCGTGTTGCAATAGCCGCCGGTCCGGTTGGTCGCGAGCAATTCCCGTTTGAGGGAATACTCGAGGTTCACAAGCTCCGCTTTGTTGAATTGCAAATATGCCATTTTCGTTCGAAACTTTTAACCTGCAAAGATACGGAAAATTATTATTTATAGAAGTATACTATCCTAATTCTTACGATTTCTTACGAAGAACCTGCACCGTGCGGCTGGGAAGATACAGGTAGAGGGTGTCCCCTTCGCTTTCCGGAACGGTGAAGTGCGTCACGGCGTCGTCGTTGCGGGCGAAGCCGCCGTAGCGGGCCGCGTCGCTGTCGAGCACCGTCTCGTATTCGCCCGGATCCACGGCGAAACCGTAGCGGTCGAACGACTGTTCCGGATTGAAATTGAAGGCGAACACCAGCCCGCCGCGCTCCAGGAGCAGGATCTTCTTCTCCTCGTCGCAACGGAGGCACTTCGGCGGAACGGCCAGCAGACTGGCTTCGCGGGCCACGGCAAGCATCTTTTTCTCGAACTCCCAGAGTCCCCGGTAACGCAGGTCGGGATTGTCGACCAGCGACCACTGGCGGCGGGCGTAGAAGAACGACCAGTCGTTGCCCTCGCGCGGGAAGTCGATCCACTCGGGATGGCCGAATTCATTGCCCATAAACGTCAGATAGCCGTCGCCCGCCGTGGCGAGCGTCACCAGGCGGATCAGCTTGTGCAGGGCGATGCCCCGGTCCACGATCAGGTTCTGCGAGGTGCGGTTCATCGAGTAGTACATCTCCTTGTCGATCAGGCGGAAGATGATGGTCTTGTCGCCCACCAGCGCCTGGTCGTGGCATTCGGCGTAGCTGATGGTCCGCTCGTCGGCGCGCTTGCCCGAGAGTTCGTACCAGATCTCGCCCATGCTCCAGTGCCAGTCGTCGCGCTCCTTGATCCACTTGATCCAGTGGTCGGCCACGCCCATACTCATCCGGTAGTCGAAGCCGATGCCGCCGTCGCGCAGCGGCGCGGCGAGGCCGGGCATACCCGACATATCTTCCGCGATGGTGAAGGCGTTGCGGTTCATTTCGTGGACCAGGATATTGGCCAGGCCCAGGTAGGTGATGGCGTCTTCGTCCTGCCCGCCGTCGAAATAGCAGGGGTAGCCGCTGAAGTCGCGTTCCAGGCCGTGGTCGTAGTAGAGCATGCTCGTCACGCCGTCGAAGCGGAAGCCGTCGAGGCAGTACTCTTCCATCCAGTACTTCAGATTCGAAAGCAGGAAGTGCAGCGTCTGCCCCTTTCCGTAATCGAAACAGCGTGAGCCCCATGCGGGATGCTCACCGCGCGGCCCTTCGTGGAAATAGGTCGTATAGGAGCCGTCGAGGCGGCTGAGCCCTTCCAATTCGTTTTTCACGGCGTGGCTGTGGACCACGTCCATGATCACGGCGATGCCCGCCTGGTGCGCCGCATCGACCAGCGCCTTGAACTCCTCGGGCGTGCCGAAGCGGCTGCTCAAGGCGAAGAAATTCGACACTTGGTAGCCGAAACTCCCGTAGTAGGGATGCTCCTGGAGCGCCATGATCTGCAGTGTGTTGTAGCCCGTCTCGATGACGCGGGGCAGTACGTTCTCGCGGAACTCCGTGAACGAGGCCACCTTCGGCTCCTCGCCGCTCATACCGATATGCACTTCGTAGATAAGCGGATTGGCGACCTTCGGGCCGCGTTTCTTCCGCCAGCGATAGGGCTTTTCCGGTGCCCACACCTGCGCGCAGAACACCTTTGTCTCAGGATCTTGCACGCAACGCGTGGCATACGCGGGGATGCGCTCCCCGCCCCCGCCAGGCCACTCCACATACCATTTATACAAATCGCCGTGGGCAATCCGGTCGGCGGGCACGCGCAATTCCCAATTGCCGCCCCCGGTCGGCGCCAGCGCCCATTCCGCGCTGCGCTTCCACCCGTTGAAATCGCCGAGCAGGAACACCTTCGACGCATTGGGCGCCCACTCCCGGAACACCCACTCCCCCGCCTCCTGATGCAGGCAGTAATACATCGCGCCGTTCACGGCATCTTTCAGCGGCTTGCCATACCCGGCAATCTCCTGCTTACGGATTATAATCTGCTGGTTTCTGCGCTCGACCACCTTCCCGAAAGGCTCGAGCCACGGATCTTTCTTCCAGATTTTCATCGTTTATTCTTCTTTCATCAGTTTTTCGATTTCAGCTTCGTTGCCGCGGATGTAGTCGCGGCACCAGGCGATGAGCTCCATCGCCTTCTTGACGTCGGCGCCGATGGCGGAAAGCGCCCGCTCCGGATCCTCGATCTTCTTCACCAGGGCTTCCAACTCGGCATAGACTTCTTCGTATTTCTTTTGTTTATCCATATTCATCTTATTTCTTTTCTACTTTCTTGACTTCCGCCTCGACGGTGCCGTCGCGGAAGAGGAGGGAGAGACGGTCGCCGGGGGCGAAGGCGGCGGCGGAGGGGGCGCGACGGCCGTTTTTAAGCGCGATCAGGAAACCGCGGTCGAGGGCGCGCTGGGGATTGACGGCATCGAGACGCTGCTCCAGCGCGTCGAGGGCGCGACGGGCGTCGGCGTGCCGGAGATTGACGGCGTGCACGATCCGCAGGTACAGCGTACTGAGAACCCCACGCTGGGCTTCCGCCTTGGTGCGAACGGCCAGGTGCAGCCGCTGGAGAAGGTTGTCGACCTGCCAGTCTTCGGCGGCAAAGCGTTCGATGAGCCAGTCGGCCAGGGCCGTAGGCGTCTTCACGTGGGTATGGGCCACCATATCCGCGACGTGGTAGTCGTGATCGTGGCCGATGGCAGTCAGCACAGGTAGCGGGAACTGGGCGATATTGACGGCCAGGTCGTAATCGTCGAAACAGACAAGATCCATCGCCCCACCGCCGCCGCGCAGGATCAGCACGGCGTCGAACGCTTCGGCTTCGGCCGCCACGGCGTCGAGCGCGGCGATGATGCTCGCGGGAGCCTCCGCGCCCTGCATCAGGGCTTGGAACAGGCGCACGCCGAACTTAAAACCGTATTCGTTCTCGTCGAGATGCCGGCAGAAATCGCGGAAGCCGGCGGCCGTGGCGCTCGAAATGACGGCCAGACGGCGCGGAAGCGACGGCAGCGGCAGCTGCGCGTTCATCTCGAACATTCCCTCTTCCTGCAGCCGGGCGATGGTCCGCTGGCGGGCCAGCTCCAGTTCGCCGACGGTAAAGGAAGGATCGATGTCGTAGATAACCAGCGACAGGCCATACAGGACCGAATAGGAAACCTGGACCCGGACCAGCACCGACATGCCGGGCGCGAGGGCGCGGCCGGTCTGCGATTCGAAATAAGGCCGGATCATCCGCCAGGTCGAAGCCCAGACGACGGCCGACACCTTGGCCAGCAAGGCGTTGGATTTCGGGTCCTTTTCCACCAGGGTCAGATAGCAGTGACCCGACGGATGCTGCTTCAGCTCGCTGATTTCGGCCTGCAGCCACACCGTGTCGAAAAAAGCGTCTTCGAGCGCTTGTTTCACCCGCTCCTGCAAGGCCACCAGACCGATGGTTTTTCTCTCCTCCATATTCACAATTCCCTGTTGACAAATATACGAAAAATCCTCGATATTTTTTCGTACTTTTGTACGGTAATCTCTCTGCGACCATGATCATCAAGCAGGCCCTCTTTGCCGGAAGCAGCCAGCACACGGACCAGAAGCCGAAAACCCGTCACCCGGAATTCGCCTTCATCGGGAGGAGCAACGTCGGCAAATCGTCGCTCATCAACCGGCTCTGCAACCAGAAAGGCCTGGCCCACACCTCCGCGACCCCCGGCAAGACGCAGCTTGTCAACCATTTCCTGATCAACGACGCCTGGTACCTCGTAGACCTGCCCGGCTACGGCTACGCCCGGATGGGCAAGAAAGGCCGCGAGAAACTCCAGGACATCATCAGCGACTACATCCTCCACAGCGAAGACCTCGTCCTGCTCTTCGTCCTGCTCGATTCGCGTCACGACCTCCAGGCCATCGACCGCGACTTCATCGACGAACTGGGCGCCGAGGGCATCCCCTTCGCTCTGATCTACACCAAGTGCGACAAACTCGGCCCCGTGGCCCTGAAAAACCGGGTGGACCACAACGCCGCCCTGCTCGCAGAATCCTGGGAGGAACTGCCCCCCACATTCTGCACCTCCTCCGAGACGGGCCAGGGCCGCGAAGAGATCCTCAGCTATATCGAAACTATCCTTCAGCAACTGTAACTAAACTATTTACCGACTTCCATGCAAGAATACGATCACAAACTCAAGCTTTTCGCCTGCAACGGCTCCCGCGCCTTCGCCGAGCAGATCGCGCAGAAACTCAACACGAAACTCGGAGATTCCGAGCTGACCGTCTTCAGCGACGGGGAATTCCAGCCCCAATTCACGGAAAGCGTCCGCGGCTCCGCCGTGTTCATCGTCCAGAGCACCAATCCGCCGGCCGACAACCTCTTCGAACTTCTGCTGATGATCGACGCCGCCCGCCGGGCCTCCGCCTACAAGGTGATCGCCGTGATTCCGTATTTCGGCTGGGCCCGTCAGGACCGCAAGGACCGTCCGCGCGTGTCCATCGCCTCCAAACTCGTGGCCAATATGCTGACCGCCGCCGGCTGCGACCGCGTGATGACCTGCGAACTCCACGCCGCCCAGATCCAGGGCTTCTTCGACATCCCCGTCGACCACCTCTGGGCCAGTTCGATCTTCATCCCGTATATCAAGGCCATGAACCTCGACAACCTTTCCATCGCCTCTCCCGACATGGGCGGCGCCAAGAAGGCCAACATCTACGCCAAGCACCTCAACGCTCCGCTGATCATCTGCCACAAGGACCGCTCGAAAGCCAACGTCATCGGCAGCATGACCGCCATCGGTGAGATCGAAGGCCGCAACGTGGTGATCGTCGACGATATGGTCGATACCGCCGGCACCATCACCAAATGCGCCGAAGTGCTGATGGAGCGCGGCGCCCTCAGCGTCCGGGCCGTCTGCACCCACCCGATCCTTTCCGGACCGGCCTATGACCGCATCAACGCCTCCGCCATCCAGGAGTTCATCGTGGCCGATACGATTCCGCTCCAGGCGGACAAGGACAACTCGAAGTTCACCGTCCTGTCAATGACCGGCCTGTTCGCCGACGTCATCGACCATATCTACCACAACGAACCGGTCAGCGACCTGTTCATCCGTTCCTAGCGTCCCGCCATGATTCTCGATCCTACCCGCGAAATCTCCGACGTCCACGACCTGCTGGTCTGGAAAATCCGCGACTACTTTGCCGGCGCCGGCCTGAAGAAGGCCGTCCTCGGCCTGTCGGGCGGCATTGACTCGGCCATCGTGGCCGCCCTGGCCGTCGACGCCCTCGGCGCAGAAAACGTCCACGGCATCCTGATGCCCTCGGAGTATTCCTCCCTTTCGTCGGTCACCGACTCGGTGGAACTGGCCAACAACCTGGGCATGAGCTACGACATCGTCCCCATCGAGAAGATCTACAAGCGTGCGATGATCGAGATGTTCAAGTTCTTCGAACTGGGCAAGTGGAGCGTGGCGCAGGAGAACCTGCAGGCCCGCATCCGCGGCACCATCCTGATGACCTGGGCGAACCGTTTCAACGCCCTGCTGCTCAACACCTCGAACAAGAGCGAGCTCTTCACCGGCTACGGCACCCTCTACGGCGACCTGTGCGGCGCCCTGATGGTGATCGCCGACCTGTACAAACTGCAGGTCTATGAACTCTCCCACTATGAGAACAAGCTGCACGGCAAGGAAGTGATCCCGGAATCGATCCTCACCAAGGCTCCTTCCGCCGAACTCCGCCCGAACCAGAAGGACACCGACTCCCTGCCGCCCTACGAGCAGCTCGACCCCGTGCTCCACGCCCTCTGCGAAGAGGAGAAGGAACCCGAGGCGGTCATCGCCGCCGGCACCGACAAGGCGCTGGTCGAACGCATCGTCCGCCTGAAAAAGGGCGCCGCGTTCAAGGTGCTGCAGATTCCGCCCGTGCTGACGGTGGGCGATCACCCGATCGTCCCCCCGTTCAAACAGATCTGAGATGAAAGTTTTCCTTCTGGCACTCCTTTTGCTCGCTATCGGCGTCGCGGGGATGGCCGTCACCATTCTTTTCAAGAAGGACGGCAAATTCCCCGACGGCGAGATTGCGCACAACAAAGCGCTGCGGGAGCAAGGCATCATCTGCGCCAAGGAAGAGGAGCTGAGAATCTGGCGCAAACGGAACCCATCGGCGGCGGCACGCGGAGAGCGGCCCGCCGCCTGTCCCGAAGGCGGCTGCGAAGGATGCGCCTTTTTTGAAACGACCCAAACACACTAATAAAAACGCAAAATGGAGAAACTCAACAAACCCGCCATCCTGGTCGTCGACATGCTCAACGACTTCGTCACCGGTGCCATCGGCTGCGACCGCGCCCGCGCCATCGTACCCGCTACCGCCCGTCTGCTTGACGCAGCCCGCGAGAAAGGCGTCCCCGTGGTCTATTGCAACGACGCCCACCGTCCTGGCATCGACCGCGAACTGCAGATTTGGGGCGACCACGCCATCATCGGCACGCCCGGTGCCGAAGTCATCCCGGAACTGACGCCGAAGGCCTGCGATTACGTGGTTCCCAAACGCCGCTACAGCGGATTCTTCCAGACCGAACTCGATATCCTGCTCAAGGAACTCGGCGTGCAGACCGTCGTCATCACCGGCCTGCACACCCATATGTGCTGCCGTCACACCTCGGCCGACGCCTACTGCCTCGGCTACGACGTGGTCGTCGCCAAGGAGGCCACCAACTCCTTCACAGAAGAAGACTATCAGGGCGGTCTGGCCTATCTGAAGACCTGCTACGGCGCCGACGCCTACACCAACGACGAACTGGTCGCGATGTTCTGATCGGATATACGCCTCAACAAAAAAGCCCGGCCTGCCGCCGGGCTTTTCTTTTTCCAGGAGGGCGCTTACTTGAAGATCAGGGTCGAAAGCCGGTCTTCGGCGAGGACTTCGGCGGCGACGGCGCGAAGGCTGTCGGACGTGATGGCCTCGATGCGGCGGCGCACCTCTTCGTCGGACATAATCTCGCCGAAGACGAGCATGGCCTTGGCCATCGAGAGGGCCTGGGCCTCGCCGTTGTCGGCCGAGACGGCCAGCTGGCCGAGCAGCTGCTTCTTGGCGGCGCGCAGGGCGCGGTCGCCGAGGGGCTTGTCGCGGAGGGCGGCAAGCTCGCCGTGGACCAGCGTAATGCAGCGCGCCAGGTTCGGCTTCTCACAGCCGAAGTAGATGAGCAGGGAGCCGTTGTCGGCGAACTGGGTGAACGACGCGTCGACGGCATAGACCAGCGCGTTCTTTTCGCGCAGCTTCTGGTTCAGCCGGGAATTGGCGCCGGGGCCGCCGAGCAGGTTGGCCAGGAGGATGAGTTCCATGCGGCGCGGGTCGTGGTAGCAGCAGGCCGTGGTGCCGATGATGCAGTTGATCTGGTGGTTCTTCTTGGCGACTTCCTGCCGGAAAACGGGGGCCGGGGCAATGACGGAGACGGGCTCCGGGCGGGACCAGGCTTTCGCCGGACGATAGTCGGCGGGGATGTATTTGGCGACGGCGTCGCGGGCGATCTTCTCGGCCCGCTGGGGCGTGAAGTTGCCCACGATGCTGATGCACATCCGCTCGGGCAGGAAGTTCCCGCGGACATAGTCGAGCAGGGCCGCCGAATCGATCTTCTTGAGGCTGCGGGTCGTGCCCAGGATGGGCCGCGCCAGGGGGCTCTCGCCGAAAAGCAGGCGCTCGAATTCCTCGAAGATGCATTCCGACGGGGAATCCTTGTACATATTGATTTCGTCGATCACCACGCAGCGCTCCTTGTCGAGTTCCTTCTGGGGGAAAGTCGAAGTGAAGGCCAGCTCAAAGAGCAGGTCCACGGCTTTGGCGGCGTCTTCTTTCAGGACGGTCGAGTAGAGGACGGTTTCTTCCTTGGCGGTATAGGCGTTGAGCTCGCCGCCCAGGGCTTCGAGGCGGTTGCTGATCTGCTGCGGCGTGCGTTTCGTCGTACCCTTGAAGAGCATATGTTCGGTCATGTGCGCGATGCCGCTGAAGGCTTCGGGTTCGTTGCGCGTGCCGGAGCGGATGGCCAGGGCCGAGTAGGCGACTTGCGACCGGGTGCGCCGGAAAGCGAACTTCAGGCCGCAGTCGAATGTTTTTGTGTAAATCATGCGGCAAAAATAGACAATTTATTCGTACATTTGTAGGCTATGGAACAATTCATCGTATCGGCCCGGAAATACCGCCCGAGCAGCTTCGAGACGCTGCTGGGCCAGGAAAATATCGCCCGCACGCTCAAGAACTCGATCCAGCGGGGCCAATTGGCCCACGCCTACCTGTTCTGCGGCCCGCGCGGCGTCGGCAAGACGAGCGCCGCCCGTATCTTCGCCAAGACCATCAACTGCAGCAATCCCGGTCCCGACCTTGAACCGTGCGGCGAGTGCGAATCTTGCCGTTCCTTCGCCGAAGGCCGTTCCTACAGCATCCACGAGCTCGACGCCGCGTCCAACAACTCGGTCGACGACATCCGCGCCCTGACCGACAAGGTCCGCATCCCGCCCCAGGTCGGCCGCTACAGCGTCTACATCATCGACGAGGTGCATATGCTCTCGCAACAGGCCTTCAACGCCTTCCTCAAGACCCTCGAGGAACCCCCGGCACACGCCATCTTCATCCTGGCCACCACCGAGAAGCACAAGATCCTGCCCACCATCCTCTCCCGCTGCCAGACCTACGACTTCAACCGCATCGGCATCGCCGACATGGTCCGCAACATGAAGACCATCGCGGCGCAGGAGGGCGTGACGATGAGCGAAGACGCAATGCACATCATCGCCCAGAAGGCCGACGGTGCGATGCGCGACGCCCTCACCCTCTTCGACCAGACGGTCGCCTTCTGCGGCAAGGAAGTAACCTACGACCAGGTGATCAAGAACCTCGGTGTCCTCGACTACGAATACTACTTCCAACTGACCGACAACTTCCTCGCCGGCGACTACGCCACCGCCCTGCGCACTTTCGACGAGATTCTCGGCAAAGGCTTCAATGCCCAGAGTTTCATCGGCGGCCTGAGCACGCATTTCCGCGACCTGATCGTCTGCAAGAACGAGGCTTCGGCCACGCTGCTCGAACTGGCCCCCACCGTGGCCGAGCGCTACCGCCAGACGGCCCAGCGCTGCGATCCCGGCTTCCTGTTCCAGGCGCTCGACATCACCTCCGGCTGCGAAACCGCCTACAAGCAGAGCGGCAATCCCCGCCTGCTCATCGAAATCGCGCTGATGAAGATCAGCCGGCTGATGGCTGCTCCGGCCGTCGTCGCCGCCCCGGCGCCCGCCGTGGCCGCCGTGGCCGCTCCGCAGGCCCAGCCGAAGCCGCAGGCTCAGCCGAAGCCGCAG
>JAEEGK010019738.1_pt1 | contig 14419 bp, 14 predicted proteins | sample 8958771 | NCBI WGS metagenome assembly JAEEGK01 (sample SAMN16246547, study PRJNA631951) | gut metagenome | biome: gut microbiome; feature: rumen; material: SC-attached | host: Bos | place: Iran: Karaj | collected 2018-10
CACAGCTTCCCACGGCACGGCGTCCAGCCCGCCGTTGGCGGGCTTCGCGGTCATGGCCAGCTGCTCCGCCTCATGGTAGATAACCACCTGCTGCCCGTCCGCGGGAATCAGCACCAGCTTCGCTCCGGCTGCCGTTCCTTCCGGCAGCGGAATATCCTCCGTATCTCCGGAATACATGATTCCCCAGTGCCAGCCAAAGTCTCCCGGCGTCACAGTGCCCTGCCGCGTCAGGTATTCGGCGATCAGGCCCTGGACAATCTCGCCGTCCCCTTCCATCTGCGCCCATATGGCGTCCTCCGCGGAGAAATCCCGCAGGCCGCACCGCGCATTGCCCAGGATGTAGTTGTTCACCGCCGCGAGGTAGACCCGGTCATCCTCAAAGGACCGCCCGTTGGCAAAGCCTTCGATCACGACCTTCTCCCCGTCCGGCCTGGCCAGGTCATAGCTGAAGTTCAACCCGCCGAAGATCAGGTGGGTGTTGGTGTCGCCCTTCGCGTAGCCAAACGCCGTACCGCCGTGCACCCGCACGGCCAGCCGTCCGGAGGCGTTTTCCTCCATCACCGCGCGGATCTGCGCGCCGGTCATCGGGATCACCAGGATGCTGTTGGCATAGCGGTACAATTTGTAGATATCCTTCATGGAGACCGGCCCGGCCTCCACCACGTAGTTCCCGGATACCGTCACCGTGGTAATGGACAGGTCCGTGTCCAGGTGGTCCGTTCCGGCTTCGGCCATCACGGCATCCGCGCCGTACTCGTCCGCCATTTCCGCGATCCGCAGCGTCGTCATGTCAATGCACGCTTTGGCAATCAGGTCCATGGAATCCGTTTGCCGGGTATGGTAGTCCCGGCTTCCGTCCCATTCGCCGCCGGCAATGCCTACCGGCTGCTCCACGTATTTTTCCGCCATTTCGGCGTACAGCCGTACCTTTTCCTCCAGCTCCTTATCCACATCATAACGGGAGGGATCGATATTGGTGCTTTCCAGCAGCTCCCATTGCAGGGCGCCTTCTTCATTCTCCGTAAAGCGGAACACCGTGCGGGTCAGCTCCTGCCCGCCGCCGTTCACCATGGGGATCTTCCGGCCTTCCGCGTTTGTGAAGCTCCGGTTGGAATATCCGCTGGAATGGTCATGGCCGTTGATCAGCAGGTCGATGTCCGCGGTTTCCGCCACCAGGCGCATAGCCTGGCTCTCGGAGTTTCCGCCGAACACCACGCGGCCCTTCGTCTCCCCCAGCCCGCCGTGGTACGATACGATAATGAACTCACAGCCTGCTTCCTTCATTTCCGGCAGGAAGAGCTTCGCCTCCTCCGCCATGGAGAAGCCGTCGTTGCCGGGGTGCACAAACTGCAGCCCGGGATAGTTGTACGGCAGGTCCCACCGGGTGATGTCGCAGTTCTCCAGCCCGAGGATGCCGATTTTATGCTCATGCCCGTTCACCGTCACGGTGCGGATAATGTATGGCATAAAGGCGTTCCCGCCTGCTTCCTTTCCCTCTTCGCTGCCGTCATAGCAGACGTTCGCCGCCAGCACCGGCACGCCGTTCTCCTCCAGCCACCGGTAGTTTTCGCTCATCACTTCCCACGGGTAGTTGAACTCGTGGTTCCCCAGCACGGACGCCGTATACCGCATCTCCTTCAGGCACAGGGCCATCACCAGGGGATCTTCGCTGAGGCCCATGTGGCGCTGCAGCAGCTGGTATTCCGACACCTGCGTGCCCTGGTACAGGTCGCCGTTGTCGATCAGGAGGACGTTCTCCTCCCCGTATTCCGCCCGGATCTCCTTCACCGCGGTGGAAACCCGCAGCATATTGTTTTTCTGTCCTCCGCCGGTCAGGATATTTGTGTCCCAGCACTTCCCGTGCATATCCGTGGTGGACAGGACAGCCACATCGGTATACGCCGGCGTTTCTCCTTCCGCCATGGCCGGGCACAGTCCCGCGCCGAGGCAGACCGCCAGCAGCAATGCCAGTCCCCGGATCAGCCGTTTCATGATGAAGTCCTCCTTATCCTGTTCTCTCTGTTTTTCTATTATATACTCGAACCGGGAGGAATAAAACCCCGGGACAAAAGGAAAAGCCTGCCCGGCCGGGCAGGCTGTGTTGGGTTCCGGGAGGATTACCGCTTGATTCCGAAGGCGTCAAATCCGGGATAGACCGCGTTTTCGCCCAGGCTCTCCTCAATGCGCAGCAGCTGGTTGTACTTCGCCACGCGCTCGGAGCGGCTGGGAGCGCCCGTCTTGATCTGCCGGGTGTTCAGCGCCACCGCCAGGTCCGCGATGGTGGTGTCCTCGGTTTCCCCGCTGCGGTGGGAGGTCACGGCGGTGTAGCCGGCCTTATGGGCCATCTTGATGGCCTCCAGCGTCTCCGAAACAGAGCCGATCTGGTTCAGCTTGATCAGGATGGAATTGGCGCAGCCCAGGCGGATGCCCTTGGCCAGGCGCTCGGTGTTGGTCACAAACAGGTCGTCGCCGACCAGCTGCACCCGGCTGCCCAGGCGGGCCGTCATCTTCTGCCAGCCTTCCCAGTCTTCCTCGTCCAGGCCGTCCTCAATGGAGATAATCGGATATTTGTCGATCAGGGATTCCCAGTGGGCAATCAGCTCGTCAGAGGTGAAATCCTTTCCGGATTTCGGCTGGTGGTAGAAGCCCTTGCCCTTTTCGCTCTTCCATTCGGAGGACGCCGCGTCCATCGCCAGCACAAAGTCCTTTCCGGGCTCATAGCCGGCATTCTTAATGGCCTGCAGGATATGCTCAATCGTGTCCTCGTCGCTCTTCAGGTTCGGTGCAAATCCGCCCTCATCGCCGACTGCGGTGGTTTCGCCCTCCGCTTTCAGCAGCTTCTGCAGGGCATGGAACACCTCGGTGCACATGCGCAGCCCTTCGCGGAAGGAAGCGGCCCCCGCGGGCATGATCATAAACTCCTGGGTATCCACGGAGTTGGAAGCATGCGCGCCGCCGTTGAGGATATTCATCATGGGAACCGGCAGGCAGTTGCCCTGCACGCCGCCCAGGAACTGGTGGAGGGAAACGCCCAGGCCTTCCGCCGCCGCCTTCGCCGCCGCGATGGACACCGCCAGGATCGCGTTGGCGCCCAGGTTGGATTTGTCCTTCGTTCCGTCCGCCTTCAGCATCGCGCCGTCCACCGCGTAGGTATCCCGCGCGTCGATTCCCTGCAGCACGTCGTTGATCACCGTGTTCACATTGTTCACGGCTTTGGAAACACCCTTGCCGCCGTAACGGGCCTTGTCGCCGTCCCGCAGCTCCAGCGCCTCAAACTCCCCGGTGGAAGCGCCGGAGGGCGCCGCGCCGCGTCCGGTGATTCCGCCGGCGAGGACCACCTCCGCCTCAACCGTCGGATTGCCGCGGGAGTCAATGATCTCGCGCCCGATAACCTTCTCAATCGCAAAACTGTTCAATCTCGTTCATCCTTTCCTGTTTTCTGTCATGAAAGAAAGCCGGACTTCCGGGAAGAAGTGGAAGTCAGACCCGGCAGTCCGGCCCGGGATCCGGGAGCCGCCGGATCGCCGTTCGTTTGGTGGAAGTGTCAGGCTTCCGGGAGGTATCCTACCATGTGCGGTTAGTCATGTCAAACCATTGCGGAATAATCGGCAAAATCAGGCAAAAAGCCGGGCGGATGCCGCCCGGCCTGTTTACCGTTTCCTGCGCCGCCGCCATTCGCCCGGCGGCATTCCCGCAATCCGGCGGAACCCGGCCGCGAACTTGCTGGCGTTGCTGTATCCGCAAAGCCCGGCAATCTCCGTGATGGAGAGGTCTCCCGCCAGCAGGAGGTTCTTCGCCTCCTGCATGCGCACCTGGGTGCGGTACTCATAGATGGTCATTCCGTACATCTGCCGGAACACCTGCTGCAGCGTCGTCCGGTTCAGCTTCACCTTCTCCGCCAGCATTTCCACGGTCAGCTCCGCGCCCAGGTTCTCGCCCAGAAGCTTGCGGGCTTCATGTACCTTGTGCGCGGTGTCGCCGCTGAAGTACCGGGAGTCGGACACCCGGCCGTCCTTCGCGTCCAGCAGGGCCAGCAGCGCCTGCAGGGTCAGCAGCTTCCGGTGGTGCTCCGCGTACCGGTCCGGAAGCTGCTGGAGGCCCGTAAAGATGCTTTCCAGCATATCGCTGGCCGGGAAGCAGATGCAGGATTCCGCCTGCTGCACCTCCGCGAACATCGTCTCCCGGCTGAACTCCCGGGTGGCGAAAAGGCTGTTCAGCATTTCCTCCAGGTCATCCAGGAACACCACAATGCTGATGCAGCGCATTCCGCCGCGCCCGATCCGGCACTCCATTGCGCCGATCCGGGTGTTGAACAGCAGCACGTCGCCCTTGTCGGCGCTGGCGCACCGCCGGTTCTCCATTTCGAATTCCGCATGCCCTTCCACCATATACATGATTTCCAGGCAATTCACAAACTGCTTCTGTTCCTGCAGCACCGGGAGGTAGGATTCGATTTCCGCGTAGATCAGCTCCACGCCCTTGGCCACGCTGTGCCGGCGCATGATGCCCTCGCCCTTGTCGCTTTTCAGGCGGTAGGTGATCCCGGTATCCTGCCGGGAAATCATGGACATATACCGGTCAAACAGCTCATCCGGCTCCGGCGGGTTTCCCGCCTGCTTCCTGTTTTCCATCAGGCTAAAGCCTTCTCTTCCTTCCTGATTTTCCTGAACGCGCCGATCAGCAGCACAATGCCGATCACCAGCACCACCAGGTCTGTAAACATCTGCGCGTAGAACACGCCCTGCACGGGCACCGCGAATACCGTGGGCAGCAGCACCACCAGGGGCAGGAACAGCAGCACCTGCCGCAGCAGCGCCATGGCCGAGGCCGCGCCGGCCTTGCCGATGGCCTGGAAGAACGTAATCGCCAGGATCAGCACGCCGTAGCAGATGTACGTGGAGAACAGCACCCGCAGCATCGGCGCGCCCTGTTCACAGATCGCCGCGTCGGTAATGAACATGCCCAGCATCGCCTTCGGCGCCAGCATGATCGGCACGTAGAACACCAGGGCCAGCACCGTCGCCGCCGTCATGAACACCCGTGTGAAGGAGCGCACCCGGTCAAACTGCTTCGCGCCGTAGTTGGTGCCGATGGCCGGCTGGAAGCCCTGGCTGATGCCCCACAGCGGGATGAAGGAGAACGCCTGCAGGCTCAGGCACGCGCCCAATACGGTCTGCCAGCTGCCGCCGCCCCATCTTTCCACCGTGTTGTACATAATCGTCTGCTGCACCATGGTCATCACCTGCATCAGCATGGCGGAAACGCCCACGCCGAGCACCGGGCCCACCAGGCTTCCCTCAATCCGTACCCGATGGATCTTCACGTTCTCGCTCTTCTTGCGGAAATACCACAGCGTGAACACCGCCTGCAGCACCTGGGAGATCACCGTCGCCAGCGCCGCGCCGACCACGCCGTTCTCCTTGCCCATCAGGGTAATCAGCAGCGGATCCAGCGCGATGTTCAGGATGGCGCCGGCCGCCATGATCCCCATGGCCACCTTCAGCTTGCCTTCGCCGCGCATCACCATGTTGGCGGACTGGGCAAAGTTCACAAACAGCGAACCGATGAAGACCACCTTCAGGTACCGTTCCGCTTCCGAAAGGATGGTTCCCTTCGCGCCGGAGAGGGACAGCAGGCCCGTTGTGAAGATCTCGCCCACCGCCGTGATCACCAGCGACAGCAGCACAATCAGGGCCACCAGGTTGCCCATGATCTTATCCACCGTATCCTGGTCCTTCCGGCCGATCGCCCGGGACAGCACCGAGGCCGAGCCCGTACCGATCAGCGTGGCAACGCCGCTGTTCAGCAGCGTAAAGGGATAGGATACCTTCACGGCCGTCATGGCTTCCGGCCCCACCATCCGCCCGACGAACACCGCGTCCATGAAGTTGTACAGTCCGATGACCACCATGCCGAGAATCGCCGGGACACTCAGCGACAGCATGGTCCTGAACACATTTCCGTTCAGCAGGTTGGATCTTGTGTCCTGTTTACCGTTCATACCCTGAATCTTCCTTTCCGTCCGTTAGTTTTTGCTAACCGGATGGAAGTATATAAGCCCGGTGCCGTTCCGTCCACTCCGTTCTGCAGTTTTCACTCCGTTCTGCAATCCGGTTTCAGCAGGCTTCCGGCAGGAAATGCCGTGATTTCCTTCTCCGGGTTCTTTCAGATTATACCCTGCCGGCCGGATCTTTGCAATCGCCCGCTTGTTCTGTTTTTGATCAATATCAGGCATTTACAGCCGGTATTCCGGATGATATCATCTCTCTCGTTAGTTTATGCTAACAATTATGATATATAAGGAGGACCCGAACCGTGAAAAACCTTCGCTCCGTCCTGGCCCTGGTCCTGGCGCTGTGCCTGACCGCCTGTGCCGGAACCGCCCTCGCCGGCAAAACCCTGGAAGGCGACGCCAACGTGGACCAGCGCAACTATCCTTCCACCGCTCCCTTTATCCATCCCCCGTTCTACAATGTAAAGCTCTCCGTGGAAGTGGATGACAACGGCGTCATCACCTCCGTGAAGGACAACGGCACCGGAACCGCCGGCTCCGTGCAGGCGGGCAACGAGGAATTCTGGGCGAACAAGAACAAGCCTTTCTTTGACGCCGCTGTCAACGGCGGCCTGCTGGACAAGTTCGTCGGCAAAACCCTCGATGAAGTCAAAGCCATGGATATGTCCGCGGGCGTGGATGCCGTTTCCGGCGCCACCCTGGTCAGCGCCGCTGCGCAGGAAGCCGTGATCAACGCCTTTGAAGGCAAAGCCGGCAAAACCTTCCTGGAAGTCGAAGGCTCCGCGCTGCCCTTTGAAAAGATCGACGGAAACACCGTCGTCCTGGCCAACGCCCTGCCGGCGGATTTTGACCTGCAGGTGCTGGATATCCGCTGGGGCGTCCGCAACGAGGAAATCATCCCCGCCGACAGCTACACCGTGGAAATCGCGGACGGCAAAGTCAACATCACCTTTGCCGATCTCGCCGCCCTGAAGGCCGGCTACTACTATGTGAACGTCGTGGACGCCGGCGCGAAGTACCGCTCCCCCGCCTTTGAAGGCGGCCCCGCCGCGGCCCAGGCGCCGTATTTCATCATCGACAGCGGCCTCACCGCGGATGATATCTCCTTCGACGGCAAGGGCATCGTCCTTTCCGCCGGTTCCATCGCCGATTACCTGCAGAACATCGAGCATGTGCAGATCCTGGCCGAGGGCGCGGAGAAACCCGTCGCGCAGGAGATCGTGGGACACCACGGCACCATCGGCAGTTTCATTGCCCTGGATGAAAACGGCATCCTCAATGCGGACGGTGAAGTCAAAGCCCGCAACGGCGATGTATCCCCCCTCTTCGCCGCCGGAACGCAGTACACTGTCACCGTAGCCGCCTTCGGCTATCCGGAACTCACCTTCCCCTTCGCCAAGGCTGAATAACCGGCAAATCGAACGCAGGGACGGTTCCTTTCGTTCGATTTTCGGACTCATGGACGGTTCTTTTCGTCCAAAAAACCAACAACAGCGGCCTGCCCATCCGGGCAGGCCGCTTTGTGTTACCGGGTTTGTTTATTTTATTTCTGCGACGCCTTGTCCGCGTCGGTCTTGAGGATCCAGCCGGCCGCGCCGCGCAGGCCAACCACCAGCCAGTCGCCGTCATCCTTCAGGATGGGCAGCATCTCGCCGTCGTCCAGCAGGCCCACCCGGGGCGCCTTGGTGTCGTTCCAGGCATAGACCGCGGTGGCGCCGTTCGTCCGGTACCAGGCCGGATCAACCGCAACATAGTCCGCGTTCACCCAGCCGGAGCATCCGCCGTCCACGTCGTCGGAAAGGAAGCAGTCCACCCAGCCGTCCACCTGGTTCTGCACCATAAACCGCGTTCCGGCGTTCAGGATGGTCACCGCCTCGGAGGAGGCGCTGCGGTCCTTGCGCACCGTCAGGTTGGAGCACAGCACCACCGCCGTCAGGCCGATCTGGCCTTCACCGTAGGGCGGGATAATATCTGCGTGGCACACACCCGCGGCCAGTACAAACAGCATCAGGCAAGCAATAAATCTCTTCATGTTACGCATAAATAATCTCCTTTCACGGCCGGCCTCCAGTCCTCCGCTTTCCTGCCGGCTACAACCATATAACGCGGCACCCGGCTGATTCCTTCCCGGAATCGATGAAAATACTTCTCATTGGTTCATTTTCACTTGCCGGAATTGCCCGTCTGGCTTTGCGGGTGGGATGGATCCGGTTTGATTTTGTGCTCATCGATTATGAGGCGGTCCGTTGCGATTGCGTTCACAAACGCTTCATCGTGGGAGGCAAAAAGCATCGTTCCCTCATATTCGGAGAAGAGCTTTTCCAAAGCCTCCACGGATGGAATATCCAGGTAATTGGTCGGTTCGTCCAGGATCAGTACATTGGCGGCGCTGGTGAAAAGACGGGCAAAGCATAAACGGATCTTTTCACCGCCGGAAAGAACGGAAACCGGTTTATGGATATCCCGGGCGGAGAACAGCAGCCGGGCCAGGATACTCCGGACAGCGCCTTCCTTCTGAATGCTGTCCCGCATCACGCTCTCCAGGACGGTTTCATTTTCTTTCAGGCCGGACAAATCCTGATGGAAAAAGCCAAGCCGGGCCTTGGGAACGGACCGGATTAGTTCTCCCTCCCGGATCAGGCGGAACAGCGTGGTTTTCCCGGCGCCGTTCGGCCCGATGACCGCGGTCCGGCTGCCGCGGAACAACCGGAAAACCGCGTCATCGAAAATGATCCGGCCGTTCGGGTATGTAAAAGACAGGTGTTCCGCCTCGAGAATGATCCGGTTCTGGGGCGGATCGGTCAGCTGGAAATCCGGACGGATCATCGGAAGCTCGCGCGGCTTTTCCTTCACTTCCATATGTTCCATACGCTGCTGGATATTGCGCGCGCTGCGTTCAAGCATCTGGGCCTTGCTGGCCGGACTGCGGTGGGACGCTGTAAACTCCCGTACCTTTGCGTCACTGTAGCTCATTCCGCGCGGTTTCCCGGAGATCTGCCGGGCCTTTTCTTTTTTCTGCCGATACACGTTCTTCAGCCGGCTGATCTCTTCCGTATATTGTTCATATTCGGTCATGGCGCGGGCTTTGGCCTGCTGCTTCTGAAAAACATAATCATCATAATTGCCGTCATACTCTGTCACAACGCCCTGCTCAATTTCCAGGATCCGGCTGCACTGATGGTTCAGCAGCGTCCGGTCATGGCTCACCAGCACAAGGGTCTCGACGCCCCCGAGGCGTTCATCCAGCAGGCGGATTCCGTCCCGGTCCAGGTTGCTGGTGGGTTCATCCAGCAGCAGGAATGCCCGGTCCGCGCTGAACATTTCCGCCAGGCGCAGGCGTTCCGCTTCCCCGCCGCTTACCGTCTCCTGCCCCTGCAGGGAGGTGACGCCCAGCCGGCTGAGGGCTTCGGGAGAAGCATCGCTTTCCGCTGCGTCCGCGAACTGCTGAAAGTAAAACGGTGTGCAGAAGCGTTTCACCGTGCCTTCATCGGGCTGCTTTGCTCCGCTCAGCAGATGCAGCAGCGTTGTTTTGCCGGATCCGTTCAGGCCGACCAGACCGATCCGGTCCCCTTCATATATGCGTAAACGTTCCAGCTCAAAGAGCTTCCGGTCTCCGAACGAGACGGAGATATGATCGGCGGACAGATACAGATTTGCGTTCAAAAAAATCCCTCCTTGCAGGGCATGGAGAGATCGTCAAAACAAAAGCAGGCTATCCCCGGATAAGGGCACAGCAAAACAGATATTCAGACAACCTCTCCATGCACAGAAAACAGACCCTTCCGCAGGGCTCATCTTCGGTGACAGAAAAGTTATCTGTTATTCATCTTGCGTGCACGCTGACCCTTTCTATATGATACTCATAGTATATACAAGCCGGTGATGGCTGTCAATGACATGAAACAGGGGATGTCCGTCAATCGGACATCCCCCTCGCTGTGATTCTGTTACGGGTCAGCCGAGCTTCTTCACCGGGACCAGTTCCATATAGCCCCGTTCGCCCCTGGGCTCGAGCTGGATCCGCGGGTTGGTGTCATCCCATTCATATCCGATAAACGCAGGATTGTACTTCTTCTCCGCATCCCAGATCTCGCCGATCGCCGCCTCATAGTTCTCTTCCGCGAACGGTTCTCCCCGGAAGAGCAGGTATGTGGATGCCGGAAGGTCAATCACTTCAAATCCTTCCGGGACCGTGCCCCGGTAATCCGGCTCCACCTCAACCCCCTGGACATATTCGTTGGTGACGGGTTTCCGGAGTTTCTCCGGAAGGAACAGGCAGACCGGCTCCCCGCTGATGGACTTAATGCTGGTCAGCAGTCCCCAGACGTCGCAGCCGACCTCCTCGCAGTAGCTCCAGTACTCGGTTGCCTTGATTCCCCGTTTGATGATCACCTTCCGTGCAGGCTTCTCCACCACCTGGATAAATACATTTCGGATATCGCTCATTTTCCTCTCGCTCCTCTCCTGATCGATGATGAAAAAAGGAGTAAACAGCCAGACGGGAACCGGGCTCGCGGAGTATTCTTTCGGATTGATGCCGAATTCACGTCTGAATGCGCGCTGATACCCGTCGACACTTCCGTATCCCATATCCATGGCCACGTCGAGGATCTGGCAGGATTCATCACGAAGCTTCAGCGCGGACCTGGACAGCTTCAGGCGCCTGATATACACTGCCGGGGTCATGTCGAGATACTTAATGAAGATCCTCCTCGCGTACCACGGAGAGAAAGATGCCGCCTTTGCAAGATCTCCGATGGATATCTCTTCGGAGATATGGTCATTGATATAATCCTGCATCCTGCGGACTGCTTTTCTCTGTTCTTCCATCTGCTCACCTCCTTGTGAGCTGATCCTATACCAAAGGGCATCCTGTTTTCTCGACTTTTTTTGCCCTTTTCGGAGTCGCCGGGGACGGTTCTCGCTGACTCATTTTGAAAGCGCTTACAGTACAGAAGGACAGTTCATGATGCCGCACAGGAATTCAACATCACCTGTACATACCGGCCTGATCCCGATTCCCGCATGATTTTCAGCCATTCTTTTCCTCCTGTTTCATTCCGTTAATTCCCGCACGACCCGCTGGTATCGTTCCTGGAGCCAGAAATAATCCTCCATTGGATTCCTCAGTGCATGCTGGGCCGCATCCGCATCCTTGATCAGCTCGTCAAAGGCCGTACCCTGGATCTGTTTATCGCTGTGATTGTAAATCCCTTCACAGATCATCTGCTTTTCGTCATCCGTGAAGCCATCCAGGCGGTCCAGGATATGCTTCTTTGCATATTCTGCGGAAAGATGTGCATGATCGGCACGGTCTGCTGAAGGATCCGCATATGACACGATATCATGCAGCATGCCTGCGATTTCCGCAAGCTCTGCGGTTCTGCGGTCATTCCCGCGTTTCAAAGCAAGCAGTGCTGCCATCAGGCCCACGCCGTAGAGATGTACATAGGCACAGCGCTTTGTTTCCTCGTCCCGGATCGAGCTGATGATCTGGTCGATCATTTCCCGGACTGCGTCCAGTCTTGTATATTGGCGGTCCATGTTTTCACCTTCCTGCCCAAAGAGAAATCAGCTGAATGACGATTTCAACTGTTCAGCCCGGTCCTCTGCTGCGTCTATCCTGTCCTCGAGCAGATCCACTGCACTGTTCAGTTCATCAATCCGGCCCTCTATATCATCAAGCAGGGTATCTGAATCTTCCACGCTGTCAGGAATTATTGTCCCCACAGGACAATTCGACAGATTTATATCACAGTGATCGCCGACAACCAGATCTCCCTGGCAGTTCTCCAGCTGTAAATGAATCACATTTCCATCTGATTGCAGGAAACCTTTCAGCATTTCTTCCAGGATCTTTACCCGTTTTTCCAGTTCAGCATATTTATCATCCATGTTCAGCTTCTCCTTATCAGATCATCAGTTCACTGACAGCGAAAACAGCAGCTCTCCCTGAAATAATCACCCGGCTGCCTCTGAGCTCACAGGTCAGCCTGCCTCCGCGTTTTGACGCCTGGTACGCTTTGAGACTGCTTTTGCCAAGCCGCTCTGTCCAGTACGGTGTGATCATACAGTGCACAGAACCTGTAACCGGATCCTCATTGACATTCAGCTTGGGTACGAAGAAACGCGAAACGCAGTCATCGTCTTTCCCGGGCGCGGTGATTCCGACACCCAGGCCGTCCAGCAGCTGGACCTTGTCAAAATCCGGTTTCATTTTCCGAATGGTGTCTTCATCTTCATAAACAAGCAGCAGGTCACGGTCGATATAAGCCTCTTTCGGGGCTGCTCCCATTGCAGCTGCCATCTCATCCGTAACCGGCACCCTGTTCAGGCTGTAAACTGGGAAATCCATCTCGATGCCGTCCCCGCGCCTCCCGGTAAACAAGTCTCCGCTCAGGGTGTGGAATACGATTCTGTCGGCATCGCTCTCGTAATACCGGAACAGCACATATGCGGTCGCCAGTGTTGCATGTCCGCATAAGTTAATCTCACCGCCGGGTGTAAACCATCTCAGGTCGTATCCTTCCGCTGCTTTCACGGCAAAAGCGGTTTCCGACAGGTTGTTCTCCGCAGCGATATCCATCATCAGTCTATCAGGCAGCCGTTCATCAAGAACGCATACCGCTGCCTGGTTTCCATGGAATACCTCGTCCGTGAATGCATCCACAATAAACTGTTTCATATCAGTCTCTCCCTCCAAATACTGATTGAATGATCCTGTAAGACCTTAAGCCCGGCAAACCGGAGTTCAGCGATTCAGCCATTCTTTTAGTCGAATAAATACTTCTTCCCTGTCTTTGTCAGGTATTACCCCGCTCTTTTTCAACGCATAATGATGACCAAACTCGCTGTCCGTATAAGTGTTCCCGTTAAGTTCCACAGGCCGATCATATCTTGGCCTTACATGAATATGAAGATGAGGATCCGGCGCTGCCTTTTTATAGAAATTATTCATCAAACAACTCCAATTACATAAAGTTGCGCCTAAAGCGGCCTTCAGGCATGCCTCCACCTTACAAACCAGATTGCGAAGCTCGTCCCATTCGTCATCTGTCATCCCGGATAACGAATTGCAATGACGCTTCAAAACCAGAATACACCGTCCAATATAATCCTGTTCATCTGAAAGGAAAACAGACCATGATTTACTTTCGTATACCTGAAACTTCCTGTCTTCATCAGATAGGTTGCACCAATCACAATGATCCATTCTTTTCACCTGCAAATGCCGATTTGTCGATTATTCAACAGATTGATATTTTATTTCCGCCATCCTGCCGGATCCCGGGGTTCAGCCGGGGAAACTTTCCCATTCTTCCCTCAAAACCGAATAGCACAGCGTATCGCTTCGGTCTCTTGCATGCTTCCGAAGCCTGCCCTCCAGCGTGAAGGCGCATTTCTCCAGAACCCGGACGCTTTCAGCGTTGTGGGAACGGACCCACGCCGCAATCACCTCCAGGCCCAGTTCGGAAAAGCCATAATCGACCATGCGCTTTACTGCTTCTGTGGCCAGTCCCCTGTTCCGATAATCTGCCGCGATCGCATATTCCAGTTCCGCATAGCCCTCATACCGGTTCATGTCTCCCAGGCTGATGAAACCGATCAATTCAGCGCTTTCGCGGTAGACAACCGCTTTGAACCGGTTATCCGCTGCCCATAATCGTATTGCCGCCCCGGCATCCTGAGCGGATTCAAAAAACGCCGCGCCGCTTTTGCGGAGCGTTTCATCCCGGCATATCTGATACAGCGTCACGGCATCACTTTCCTGCCAGTTTCGTAATACCAGATGCTTCGTCTCAATCATCATACTTCTTCCTCATATCAGAAACAACCCGCCACTATCCCCGAATGTAGCGGAGTGGGTTAAATTCGGCAAAGACAGGGTCTTGTTCACAGCTGATAGTGCTCCCGGATGCGGTCCGAGCATCTGATCTTTCCCCTGACATTGATTGAAGATATGGTCTCAATCACAAGGTCATCCAGGCTCTCATCAATCAGCAGCATGCCGTATCCCCGGATTTCCTTCTTATGTCCCTGCTTCTTCACCAGCTCCAGTTCGCTCTTCGTCAGTCCCCGGAGTCCGATGAACCATACAAAGTTATATTTGTCGTAGTTCTCTTCCTCCGCGCGGATCTGCTCCTGTTTACCGTTCAGGTATTCCCTTACCGCCTGGTTGATAAAGTCACTCCTGTTGGAGAAGAACCCCTGATCCACAAGGAGATCGATTTGCGATAAAGTTCCGATATTGATATTGACTGATACCTTTTCCGTATTATCCATCATCCATTCTCCTTCCTATTATGCTCCATCTGGAGCATATATAGAATACTATCATCGATTTCTTTTGTAAACAGCGATTTGCCGGTCAGGTCTTTTTCGTTCCGGTTCTTTTCTGTTAAAATA
>JAEEGK010019741.1_pt1 | contig 14417 bp, 6 predicted proteins | sample 8958771 | NCBI WGS metagenome assembly JAEEGK01 (sample SAMN16246547, study PRJNA631951) | gut metagenome | biome: gut microbiome; feature: rumen; material: SC-attached | host: Bos | place: Iran: Karaj | collected 2018-10
GATGATGAAGAAGAAGAAGAAGAAGAAAATTATGTTGTAACTAATAAATCAAAAAGTAGATTTCAAAATAATAAAAAACCTTCTTCAAAAAAAAAAACTAATTATGATGATGAAGAAGAAGAAGAAGAAAATTATGTTGTAAGTAATAAATCAAAAAGTAGATTTCAAAATAATAAAAACATTCCTTCATCAAAAAAGAAAACTAATTATTATGATGATGAAGAAGAAGAAGAAGAAGAAGAAAATTATGTATTACAACCAAAAAAAAAAGAAAAATACAATGAAGATTTAAAAAAAGGTTTATCAAAAAATCAAAATCAACAAAAAGAAAAATCAAGCATTATAGGAAGAGACAATTACAATTATAATGATGATGATGAATACGATAAAGAAGAAGAATTAAGAAAAACAAGACAATATTATCGTGATTTAGAAGATAATGATGAAAGTATTGATGATTATATTGATAATAAAATAATATCAAATAAAAATAAAAATACAAATTATCATTATTCAAATAATAAAAATAAAGATAATATGACAACAAGTTCAAAAATAACAATTAATTCAAATAATCCAAAAGAAGTAAGAATGGCTAAAAAAAAAATGCATGATTTATTCACAACAAAAAAAAGAAAAAATTATGATATTGAAGAAGAAGATGATGATGATGATAATGATAAAAATGAATATGAAGAAGAAGAATCAATAGAAAGTAAGCAGAAAAAAAAACAAGAAAAACAAAATAAATTTGATAAATTCATAAATAAAATCTCATCAACAAATTATAATGGATTTAATTATAAAATAAAAGAATCAGATTATTTTGAAAATAATGGAATAAAATATAAAACAATATTAAATAATGAATCAGCAGCAATAAAAAAATGTGAAGAAATATTTAATTCTCTTTCCCCAAATGAAAAATTTATAGATACAGAATTTGGTTCATTACCAAATGATGGAGGTAAATTACATAAAAATTCTTTAATTGGAAATAGAGTTAGTTCAAATATTCCTTATAATAATTTAGAATGGTATTCAATTTCAAAAATTAATCAAGAAGCAAAATTTTTTGATGATGGTGCTGAATCTAATGATGTATGTCAAGGTAGTTTAGGTAATTGTTGGTTTATTTCTGCATTAAGTGTTCTTGCTACTAAAGATTATTTACTTAGAGGTGAATTTAATGAACATATTTTAGATGATGGTATTATTGATGATGAAGAAAATGCTATGTTAAGTACTGGAGTTTATCCTCCTATTTTTCAAAGTTTTAGAACAAAAGGTATTTTTTGTATGAGATTTTTTAAAAATTTTAAATGGAGATATGTTATTATTGATGATAGAATTCCTTGTATTAAAGTAATTGAAGGTGTACCACTTAAACCTTATTTTGGTCATTGTAGATCACAAAATGAATTTTGGGTTAGTTTAATTGAGAAAGCTTATGCTAAAATTCATGGAGCTTATCAATATTTAGCTAGTGGTTGTATGGAAGAAGGTATTTATGATATGACTGGATTAACACCTAGTAAAATTTTCTTAGAAAAAGCAGAACTTAAAGACAAAAATTATGTAGATAAATTATGGGATCAATTATTAAATTATTCTTCATTTGAATATGATAAAGAAAATGCACATAAAACATCTTCAGGTAAAAAAGCTTCTGCTAAAATATTTATAAAGAATAAATCAATGTTAGGATGTGGTTGTGATGTTCAAAAAAGTAAAGGAGCACAAAATGAACAAAATGTAATTATTCAAGGATGGAATAGTGGATTAGTCTCAGGACATGCATATGCAATATTAGATTGTTTTGAAATACCAAAAGCACGTTCAAAAAAACCAAGAAAATGTTCTCGTCTTCTTCGTTTAAGAAATCCATGGGGTTTTCAAGAATGGCAAGGTAAATGGTGTGATGATTCAGAAGAATTAGCTCTTAATAAGGAAAGAATTAATGATAAATTAACTGAAAAATATAAAGGAACACATGAGAAACCACATGTAGGTGAAGATAATAATGATGGTACTTTTATTATGTGTTTTAGTGATTTTAGAAATATATTTAATAAAGTTTGTGTTTCTTTATCTTTTCCAATGAGTACTATTGGTATTAGATTTTTTAGTGGTTGGACTGATTCTGAAAGTGGTGGTTTACCTCAAAATGGAGGAAATTTCAATGTTGTTTTACAAAATCCACAATTTTATATTTCTGTTGAAAAAGATACTAAAATGTTTATTGCTTTAACTCAAAAAGATGGTAGATTATCTGGTGATACTTTCCCTTTTCAAAATGTAATTTATCCTATTATGTTTTTTATATTTGAAACAAGAGGTAAAAATAGACTTACAAGAATAACAAATGTTGTAGGTCAAACACCTGTTTCATATATAAAAATTAATTCTCTTGAAGTTAATTTAAATAGAGGTGAATATATTGTTATACCAACAACATATGAAAAAGGAAAAATAAGTGAATTTTCAATGGATTTTTATTTTGATGATGAATTAATTGGAAATGTTGGAAATGAAGAATTTACTATTGATAAACTTAAAAATACAAGAATTGAGAAATTAGGTGGTCCTCAAAGTAAACCTACTATTATTAGAGAATTTACTAGTGAAGCTACTGTTTCGGCAAGTAAAGATAAATTAGAATTTATGTTTGCTCAATTTCAAAATTGCTTAAGAGATGATGATAATGTAGATTATGCTCATCAAAATGATATTGTTAATAAAGATTCTGAGGAAGAGGAATTAGAAGATTATGGGATTTGATTTATTTAAAAATTAATACTTATTTTATTTTTTTAAAAAATGATTTTTTAAAAATTAAATATTTTTTTATTTTTATAATTTTTAAATAAAAGTTATCATTAAATATGGGAATTAAATATTGTATGATTTCAGTTATATTATTACAATTTATATATTATATTCATTCAAGAAAAAAGTTGTATATTCCAGGAGTAACAATATCTACTAGAAGTTATGATATTGGAACACTTCCTAATGAAGGTGGTAGTTTAATTAATGTAACACCTTCTATATTAAAACAAATTTCTGAAAATGATGACATTGAAAAGAATGATGCTTATGAAAATTATTATAAAATCATACTTCCTATACTTTTAGATAGGATTAAATATTTTCCTAAAGTAGAGCAATATTTAATTTTAAATAGATTAAATATATCAAGAAATGGAAGACTCGATAAGAATTATTTAATAAATAATGAGTCATTGTTAAACGATTTGAATAATATGAATAAAGAACAAATCAGTTTATATGATGAAATAAAAAAATCTTTTTTTGAATTTGTAAAACAAAATGAAAGAAGAACAACAGTAGGATTAGGTTGTATACTTAAAGTTGCTGAAAAATATGGTGCTAAAAATCTAGAAAATTATGAATTATTAAAAGAAGTAAAGAAAAATTTAAAAGAAATATATGAGGAACAAGAAAAAATGTTAGAAAAAGAATTTTTTTTTATAAATGATATTAAAGATCAATTAAATGAGAAAAAAATACTATTTTACAATATAAGTGTAGAAAAATGTAATTCTAATCAAAGTTATGACGATTGTATTGAACATTTTAAAATGACAAGATTGAATTTATCATCTTTTATAGAATTTGCAAAAGCAAAAAACAATTTTAATTATGTTCTTCATAAAAATGTATTATTGGCTCAAATTAATATTGGAATAATGATTGGATGTAATGGAGGAATAAATTATGATTCTGGTTTATCATCATATAAAGGAATAGGAATAAATGAAGAAACAAATACAACATATGATTTAATTAATGGTTCTAGAACTGATGGATTAACTCAAAATGGATATAATCTTAGTTTTGGTTTTGGTTTTGGAAATTCAAGATATGATAATATGGAACCTATTATTGATTTACTTTATTATGGTAAATTTAAAGAATCTTATTTAGAATTAAGGAAAATATTTAATATAATGTCTAAACATTATGTATTTAAAGATGTTGCTAATTTAGGAAATGTTATTTTAAATAAATTTAATCATGCTAAATATATAAAAAATGATTCAATTAACAATTTTTATTATGATCATAACGATATGAAAGTAATTATAGACAGATTGAATGATAAAAAATTTGCAAATGCATCATTAATTGTTCAATTAAAAAAAGGAGAAAGAATATCTCCGGAGAATAGTCAAGTTGTTTATGATGATGAATCTATTACAAGAAAAAAAGAGGATTGTGATGTAAAGAAAATATGTTATTATCGTATAAATTCTACAGATTCAAATGAAAGTTATACAAATTATAAAATATATAATGAGATTAGGGGTATTTATACCATAACTAATGACACAAATGATGCAAAGACATTTAGATTAATTTATCTACAAGATGAAGATAATTCTTTTTATATAAATATACAATTAAATGACACTGAAATTGAACCAGATGAAAAAACATTAGCAGAAACTTTGAATGCTTGTTTTGGAGTAATATATTCAGGAGGTAAAAATGATAAGGATGTTTGTAGAAATGTATTTAAAGAAACTTGTGGAAATGAATTAGATTATAGATGCAAAGAAAGTGGTCTTTATGATATTCTTACTGAAAATCCTCCTTCAAATGTGTTTTTACCAGAACCTTGTAGGGACGGCATTAAATCATATATTAATTCAGAAGAATGTCAATATTGGTTTTATACATATATGACAAGTGGTAATATTGAATTAAAACCTAGTGCAATAGTAGGATTTTCTTTATTAGTTCAAGCTAATTATACAAATAAAAAAAACTATTCAAGTGATTCTGATAGGGACATATTTAATGATAATTTTAATTTCAATGAAGATTTATATGAAAAAAATTCAAAACTTTATGAATGGTATATTCCAACAAGTAAAGATTTAGAAGATGAGACAGAAAGAGCTGCATATTTTTTAATTGAAAATTCTGGTTATATCAAAGTTTATACATTATTATTTTTTTTACTTTCGATTTTTATTTTTTAAATACAATATTTTTTATTTTTTCTGAAAATATTTAAAATTTACATTAATATATACAATTTTTACTTTATTAAAAATAAATAAATAAAAAATAAATGAAAATATATGATTTATATTTTATATATTTATCAAAAAAAATAAAATAATAGTTATAATATAATTCTTTATTTTCAAATATACACTTTGATTAACTTGATAAAAAACAGTTTTCTTCAAAGCAACATTTAAATCATTATTATCAGCTTTAGGTTTTTCAACATATTCCCATAAACCATCCAAAGCATCACTAATTTCATTTTGTTCATTTCCTTCACTATTTAAAACTATACTATCATCATTATAAACATCTTTTTCTTGAGAATATCTTTCAAGCATTAAAGAAAAACTACCAAAAACACTAGGTCTAATAACTAAACCTCCTCCCAAAATATTTTTATTAATCCAATTATAACACCTAATATCACTTGATGAAGAACAATCAATTGGATAATCATTAATAGAAATAGGATTTTCAGTAAGAATATCATAAAGACCACTTTCTTTGCATCTATAATCTAATTCATTTCCACAAGTTTCTTTAAATACATTTCTACAAACATCCTTATCATTTTTACCTCCTGAATATATTACTCCAAAACAAGCATTCAAAGTTTGTGAAATTAATTCATTATCATTATTTTTAACTTTATTTCCATTTAAAGAAATTTCATAAACTGTAGTTCCATCTTGTTTTTTTACAGCATATGAAACAATAAAAGTATTATTATTATAAATACCTATTACTCCTTTATATGAGGAATAATCATCAGATGTTAAATTATTTGAAGAATTAGATAAAGTTGCGATTGATTCTAATTCTTCACCATATTTAGTTATAGTATACAATGAATTAGAATATTGAATAAAAAAAGCTGTAGAATTTATATAAGTATAAGGTGATGAAAAAATAGAATAAAATGTATTAATATTTTCTTTAAATGATGAGTCTTCACTTGATTTAAAAATATTGATTATTAATCCATCTTCAAATTCATCATATCTAGTAACATCATTTAATATTTTTGAAAGTTCTTCTGCAGGAGTTATAAATTCAGTATCTTTATTCATTATTATTGAGAGACTTTTTAATTCTTCAATATATTGATAATATTTATATGGTATTAAATTTTTATGTGGACTTTGTCCAGGAATTAATTCTCTTCCTAATCCAAAACCAAAATTAAGTAAATAACCATTTTGAGTTTTTCTATCACTTCTAGTCCCATTTGCTTTACTATGAGCAACATATTCACCTCTTTTTTTCATTAATGTAGAATTTCCTTGATATGAAGAAACTCCTGCATTTTCATTATTTTTTTTATCTTCAATACATCCTTCCATTTGACCAATATTTGCTTGTGCTAAAAGTGAATTTTTGGCTAAAAGTTTATTAAATTCATTTTTTTTTTTAAATACATTTAATAAATCAGATGTAATATCATCTCCTGAATCAAATTTAAATCTCTTATGTTGAACATCAATAAAATTATTAGTATTACTATCAAGAACATTAAATTTATCAATAGTAAAATTAAAAAAATATTTAAGTCTATTATTTAAAATTTTACCAACTTTATAAATAAATTCATATTCAGCATTAATTAAATCAATTTGTTGTTCAATTATATTAGAAATACTTTTAGTAACTGATTGTAATAATTCAGCATTTCTTTTATTTTTAGTACCATATTGTTCAGCAACTTTTTGTAAACATCCTAATCCAAGTGGAATTCTTTCTTGTTCTTTTTTAACATAATCAAAAAGACTATCCCATATTAATTTAATTCTAATTTCATCATTATCACCAACTTTCTCAGACATTAAATCAATAAATTTATTATAATCAAAAATTGGAGCAGTATTATTACCAGAAAGAGCATCATCAGAAATACTTTTAATTAAAGCATATTGAATAGCTGGTGGAAGATAACCAATTATGTCTCCCCAATATTCAACAAAATTTGTAATTTTTGTTAATATTTCACCATCTTTATCTGAATATATATTTTGAAGATTTGACCATCCTGGAATTAATGATGGTGATTCATAAGGAAGTTCTATTAATGTTGAATCCATTCTTGTACTTATTGTTACTCCAGGAATATATAATGTTTTTCTATTAAAGGTTTTTTCAAATATTGATAATACTATTATTAAGAAAAATTGAATTAAAATATTTTTTTGTTTTAACATTTTTTTTAAATGTTTATTGTTAAATTTAAATTTAATTATATTTTTTTGATTTAAATTATTTTTTATGAGGTCATTGAAATTAATTTAACATATAAAATCATTTTAAGCCTTATTTTATCATTTATTATATATATATTATTAATTTAATATTTATATTTAAGCTCATAATTATATACTATTAAAAAACAATATTTGAGATTTTTCTTTGCTTATTATTATAATATCAAAATGTTTTGAGATAAATATAAAGCAAAAAAAACTACACATTCTTATTATTTAAATATTATGTTATTTGAAAAAGGAAGAAATTAATAAACATAATAATCCAAATATAACCTAAAAGTAGAATAACTATAGATGTTGGAATATCTTCTAAATTATTAATTAAATCCATTATCATTATTATTTTTTGTTTGAAAAAATTTTATTTCAATCTTTATATTTAAATATTTTCAGATTTTAGCAACATAAATAAATAATAAAATATTAAATATTATTTGCCTAAGATAATATTATAAATTATTTAAATTAAGTTTATTAAAGATTTTTATTGAAATAATTATTATATTTTATTATTTATTTATTTTAAATATAATTTATATGAAAAAGAAAATCAGTAAAGAGAAAAATAAAAATAAATTAAATTTATTAGATAATATAAAAACAATTTCTTATCATGATAGTATAAATTCAATTGCAATTTTTCCTTCAGGTAATATTGCTTCAGTTTCTAATGATAGTACTATTATTATTTATGACAATAATTTTATTGAAATACAAACAATTATAAATGCACATTTAAATAGTATAATTTATATATCAATAAAAGATGATAATAATTTTGTTACATGTTCAATTGATAATAGGATTATAGTTTGGATTAGAAATAATATAAATAAATTTGAAAGTTTTCAAATATTAAAAAATATTCATTCAAAATGGATAAATCAAGTGATTTATTCTGAAAATGAAAATTTAATCTCTTGCTCAAGAGATCAAACAGTAAAAATTTTTGGAAAAATAAAAAATAATAATTTCCAATGTATAATATCATTAAAACATTCTCAAAATATATTTTCTTTATTAGATATAAATAAAAAAAATATTTTAATATCATCAGGTTATGATGGAACATATTTTTGGGACAAAATTGAATATAAATTAATCAAAAAAATAAAAGTTTCATGTTACACAAATTATAGTCTTGATAAAATTGATGATGATAAATTAATTATAAGTGGAAATATTGGAATAATAAATATTATTAGTATATCAGATATGAATATAATAAAAACATTTAATAATAATACTTGGTGTTATACTTTATTATATTTAAAAGAACAACAGTTAATTTTATGTGGAGGAAATAAAGAAATAAAAATTTATTCATTTGATCAATTGAATAATTTAGAAATAATTCAAAATGCTCATGATGATAAAATAAATGGTATAATTAAATATCAAAAAAATTATATTATTTCATTTTCTATTGATGGAACTATTAAATTATGGAAAATTATTTAATAAAAAAAAGAGTATAAATATTATTAATTATTAAAATAAAAAATAAAATTAAAAATGTTACTATATTTTGATTTTTTATCACCAGATTTAACATTACATTTTAAACAATTTCATAAACATTCATCAATTTTTTCTGGATTTCTTTCATTAATAATTTATATTTTATGTTCATTATCAACAATATATTTTTCATTTGATATAATTAAACATTTAAATCCAACGTCATATTTTTATTATCATCAAGAAAATGATGTGGGTCATTTCCCTTTAAATGAATCTTCAATGTTTCATTTTTTTGATTTTATAGGAATTCCAAAAAATGAAAATCCAGAATCATTATTTCAAATATTTGGTTTTTTAGATACATTTATTACAACTTATAATTCAGAAATTCAAAATAGAAGTTTAGTTAATCATTATACTTATGGTCCATGTTTAAATAATTCAAAAAAATATGAATTAAATGATATAAATGAAGCATTATTAGAAAGTTCTTTTAGTAAAATGGGTTATTGTATAAATGGTTTTTATAATGCAACAACTAAAGAATATATTTCTATTGATAATGAAAATTTTATTTATCCTATTATTAGTCATGGAACTTCTCATCCTAATCATACTAGTTATTCTATTATTGTTCAAAGATGTCAAAATGATACTTTTTATAAATTTAATTCATGTAAAACAAATGAATATATTGATAATATTGTAAATAATAATAAAATTTCTTCATTAATTGCTTTTCTAAATCAAGAAGCTGATATTATGAATTATTCAAATCCTATTAAACATAGATTTATTAGTATTACTTTTTCTTTGTCTGTTGGAATTTTTTCAGTTAATAATTTAAACTTTCAACCTTTGAGAATTAATACACATAATGGTTTTTTCTTTGATAATAAAATTACAGATAATTCTTATTATTATGAACAAAATGATATTAAAAATTTTGAAACTAATATTACAATTTATTCTAGTTTTCATTTTTGGATGCAAAATAAAGTCCAAATATTTGAAAGAAATTATAAAAGAATTCAAAATATTTTTGCAGATATTGGTGGAATAATAAAAGCCATTACTACTTTAGGTACAATATTAAATTATTTTTCAATGAAATATCAAACATTTATTGATATTGAAAGTATAATTTATTCAAAAATAATTGGATTAAAAAACAATAAATCTTTTCATAAAAATAATAAAAATAAAAATCTATCTTTTCAAAATAACAAAATTTTCAATAAAGAAAATTTTTCAATTAAAATAGATAATTATTTAAATAAAGATTTAAAAACTCAAAATTCACAAAATTTATCAATTAGTAATAGTATATTATCTCCAATATTAAATAAAAAAGTGAATGTAAATAAAAATTATTATATTGAAAGAAATAGTAATTCATATTTATTCATAAAGGAAAATAGAGAAATTAGAAATGAATTAGGAATTTTTACTTTAATTTATTATACTTTATGTAGAAGTAAAAATATTATATCAAAGAAGGAAAATTATGTTGATATTATTAAATGGTATTATTATAATGTAATCAGTGAACAATGTATGTTTGATTTATATTTTTATTGTTCAAGATTAGAAAAAACAGAAGAACAATTCTTATTGTATTCTAATTTAAAGAAACATTTTTCTTTTTTTAATAGTTCTAATAATAATAAATAAAATAATTAATTTAATAATAAATTCTTTTCTAATTTAATTTAAATTGTTAAATAAAAAATAATTTGAAAATGAAAAAATATTGTATTTATATTTTTGATTTATTAGGACAACATTATTTTCTTTATGCATTAGGAGAAAATAGAAAAAAACTTTATTTGGTGTTTTCATAACTTTAATATTTATTATTATTATTTTAGTATTATCAATAATTTTTATATCTGATTGGATTGCTGGAAATAATATATCATTAAATTTTACTTTTTATACAATTAAATAATAAATCTATTTTTTTTAATTTTTCAAAATTAGTATTTTTCACAAATTTTAATATTGAAAAAGAATTTAATTTAACATTTTATTATAAAACTGAATATGAAGAAATTTTTGAATTAAAATATCATGTCATTAAAAATGATAGTAATGAACTTTTATACTCTTTTGAAGAAAAAAATTTCATTTTTTTTAATAATATTATTAACGATACTATTCTATTAAATTCAAATTTTTATGATTTATCAAGTGATTATATTTTTGAAAATTAGAAAATATTAAATAAATATTCAATTAATCCACCAAAAATAATTTTTTTTCAATAATCCATCATTTCAACATTCAAATATGAGAAATCCAATACAAAAAATTGGAATACAATTTACATCAGTTTTTCACTTGAATTATATAACTTCATATAATTATTGTTTTACTTTTTCTGAATATCATACCGATGAAGGTTATTTTTTTAATATAAAAAAGATTATAATTTAATTATTTTAAATGAAAATCCACTCATCACTTCTTATTTAAAATATAATTCTTCAAATATTATTTTGGTTTTTTATCTTTATATTTTTCTCCTTATAATGCAGAAATTTTTGAAAGAAAATTTATCAAATTCCATGAAGTAATATCTAATATTGGTGGAATTATTTCATTATATAAAATTATATTCGAAACAATTATTGAATTATTGGTAACAAAATTTTTTAATTATAATTTAATTAAAGAAATTATTAAATTAGAAAATAAAACTAGAAGAGAATTATTCAGTAAAAAAAATATTACTATTTATAAATCATTAAATGTACTTTCTCAAATTTCTGTCAATAAATTTAAAGAATCTAATAACATTGTATATTTACATAAAATTAAATATTTTAAATATATTTTTTATTGCAATAAAAAGAACAAATTAAAAAGTTTTTGTAAAGTAATTGAAAATTCAATTAAAACTTATTTATGCTGTGAAAATATAATTATATATAATTGTTGGATTAAACAAGTTATTCAAAAATAGATTTTAAAAGAAAATAATACTATCAAAAAATTTTGTATAAACAATAATATCATTCAAATTAAAACATAGATTTGAAACTTTTTCCAAATAAAAAAAATAATAATCAATTTCAATATTTGATATTTATATTAAATATTTAAAATAATTATAAATTTAAAATTGTTACATCTATTTATTTTTTTTCAAAATACTTTAATATTTTCTTACTAATTTACAACTTATTTATTATAATATTATTATTATATTTTCATCTTTATATAATTATTATTTAATATTGTTGAATTTATTTTTGAGTAAAAGTCGTCTCCTTCTTTTTTTAAAATATTTTTTGCATAATTTATTTTAGAAATTCTTTCAACTAATGGAATTAAGACTTCAATACTTATATTTGTATAAATAAAATTTTCATAGAAAACTAAATTATTAAACTTTTCTTTTTTTCTTAATAGAAAAATAGGAAAAAAATAATCAAAAAATTTAAGAGATATCAAATTTGATTTAACCTTTATAATTAATGTGTTAGGAGTATTCATTTTAATGTTTGAAGTATCAGTACAATTTACTTTATTATCAATTTTTAATTTATCATAATTATTAGAAACATTAATGAATGATTGTTTTTGAATTATTTTATTTTTTGAATTATCTTCTAAATAATTATTATTATTATTCAATTTTATTTCCATATCCTTCATATTATAATTAAAAAGTTGTTTTCCAATTGTGTTATTTTTATCATTCTTTGAAGAAAAAATCTTATTTATAATTTCAAACAAAAAAATTTTTTTTGAAAAAAAATCAGACAATAATTTACAAATAATATAAATAATTCTAATCAAAGCAGTAATACTACCAAAACAGTCTTGAATTTGTTCATAATTTCTCTTATAATTAACAAAGATATCAGTACAAGAAATTGAAATTTCAAGTTTAGTATCTCCTGAATAATAAGATTGATCTTCTTTATCAACAAAATCAATAAAGGTTTTTTGATATTCAAAAAAATCAAAATGTTTAATATTTGAAAAGAAATATCCATCATAAGAAATATATTCTCCAGGAGCAAAAAAATAATAATATCTTTTAACTGAATTAGAAACAACCATAAAAACTTCAGAACGAAAAGTTTTTTTAATAGGATTATGAAAATCATAATGATTTAATGTTTCACTTAAATATAAAATAGACATATATGAATTTGTATAAAATGTTTCCATTTCTTCTGAAGTAGCACATTCATTATAAGTAGAAGTATTTTCACATTTAATTAAATGAATTTCTAACATATCATATCCATGAATTGAATCTCCAAATCTTCCTGCAATTGATAAATTTTGACCAGGAACAACACATAAATATTTATCATATTCAAATTCATTTATCATTTTAATTATTTCTGAATCATTATTAAAATGTTTATTTAAATTACAATATTCTAATTTTATTGAAGTTGATTCTCTTCTTAAATGCATTATTCCTTCTTTATTTTTTTCTGGATAATGATCATTCTTATCTAAAGTAATATTAATATATTTAGGATCAATTTCTACTGGTCTTCCTCCATCATTTATAAATCCTATTAATAAAGGAACTCTTGAAAAATTTAATATTTTTTTCCCATATAATTGTTCTGTGTTATGTATTATTGAAAAATTTTCATGTTTAAATACTTTAATACAATAATAAAGAATAACAGTTAAAAATGATATAATTGAAATTAAACTAATTAAATGCCCGAATTTTGTATAATATTTAGTTTTTTTATGATAACGTAGAGGTACTGATAAACCATAAAGATCAAGTAATTTGAATATAGACATTAATTAAATTATTATTTCAAAGAATTTTTTCATAAAAAAATTTAAAAGAATTTTATTATTTTTTATTAATTTAAAAATTTTTTGAAAATCTTTTCCTTTATAAGTTTTTATTGAACTAGATACTTTTATTTATTTTTATTGTTATTTTTAATTATTGTGAAAAATAATAATGATTGAAAAATATAATTATATAATATTTATATGGATTATATATTTTTTATTACATTAATTATAATTATATTTAATAATTTAAAGCTAAAAAAATTTAAAATTAATAATGTTTATATAATATATAAATTCCATTAATATTATTTTTTTAATAATTGTATTCATTTTTTACATTTTTTTATATCAAATTATTTTTAATTCAAAATTTGTTTTTATTCAAAGAAATAAAGTAATTTAAAAGATATTTTAAATAAAATATAAAAAAAAATTTATATAAATTAAAAATAATTATAATTATAAATTTTGTTTTTAAAAATTAAACAAAAATATAAAAAACATAAAATTTAACATATGAAATTGATAATATTTGCAAAAAATATTACTTGAACCATTATTGACAATTACTATATCAGCACTATTTTTATCATTATTAACTTCATCATTTTCAACATCACTTTCATCATCATTTTCATTATCTTTTTCATTATCATTTTCATCATCACTTTCATAATCACTTTCATTATCATCATTTTCATAATCACTTTCATTATCATTTTCATAATCACTTTCATTATCATTTTCATAATCACTTTCATTATCATTTTCATAATCACTTTCATCATCACTTTCATTATCTTTTTCATTATCACTTTCATTATCATTTTCATAATCACTTTCATTATCATCATTTTC
>JAEEGK010019742.1_pt1 | contig 14417 bp, 7 predicted proteins | sample 8958771 | NCBI WGS metagenome assembly JAEEGK01 (sample SAMN16246547, study PRJNA631951) | gut metagenome | biome: gut microbiome; feature: rumen; material: SC-attached | host: Bos | place: Iran: Karaj | collected 2018-10
ATATTAAAAACATTATTAATAAATTATTGTGAAAAATAGTTATAAGCAATTATCAATTAAATTATATAAATCAATGGATAAAAAATCAAAAACTGAAATTGCTTTAGAAATTATTCAAGGAAAATGGGGAAATGGAGAAGAAAGAAAAAGAAGATTAGAAAGTAAAGGATATAATTTCAGAGAAGTTCAAGATGAAGTTAATAGAATATTATATGGAGGAAAAGATAATTCAAATAAAAAATCTATTAAAGAAATTGCTTTAGAAGTTCTTAAAGGAAACTGGGGAAATGGAGAAGAAAGAAAAAGAAGATTAGAAAGTCAAGGATATAATTATAGAGAAGTTCAAGATGAAGTGAATAAACTAAAACATTCTTAATTTAATATATTTTAATAGAAAAAAATATAAAAAGATTTATTTAACAATGTAATTTTTAAAGTATTTTTTTTTATATAAAAGATTATATGATTATATTATTAAAATATACTTTTATCAAAAATTGTTATATTATTATTTTAAAAATGTTAATCATTTAAAAAAAAAATTAAATAATAAAATAATAATAAAAATTGTTTTAAATTCTTGAAGCAATTTTATCAAGAACTTTAATTTTTTCTCCAGTATCATTGTCAAATATAATTTCATTATCAAAAATATCAACAACATCAGAAAATCTAATTTGATTATGACCATAATAATCAATTAATTCAATTAAATAATCACTTTTTTCTTCTATTTCATTAGGATTATAAACTTCTATTCTTTGTATAATTTCTTTAAATCCAGAATCTGTAATTAATCCATGTTTTCCTTCATCAACTTTTCTAAAAATTTCAACTAAATTCGATAAATATTTTCTTCTTAAATGTACATTATATGTTATTAATAAATTTAAATAATCTTTATATAATATTTTTTTCCCTATATGATTTATAACTTCCATATTATTTACTTTCATTTCAATATATTCTTCTATTTTTCTTATAAATTTTTCTGATAATTTTGGATTGTTATTAAATAAAATATATGATAAATTTTTCCATAAATTTTCATCTAAATAAATATGATTATTTATTATTCCTTCATATTTGTTTTCATTTTCAATAAATTCTTTAATTAGTTTTTTAACACTTTCTTTAATTTTATTTAAAATTTGAATTGAATTTTCATCAAGTTCATTTCTTAATAATAAACCAAATAAACAAATTTCACCATTTTCTTTAGAATATAATTTAATTCCATTATAAATATTAATTGTCCATTCAATTACTAATTTTTTTAATCCATATTTTGCTTTTAAATAATTAAATAAATGTTGTTCTAATGTATATCTCGGATAATGATTTTGTAAATTTTTACTATCAGAATAAGCTTTTGTTTTATATATATCATTTATTATTTCTAATAAGAAATTTTTTGCTAAAATTCTAGTTGGTCCTAATATTATTTTTTCATTATTATTTTCAAATAAAGATTTTATATCAAAATTACTTTTTTCATCTTCTTCTTCATCCATTTTAGTTTCTTTATAATTATCTTGTTTTTGTTCATTTGTTGTTTTTATTAATTGATCTGCTTTTTTAAATAAATTTCCTGTTATTTTATCATTATCTTTTTTTAATAATTTATTCATTTCTTGTAAATTTTTATTTTCATTTTTTAAATTTTTTATTAACAATTCATTATCTTTTTTTTCTTTTTTAATTTCATTTAATTCATTATTCAAATTTTCTATTTCAATATTTAATTGTTTATTTTCTTTTTTTAAATCCATTAAATTTCCTATAGAACTTGAATTATTCATTTCATTAATTATTTTATTTATTATATATTCATTTTCACTTCTATGTTCTTCAATTTTATCTAATGAAACTAATAAAATACCTGAATTATTAAATTTATTAACATTAGTAATTTCTTTTAAAATTGAGTTAATTTTCTTATTTAAAAATGAATAAATTTCAATTTTACTATGATAAACATTTAAAGAATATAATAAATTTGAAATATTTAAATTTATCATATTATTAATAAAATCAATTTTATTTTTTAAAAAATTTTGAAATTCTTCACAAAATTTATTTAATTTATCAGGAGATTTTGTATAATATTGTTTAATATTAGTAAAAATTTCATTAAAATTAGAAATTTCAGATTGAAGAGAAGCTTCTTTTACTTCTGGAATATCTAAGTAACTATCATTTTGAATTTCATTTTCATTATTATCTATGTTATTATAATTCATATTATTAATATTTTTCTCATCTTCATTTTCATTTTTAGTATGACTGGTTATTATATTTACATTTTTAGATGCGTTAGAAATACCTTTTTTCTCCATTTTTTAACAAAAAAAGTATAATATAAATTTAATGAATTTATTTTGTATTGTAAATTAACTTATATTTTATTTTTTAAAATTATATAAATTAAATATACCCTTTACTTTATATTAAATTTTGAAAAAATTATTTAATTAAAAATAATAATTTATTCTATTTTTATCCAAATAAAAAAGTTTATAAAATTTATCTATTATTATTTTTATAATATGTTTTATTTATTACAATATAAAGATTCAAATAATTATTTTTTATTTCCATTAATTCCAAGTTCTTTATTTAAAACATTAATCCCATTTGTATTAACTTTATTTTTACCATTTCCTTTATTAACAATATTTTTCCCAGGTGATTTACTAGTATTATTTTTTCTATAATTAGAATTTCCAACAACCGAATTTTTAATTAAATTATTATTATTATTATTAATATTATTATTATTATTAGTATTATAATTATAATTAATTCTGGAATTCTTTAACTTATCAATATTAACACTTTTCATTAAATTTAATTTGATTTGTTCAATATATTCATCATTTTGAATATTTGTTGGTCTAATATTACTAAAAGAATTAACTGAATTTTCTTGTTGAGTACTTTTATTATTATAATAACTACTAAATTGAAAATCATGTTCAGGTTTAAATTGATTTGATGTTGTACTTTCACTTAATCCAATATATTGTTGAGGAAGGTTTAAATCTTTTAAAGTATATTGTGTAGCTTCTTCTATATAATTAAAATTACCAAGATTTAAATTTTTAAATCCTGGATTTACATATGAAGTATATAAAGAAAAAGAATCTCTATTTGCAATTTGATTTTTATTTTTTTTTATATTTGAATTATTATTTAAATGAGTATTATTTTTTTTCAAATTTTTATCATCTCCTTTATTAAGTTCAATTTTTTTTTTAATATTAGAAACAAAATTATAAATAACAGTTCTAGGAGAAAATCTATTTAATCTATTCCATTTTTTAATCATATAATTAGGAATTTCTTCTTCAGAATATAAACTTTCTTTAATTGGTGGAGTATCAACATCATAATTAATATTTAAAGGACTTTTTTTACTAACAGTTCTATATTGATTTTTATAATTTTCTTGTCCACTAATATTAACTTTATTAATTTCTAAATTAACTTGTCCTTGTTTCTCATAAAAATTAAATGAATCAACAGGTTCAATTGAATTAATTATAGTAGTTTCAAACATATTTTTCATTTTATAAAGAATACCAAAACTAAATTTTTCAATATAAAAAATATTATTATGTTCATATTGTGTACCAAAAGAATTTAAATTAGTATTTTTTTTAAAACTAATAGAATCATTATATGCAGTTTCCATACTATAAATTTTTGGTTTAACTTCTAAAGTTTCTGGAATTGGTTCATCATCACCTTCTCTAAAAGTTAATTTATCACCTTCTTCATTTCCAATATATTCAATATTTTCTAATAATTCAGGTTCATTTGATCTATTCCAAATGTAACTTATATCTTTTTTTGTTAATGTATACATTATTTCTTTTTGAGTTTTCCCAATTTGAATTTCATAATCTATATTATTTGTTGAATTTACTGAATAAAATATGCTTTTTTGCTTATTTATTATATCTAAATTTATCGGATTTTCTATTTCTGTCATTTCTTCCCATATTCTTCTTTCATATTCTCTATCATATGAAAAGAAATTTCCAAATGTTATTCTATATAATAATGTTCTGTCTATTTTTTCAAATGATAAATCTATTTTTGAATCTTCATCATATGAAATTTTTCTATTAAAACATAAGGGATCATTGTTAATTTGAAATGAATTTTGTTCAATAAATAATAATTCTTTTTTTATTTTATTTATTTCTATTTCTATATTTTGTTTTATTATTTTATTTGATTCTTCCCATCCATAAGTTTGACATCCAGTTGAATATAATAATGATAAAGGTTTTAATTTGAAACTTTCAACATTTTGAATTTTATATTTTGGAAAATTTTTTTTTTTTGAAATATAAGAATTTTCTTCTAAATTATCTGGAATACATTCTTCAATCCATAAATCTGCAATTTGTCTTTTTAACATATTTTGTTTATTTTTTAATAAATTATTATTAGCTTTTAATTTAAAAGTATTTGCTATTTTTTTTTGTTCAAAATCAGGATAATTAGTTTTATTTTCTTTTGTCATTCTCATTGGTAAAACTTTTCTTCTTTTAATAATTTTTCTTTTTAAATAATATAATTCTAAATTAAGTAAATCAATATTATAATTATTATTTCTCAAATTTTTATTTCTTCTATAATAAATAGTATCTAAACTTTTACTTCTATGAAATAAATCAACAATTCCTCCATTATTAAAATTTTTTTTATCTGTAATAACATGAATAAATTTTCTTACATTTCTTTGAATTTTAATAATACAATTTTTAATATAAGTCATATATAATTTTTGATTACGAGGATCATTTTCATTTGTTCCATATTGTTTTAATGAAGGAAAAGTAACAATTCCACCTCTTGGTAATTTTGTATAACAAAATGAAATATAATTACTTTTATCATCAAAAGGCATTTTTGTAAATAAATTTTGTATTGTTGGACTTATTATTTTATTTTCTGTTTTATTTATATTTATTTCATTTTTATTTAAAAAAATTAAATCTTGATCATTTTGAAAAAATTTTTGAGGTGTTGTTTGATTTGATGGTGATAATGGAGTTTGATTTTTAGATATTTGAGAATTACTTATTTCTAATGAATTGTTTGATAATTGAAGATTAATTGGTGTTGATTGTTCAAATGACATTTTTTAATTTTTATATTTTTTTGATTTATGGAATAAATATTATGTATGGTAAATTTAATTTTTTTGAATTTTTCTTTCTATAATTTTTTTAAAGTTTTAAAATTTAAATTTTTAAATATAAAATGAATAAAAATTTTTTTTTGTAGGAATGAAAATTTTGATTTTTAAGATATTTAAATATGGAAAAGGATTAAATGATTTTAAAATTATTTTTAATTTTATCTTAAATTTATTTTTAAATTTGTAATATGTAGTCATTTATTTATAATATTAAATTATATTTTAGTTTTTTGTTAGGATTATATTTTCATTATTTTGTTTATTCATATTGATTAAAACTTTGGGAAAGTATCATATGTTTAATTCATTTTTAACATTTTTTTCAATATTTTATATTATGTTTTTCATATCATAATTCTGTATATATAAAGAAATTATTTAAGTTGATTAATTTAAATCATTATTTAAATTATTTTTTAAACTTAATATTATAAAAAAATATAATAAAATTTTTCAAATTAATAATTAAACTAAATTATAAAAATAATTTATTTCATTTTTTTTTATCTAATAAATGTCTTAGTTATTATTTAAATTATTATCTTCAAAGGTTAAAATAAATTTTTAATTTTTTAAATATAATAAGGATTATCATATAAATTCTATAATTATTCATATTATTATTTTTTCTTTTTTATATTAATTTTATTTATAAAAATTAAATATTTAGTTCTAATTTTTCCTATTTTATTCTTACAATTTATAAATTTATCATATATCAATAGTATATAAATCATTTAAATTAAGTTAAATAATTTTAATTAAAAATGAAAACTCTTTTAATTAAAAAGAAACCTATGCAATCTATAATAAATCCTTCAAAAAGAACATATCTTTTTCTTAATAATAATTTTTCATGTCAAATTTGTAATGAAATTCCAAATAATCCAATAATTCTGAAATGTGATCATATAATATGTGATAACTGTTTATTCAAAAATCAAAAAATAAAAAGTAATTATGTAATATGTCCATTTTGTAGTTCATTTTCAGAAATTAATAATTCAGATAATTTAAAACTTAAGTTATTAATGGAAAATATTAAAGAAATGGATGATATTCAATTTCATTTTAAATTTGGAAATTTCATTTTTGACAATAAAAATTATTCTAAAATACAATTATTTATTTATTTAATTAATATAAGAGAGAATGAAAATAAAAAGAAAATTGAAAATATTAATTATAAAAATAAATTATTTTATTTCTGTTCTGAATTTCAAAGAAAAAGAAAATTTTGTGAAATTCAAAATAATTATTTAAATTTTAATTATTTTAATAGAAAAATGATGATTCCTTATCAAAATAATTAACTTTATTTGATAAAAGTAATATAAAATCTAAAAAAATATGTTTTTATATATAATATATGATATTTATTTTATAAACCATATATATAATCTTAAAAACTAAATTGTTCTTTTTATTTTTTAATTAAATTTTAAAAAATAGATATAGATTATTTATTATTTAATTTAAAATTACCATTTCAAATCACTCATTGAAAATTCAATAGCTTTAAAATTTTGTTTATAAGAATTTTCCTCAATCTTAATATTTAATAATTCATTAATTTTAAATTCACTATTTTTAAATGAAATAATATTATTATCATTTTGTAATCTTTCACTAATTAATTTTAATAATTCTCTATTTTGATTATTTTCTTTTATTTGTCCCCCTCCATTAACACAACCTCCTGGACAAGCCATTAATTCAATATAATTATAATCTAATTTATTTCTTTTAATATTTCTTACAATATTTTGAATATTCCTAAATCCATAAGCAATACATAATTTTTTATATATTTCATTTTTTGAATTATCTTTATAAATTATTATTTCTTTTATATCTTTGTTTTTACCATCTTTTCTTTCTATTATATAATTATTATTTTCTTCTTCAATTTTAGATAAAATAAATTCACAATAACCATTTGATGAAAAATTAATTTTAGTATGATAATCATTCTCATTTTTATAATCTGTATTATTTTTTTCAAAATATAATTTAAATTCAGATAAATCATTAGAATTATAATTATCAATTAATTTTTTAAATTCACTAAAATTAACTTTAACATTTTTAATATCATTATAATTAAAATCTTTTAAAACTTTATCAATTTCTTCACATAATTCAATAGTACTAATAACACAATTAATTTCGTCTTTATTTCTAACAGATTCAATTTTCTTATCAAAACAAGGCATAATTGAAGAAATTAAATAATTATCATCATTCCCAAATTTATCTTTTAAAACACTTCTAATTAAAATAGAAAAAATCTGTTGAGGACTTTTAATTTTACTCATATATTTAAATGCTTCATTCCCAACTTTTTTTTCTGCATAACAAATCCATCCTGGACATTCTGAAGTAATAATACAATTATTTTCTTTTTTAAATTCTTTATAACATAAATTTAAAGTATATAAAATGAATTCGTCTAATTTAAATAATAAATCAATATTTAATATTTTTGTTATAATTTTTATTATTTTTTCTTCATTTAAGGAATATTTATATGATAAAGATTCTAAACTTTGTTGAGATAAACATATTATATTTAATTTATTTTTTGAAATTGAATAAAATTTTTTTAATGAGTGTTCTTCTATTAATATTGTTTCTGCTGATGTTATACAACCATTACATGCTAAACAATCAAATAAATTTATTTTTGTTAAATCTGATTTATTATCTGTTAATATTGGTTTAACACATGATTGACTTGGATTTATAAAATCATTAATATCAGCTATTTGTACTACTCCACTAAACATTTTTTTAAATATAATTATTTTTAAATTATATAAAAATTATTTTTTATTTAATTTTATTTATTTTATTTAAATAAAAATAGTTTTTTATAAAATATTTATTTTTTAAAATAATATTATTATAATATATTTATTTTAAAATATTTGATATCTTTATTTATATTTTTCTCTTTATTATTATTCAAAAAAATTAAAATATTAATTAAATATTCTAATTTTTAATAAATACTTTTTATAAAACATTAATAATAACCAAAAATACTTTAACTACTTTTTTTTAATTATACAATAAAAGAAATTAATTTTTTTTCATTTATAAATTATTACAAATAATTTATTTCATCAAATTTATTATATTGATTACTTAAATCATGAAAAGTTATTTCTCCAGTATCAAGATTTTCAACTTTAATATTAAGTGTGGAATTAACATCAATAATAAAAGTAATATCAAACTTAATTTCTCCAGCTTTAGCTTTTGCAATATTATCAATATAAATTGATTTTAAAAAATTATTTTTATTAATATTCTCAACATTTTCTCCTTGATAAATATTAACACAAAGACTAGTTTGATTATCATAAGTAGTTTCAACTCTAATTTTTTTAGAAATTGGAATAGTAGTATTTTTAGGAATAATAATTTTCATTTTATTACTATAAATTTCCATTCCAATAGAAATTCCAATCACATCAACTAAAATAACTTTATCATCAGTAATTCCTTCCATAATTAAATAAGCTAAATATGATGCACCATATGCAACTGCTTCATCAGGATTAATATTTTGTAAAATTTTAACTTTTTCTTCCCCAAAATTCTTACTTAAAATTTCTCTTACTTTTGGCATTCTTGTTCCACCTCCAACTAAAACAATATCATCAATTTCATTTTTATTTAATTTTGCATTTAAAATTGCTTCATTTACAATAGGCATTAATTTATTAAAAAGTTCATCACAATATTCTTCAAAATCTACTCTATTAATTTGAAAATTAAAATTTTTATTATCACCAAGATTACTAATATCAATTGTAGTTTCAAATTCATTTGTTAATCTTTCTTTTGCTTCTTCACAAGCAATTTTAAGTCTAATATTTGCTCTTAAATTATTAGTAACATCAATATTAGTTTCTTCTTTAAATTTAGAAATGCATATTTTTTTTATTTCATTATCAAAATCTTCTCCACCTAAATGAGAATTACCACAAGTTGATTTAACTACAATAATACCATCTTTAATTTCAACTACACTAACATCAAAAGTTCCTGCACCTAAATCAAATATTAAAATATTTTTTTTTTTATTATCTTTATGTTGTAATGCATATGTAATAGCAGCAGCAGTAGGTTCATTTATTATTCTTAATACATTTAATCCTGCGTTTTCAGCAGCTTCTATTGTAGATTGTCTTTGATTTTCATTAAAATTTGCTGGAACTGTTATTACTGCATCTTCAATTTTTGATTTTGTGAAACCTTCACTCATTTGTTTTAAATAATTTAATATTAATGATGAGACATATTCAGGAAAAATTTTTTCTATTTTTTTTTTGTGGTCTAATATTATTATTGGATTTCCTGTTTCTTCATCTTCTTCTATTTTATAATGAAGATTTTTTATGTCTTCTTGTACTTCTTCATCTTCATATTGACGACCTATTAATCTTTTTGTGCTTGTTATTGTGTTCATATAATTTTTTATTAACTTATTTTTTGCCGATTGTCCTATTAATGTCTCATTTTCATCAAATGATACCATTGATGGTATTATGTAATTACCAAAATTTGATGGAATTATTATTGCTTTGGATTTGTCCCATATTCCTATACATGAATTTAATGTTCCTAAATCTATTCCTACTGCTTTTGACATTTTTGTTTTTATAGTTTTTTTAAAAAAAGGTTTAATAAATATTTTTATTATCACCTTTATTTTTATTTTATTTTTAATTAGATTTTTTATTTGATTTTTATAATATTATTTTTTTTTTTAATTTGAAATTTTTTGTAAATTTACTAATATTATATTTTTTAATATTTTTAATATATATTTTATTTTTAGTTAATATATAAAAATTGTAATTTATATTATTATAATATTTATAATCTTTTTAATAATTAAATTAGAAAATAAATTAATTCAACAGTTTTTTCTTATTAAACTTTTTTAGTATTTAATTAACACAATTTACAATTATAATTATTTTTCAAATATTATATAAATAGTAAAAAAAATAAATGTCAATATTCCGAAAAAATAGAGAAGAAAAAAAATCAAAATTTTTTATTCGTGAATATAAAATAATAAAGCAAATAGGTGAAGGAACATATGCAACAATTTACAAAGTTCAAAAAGACAACTCAAATGAAATTTATGTATTAAAACAAATTCATATTACAGAAGAAGACTTAAATGATACTCAAAGTTTAAATGATATAAAAAATGAATCATTAATATTATCAAAAATACATTCTCCATATATAGTAAAATTTTATGATAGTTTCTTTCATAAAAATTGTTTAAATATAATAACAGAATATTGTTCTGCTGGAGACTTATGTGAATATCTTCAAATGTATATTTCACATAAAAAAAAAATGAGTGAAAAATTAGTTTGGAAATTATTTATTCAAATATGTTTAGGATTATATTATTTACATCAACATAAAATATTACATAGAGATATTAAAACAAAAAATATTTTTTTAAATGAAGATTTCTCAGTTAAAATAGGAGATTTGGGTATAGCAAAAATATTAGAAAATACAACGTCATATGCACATACTTTTATAGGAACCCCATATTATCTTTCACCTGAATTATGTAAAGACTTACCTTATAATGATAAAAGTGATGTTTGGAGTTTAGGTTGTGTTTTATATGAAATGGTTACTTTAAAACATCCTTTTGAAGGAAAAACTAGAGTTGAAATTTATGATAAAATTATTAATGGAAATTATGAAGGAATTGATAAATATTATAGTCTTGAATTAAGAAGAATTATTGATTTGCTTTTAATTAAAGATGAAAAAAAAAGACCTAAAATTTGTGAAATTTTAAGTCTTGGTGTTGTTAAGGAAAAAGCTAAAGAATGCAGTATTAAAATTCCAGAAATTAAACCAAAAAATTATTTAAATAAAAGTAATAATAGTAAAAATGTTAATGAAAGTTGTAATAGTATTAATAATAATAATAGTAATAATAATTTTGGAGGAAGTAATGAAAGTAATTTTGGTAATTTGAAAAATAATCAAATGAAAATTAAAATTAATAATATTGAAGTTAATTATAATAAAAATAAAAATGAGATTATTAATAATAAACATAAGAAAATTCAAATTCAACAAAATGAAAATACAGGAAGAAATTCTTCTAAATTACTTGATATTTCTTCTAAGATAAAACAATCACAAGAAAAAATATTAAATATGTTATCAAAAAGAAAAAGTTCTAGTAAAGAAAATAATCAAAATAGAGAAAACATTAATAATAATAATATTAATGATAATAATCAAGTTTTGTCTAATATGAATAAAATTCAAATTAATTTAAAAAAAAAAAATAATATTACTCATCAAAGACCAATTTCTGGAAATATTACTAAGAGAAATATTCCAATTCAACAAAAAAAATCAAATAATTTACAAGAAAATAATTATAATAATAATGGAGAAGAAGAGGTTATTAATTACATTCCTAAAAATATAAATATAAAATTAAATAACAACAAAAGTTTAAAAAATTTAATAGAAGATAAAGAAAATGAATCAAATTCAAGTGTTGAACTTTCAAATAATGAAATAAATACAAAATATATATATAATCATGAAATTAATTCTAAAAGTAATATTTCAAATAATGATTTAAATAATATTAAAAATATATCTAATCTTGAAGTTAATTTAAAAAATATTCCTGGTCATGAAATAAATTCAAAAAGTAATATTTCAAATCTTAATATAAATATTTTAAATAATAATCAAAAAATAAAAAACTTAAATTTAAGACAGATGCCTTTAAATACAGATAATAATGAAGATAAGAAAAAAACAAATATACATGATATAATTCAAAAAATGAGAAATAATCCAATGAAAAAAAATATCGAATTAAATCAAAAAAATGAAAAAATAAATTTTGAAGATATTTCAATTATAAAAAGAGATTCTAATAATTTTACTTTAACTGAAAATAAGGATATGGTTCTATTTAATACAAATGTTTCAGAAAAGAACAATTTAAAAATAAATGAAGAAAAAGTAAAAGTTTTTAATGCCAATGATACAATAATAAATAAAACTGAATCACAATTAAAAAAAGATACAATTAATTTATTAAATTTAAAACAAAAATATTTAAATTTATTAAATGAATGTAAAAATATAATGATTGAAATTTCTGAAAATATTTTTGAAAATGTTTTAACTTTATATAAAAAAATAGACTCAAATCCAAATGATATTGATAAAATATATGAAGAAATTCAAAATTATATTAAAGAAAATATATATCAAAATAATGATGATGAAAATTTATATAAAAAATTTAATAAATCATTTTGTAATTATATTTATTATGAAATTGAATTAAAAGATGTTGAAAAAAAAATTGAAAAAAGAAAAAATAATTCAAAATGGTTTATTAATCAATGAAGAAAAGTATTTCTTTAAAAAAAATTTTCCAAAAAAATAAAATAATTTTATTTTATTTTTTGTTAATTAAACTTTAATAAAATATTTTAATATTATAAAATAATTTAAACAAAAACAAAAAAATGTTAGAAAATTGTTTAAAACACAAAATAATAAGAGATTTCCTTAAAAATTATTCAGAAGAAAAATGGCCAATAATAATTCCTTCATTAATAGAAATTGCAATATTGAATTTAAAATCATCGTTTAAAACATTATTTTTCTCAGAAGAAGATTTTAAAAATATTTTAAGTGATTTAAAAGAAAATTTAAATTTAGGAAATCCATTTATAACTCAAAAAGAAAAAATAAGAAAAAAACCTTCTACAGATTGGAGAAATGGAAAAACTACTTGTTATGAAGATTATGAAATAATTTGTAGAGATAATATAAAAAACACATTATACGATGAACCATATGATTTTTATGGTAAAAATAATTATAATAATTATATTAATAGTAATAATAATAATAGTAATTATAATATTGATTATAGGAATAATTATTATAATAATTATCAAAATCAAAGTTTAGGATTTAATTTTTATGATTATACAAATAAAAATCGAAAAAATGAAAGAGAAATTTCTCAAGAGAAAATAAGAAGAGAAAATGAAGAAAATAAAAAGAATATTTTTGAAACTCAAAGTAGAATTAAAAAACTTATTGATATTGATAAAGAAAATTATATTAAAGGAAAAGGAAGTATTAGTAAAGAAAAAAAAAATTTGAATGATAAAGATTTAGATAAAAAAATTCCTAGAGTTAATTATGCAATAAGTTATGATAAAGATTTAAAACCTGAAAAAATTGAAAAAAAAGTTGATGATAGAAAAAAAGGGAAAAAAGTACAAAAAGGAAAAAGAAGATTTAATACTAAAAATAATGAAGAAGAAAGTAAAAATACTTCTTCAAAAAATACTGAAAATTATGATGAGAATAAATATGAAAATAATGAAAGTGAAAGTGATAGAAATAATAATCAAAATAATCCTTATAATAAAAATAATGAAAATTATAATAATAATTATCCAAATGATAATATGAATAAAAATAATGAAGAAGAAAATGATGATTATTATAATCAAAATGAAAATCAAGATAAATATTTTAAAGATAATCAAAATCAAGATGAATATTTTAATCAAAATAAATATCAAAATCAAGATGAATATTTCAATGAAAATGATAATCAAAATATGAATTATAATAAAAATGAAAATATTAATCAAGATGAATATTTTAAACAAAATCAAAATCAAGATGAATATTTCAATGAAAATGATTATCAAAATGATAATCAAAATAATAATCAAAATGAATATTATAATCAAAATAATAATCAAAATGAAAATAACAATAATGAAAATGATTATTATAATCAAAATGAAAATACTTATCAAGATCATTATTATGATAATAATAATAATGATAAGTATTATAATCAAAATAGAAATGAAAATCAAAATTATTATAATGAAAATGAAGATAATCAAAATGAAGAAGAAGAAAATGAACAATATGGAAATTATAATGAAGGAAATTTAAATAATAATAATTATAATCAGAATAATATTACATCTCAACATTCTTCAATTTCAAAAGAAATAAAATATAAGATACAAAATAATAATAATGATCAATCAAAACAAAAAAATACAAAAAGATTAAATACAAATAATATGGAAGAATATTCATTTAAAAATATTCATACAAA
>JAEEGK010019744.1_pt1 | contig 14415 bp, 9 predicted proteins | sample 8958771 | NCBI WGS metagenome assembly JAEEGK01 (sample SAMN16246547, study PRJNA631951) | gut metagenome | biome: gut microbiome; feature: rumen; material: SC-attached | host: Bos | place: Iran: Karaj | collected 2018-10
TCTTACATCTTCCATCATTTCCCCAACACGATGCGGAAACCGCAGTGCATGATGACGCTTTGCAGATTCTCGGCATCCCTCGATCCACGTGTATATTCCTGACGGCTGGCAGAACCGAAGGCTGATGTGCTGGACTGATACCACGATCCTCCACGCAGGACAAGTGTATCGCCCTCGTAGAAGTTGGCTGCATGCAGTGGAAGATGACGTGCATTAAATGCACCATCGGCAATGCTGTCGCGATAGGTGTAGCGATAGTAGGTATTGAGCACCCATTCGGAAACGTTGCCAGCCATGTCGTAGAGTCCTAATTCATTGGGTTCCAATTCGCCATGAGGATGCATACCGAAGTTCTTGGCACCTAAGCCTATAGAGAACGCATTGCCTGCATTCCAAGCCACATCGTTGTAGGTGTCGCTGCCGGGATAACGGAAACCGCGGCTGTACATACCACCACGAGCTGCACATTCCCATTCGGCCTCGGTAGGCAGGCGGAAGCGATAGCCTTCGCTGTTGGGCATGTTGCAGAGCTGGTTCAGACGCTCGCAGAAAGCCACGGCATCTGCGTACCACACATTGTAGGCGGGGTAGTTGTCACCGCGACCTACGGCAGCATACCAGGCGCTGTCGCGACGGTCGTTGGCCTGCACTTCGATGCAGCGACGTCCCGTCGGCCAGTTGCCCTCGCCCATCACGGCAGTCCATTCGGCCTGCGAAACCTCATACATGCCGATGTAGTAGTCGTTGGCCATACTCATCTCGGTCACAGGACCTACCCAAAGATGCCCGTTGTCATGACCCGTAGCATCGGGCATACGATAGATTTGGGTGTAATAGATGGTATCGACTTTCACTGAGCCATTGGGCAAAGTGTGGCGATAGGAACGCTTGTCGGTGAGATGTACGTAATCGACAAACGGGTTGTTCTTGGTGAAGGAGATCGCACCATTCTCATCGGTGTAGGCCGTGAGCTTCATCGAATCGCGCACTGTCGTATAGGACGTGTTGTAGTTGGCACGAGAGGCCGAACGCGACTGGGCGCCCATATAGAACTGGCAAGCCTCGACCTTCACCATATTGTCGAGCAGACGTCCGATGACGGTGCGCTGCGATTCGGTCAGTGAGTTGCTCAGGCTCACCTTGCCCACCGAGTAGTACTGAGCAGTGTAGTCGAGCGACGGATCGTCGGCATCACAAGCCGACAGGAAAAACATGCCCAAAAGGGCAATACAAAGTGTAGTATATTTGTTCATTAACGTTTTATTGGCCATATTTCGGACGCAAAGTTACTAAATTCCCTCCAAACAGCAAAATTTACGCGCGCGTTTTAATAGATTTTTACACGAAAATGCCGACAGATGGCACAAATTAGCACTTTATTTTGGCAATTTCATCATTTAATTGGGCAAGAATGATGTTACAATCATATTTTTTGCGTATCTTTGCAAGCAATAATCCAAGTACTCCGAATAATCCGAGTACTTTGAATACTCCGACCACCTAATATGTCCATCACCCAAGATAAACAACATCCGCTCAACATCTACCGTGCCTCGGCTGGTTCGGGAAAGACGCACCTGCTCACGGGTTTCTATCTCAAACTCATCTTTTCGCCGCAACTTCTGCCCGAAATCCACTCGGGCGAATTGAAGTTCAGTGAAATACTGGCAGTGACCTTCACCAACAAGGCCACGGGCGAAATGAAGAACCGCATCATCGACCAGCTCTTTCTCCTCAGCCAGGACCCCTCTCATTCCGACTACTTTGATGACATTGCCCCGGCCTTTGCCAAAGGCGACCTCTCCGACCCCACCGAGCACCAACGCGTCAGCGATGTCATCCGTGACAAGGCCACCCGACTGCTCATACAGATCCTGAACGAATATTCATCGTTCAACATCTCGACTATCGACAGTTTCTTCCAACGCATCGTCCGCAGTTTTGCCCGCGAACTCAATATCCCGGGCAACTACGAGGTGGAACTCGATTCCAACCGTGTGCTCGAGGCTGCGGTCACCAACTTCCTCGACAAACTCAACAGCAAAGACGATCCGCACCTGTTCAAATGGATGATTCGATTCTCGGAAAAACGCATTGAGGAAGGCTCGGGATGGGATTTCCGAAGCAGCCTTATCTCCTTGGCAAAGAAGATTTTGGGAAGCGAGATTTACCGTCAACACAGCGATGCCATCCGCGCATTTACATCCGACAAGGAACAACTCGGGAAATATGCCCAGATGCTCGACGAACTGGTGCGCAATTGGCGCAAATCGGCCAAATCGTTGGGCGAACAGGGCAAGCAGCTGATAGATCAAAACGGTCTGCAACCCACCGATTTTGCATGGAAAGGTTCAGGCACCATATCATATTTCGACAAACTTCTTGCAGGCAGTTCCGAACAACCATCTCCGCGTTTCATCGATGTTGCCGAGAATCCCGACAAACTGTTCAAGAACAAGGATATTCCACAGAACGTCAAGGATGCATTCCAGCAACTGATGCAGCAGTGCATCGCCCTGACCTCGGGCGACACCTACAAGAACTACCTCACCGCCCGCGTTATCCAAAGCAACTTCTACGAATTGGGCATCCTCGCCAACATCGACAAGGAAGTGACCGCCTACTGCAACGAGCAGAACATCATGCTGCTGAGTTCCACCACCGAGATGCTTTCGCGACTTATCGACAAGGACGATGCACCCTTCATCTACGAAAAGACGGGCACACGCATCCATTCGTATATGATTGACGAATTCCAGGACACTTCGGGGATGCAGTGGGGCAACTTCAAGCCACTGCTCAGCAACTCCCTTGCACAAGGCCATCAGAACCTTATCGTCGGCGACGTCAAGCAGAGCATCTACCGCTGGCGCGGCGGTGACTGGAACCTTCTGAACTCCGAGATCAACGATTTTGAGGCATGGGCGCACCACGACGATTCCACCTCGCTCACCACCAACTGGCGATCGTTGCCCGCCATCGTGCAGTTCAACAATGCCTTCTTCCAAGACCTCGCCGCCAAGCTCGACCAGATGATTGGCTCCGAGCGCATCCGGGCCATCTATGCCGACGTCGAGCAAAGCATTGCTCCTCCCAAACGGGGCGACGACAAACCCCAAGGGTATGTCAACGTGAGTTTTTTGGAACCGAAGGACGAAGACGGCATTCCCATCAAATCGCCGCGCGTCGATGACTTCATCGCAGAGGCTTCGCGACAACTGCCTCTGACCATCATCGAATTGCAGCAGAAGGGATTCCGACCCAGCGACATCGTCATCCTCTGCCGCAGGAACAAGGAATGCAGTTGGGTGGCCGAGGCCCTGCTTCGCTACAAGAACGAGCACCCCGATAGCCCTTATTGCATGGACATCATCTCGGGCGAAGCCTTGCTGCTCTCGGCTCGTCCCGCCATACAGACGCTCATCCATCTGATGACCCATCTGCTATCACCCGAATCCGACATCTTCTGTGCCATTGCTTGGTGCAGTTTCTTCCAACTCGATGGTAGCACACCCGAAGAGGCTATCGAGAAATACTTCCAACTCGACAAGTCGAAACGTACATTCCATCCCGAACTGGCCCACCGTCCCCTCTATGAGATGACCGAGGAACTCATCGCCCTATTGCCCGACAATGCTCGACAGCAAGACGGCCCCTTCCTGCAAGCCTTCCGTGACCTGGTGCTCGAATTCGTACAAACCAAGGGCAGTGACCTCTCGGCTTTCCTCGATTGGTGGATGCAGACGGGTTGCAACAAGTCGATCACCACTCCCGCCGAACAGGATGCCATCCTCATCATGTCGATCCACAAGTCGAAAGGCCTGGGCAAACCTGCCGTCATCCTTCCTTATGCTTCGTGGGACCTCGACCTGAGTACACGCAGCGGCGACATCATCTGGTGCGAACCCAAGGAGCCGCCCTTCAAGGTCGAGCTCTCCGACCTTGGAACAGAGGGGCAGGACATCAATCAGAACATCCTTCTCCCCATCTCCTTGAACAGCGGTCTGGACAAGACCATCTTCAACGCCGATTATGCCGAGGAAAGAGAACGCGTCGTCATCGACAATCTGAACATAGCCTATGTTGCATTTACTCGTGCAAAAGAAGCCCTCATCATCATGGTTCCGAAGTCCGAAAAGGCCGAAGGAAGCGGTTTGAAGGAAAGGCTCCAACAATACTGCACCGCACAAGGCAGTCCCAATGGACTTATCCTTGGCGATTGGCCACGTTCCGGTGACTTTGCAACCGAACGCGAAACATCGACGTCTCCGACTTCTTCGCTGGCAAACGTGGTTGTTCACCCTACCCGCTTGCCCAACCTCACCATCCTCCACGACCCAGCCAAACCCGATATTACAGCCAAGGAGAAAGGCAACTACATCCATGCTGTCATGCAGGAGATACGTACCGCCGACGAAGCCTCCCAAGTCATAAGTGATCTTTACGCACGTGGCGCTATCGACGAAACTGTCATTTCCGAGCCACAGATGCAGCAAACCATTGCCCGTATCCTTGCAATGCCCGAGGTGGCTCCCTGGTTCAGGCATGGTCTACAAGTGCTCAACGAACTCACCATCATGAACGCCCAAGGCCTACAGGAACGTCCCGACCGCATTGTCATCACGCCCGAAGGACACGCCATCGTCATTGACTTCAAGACCGGCAGCAACCATCCGGGGTATCGTCGGCAGGTGTCCCGCTATATGCGCCTTCTGAAGCAATTGGGTTATACGTCAGTCTCAGGATTCCTCCTATTTATCAAGGACGAATCCATTGTCGAAGTTCGATAATAAGAGTTCTCTGAGTACTCCGAGTAATCTGAGTACTCAGAATACTCCGACAAATAAGCCCCCGCCGTTTGGCGAGGGCTTTTCTATTTATCAGTCAATCAATCAAAGATTGTTGAGTACGCTGGCAAACTTGGCAAACTCGAGGTCGTTCAGAGCCTTGTTCTTCAACGAGCTGTCCATACCGATAGCCTTGCGGAGGTTGTCACCCACGCTGGTAGCGTTGTTGGTGCGAGCAGCAACGATAGCCGACAGATAGTAGGTCATAGCGTTCTTGTCCTTGATGCCATCGAGGATCGACTTGGCAGCACTGTAGTTCTTGTTGAGGATGTTGGCAACAGCAGCGTTGTTGGTCTTCACGTCACCGAAGCTCTGTACAGCCTGTGCATACTGGCCCTTGTTGGTGAGCAGGGTACCCATAGCCTCGCCATATTCAGCGCAATCACCAGCCTTGCCAAGATAAGTCTGGGCAGCCTGCCAATCACCATTGTTCATAGCAACGAGACCCATGTTGAGGTTGGCCTGTGGGTTGTTGGCGTCCTTGTTGAGGATGCTCTTCCAAAGGTTCTCAGCATCAGCATACTTGCCCTGAGTGTAGTAGAGGTCAGCCAGGTCGTTGGCAGCACGAAGGTCCTTGCCGAATTTGCCCTGGGTGTACTTGTAGATAGCCTCCTTCACATTGTCGTTCGACATGTTGGCAAGATAGAGAAGCTCCTCAACGGTGAGTTCGTCCTTGTTGTTCTTCCAAAGGTCAGCAATCTCGTCATCGGTGTGGCCGATGTTGCGAACGGTAGCAGTAACCTTCGAATAACGAAGCTGTGGCAGAATCTCGTCAGCCAGCTCCTTGTAAGCAGCCGAAAGGTTGCGGATCTCCTGCTCACGACGGTCAGGATCGCTGATGCGGCTCAGCACGTTCAGCACGAGCTGCTTGTCCTGGATGCTGCTGTTCTCAACGAGCTCCTTGAAGCCTTCCCAATCCTCAGCAATCTGCTCGGGAGTGATCTGGCCCTGCATCTTGGCCTTCTTGAGGAACTTGTTCAAGTAAGCAGCCGAGCTCTTCTCACGACCTGCTGCCAGACGCTCGTTGAGCGAGTAGGCGCCTTCAGGAGAAGCGGTGCTGACCATATCGAGGCCCTCGAACTCACGACGATCCTGGTTCTTGGTGGCTGTGATGGCAGCCTGCATGTCCTTCACCTCCTGCTTCTTCTCAGACTCAGAAGCACGCAGGTTGGTGCTCTGGTACTGGTAGATCATGGTGGCGATGTACTTGTCGAAGGTATCCTTCACGAAGTTGTCCTTGGCATAGGCAGGGGTATTGCCGTAAGCAGAGCAGAGGCTCTCGGTGGCAATCACACCATCAGCGATATAGACGCTAGGCAACTTGTAGGGCTTGCCCTTTACTTCAGCATCAAAGTCAAGACGGAGCTTCGAAGCAGCCATCTCGTCCTTGTAGAGGAATGAGCAGCGGAATGTTCCAGTGCCACCATACTTGTAGTTGATCTCCTGGTCGTTGCCGCTAATCTTCTCGCCCTGGAAGGTTACGGGTGTGCCTGCGGTCTCGCCAGTGGCATACTCCAATACAGGAGTAATGGTGATGCTGGCCTTCTTGTTGAAGTACTTCTCGGGATAAGTCACGGTAACAGTTGCATTCACCTGGCCACCCTCCTCAACGAGGGGATTGGGATTGCAAACGAAATTGTCAGCAGTAAGCGGATCGAGCTTACCGCACGAAGTAACGGCAGCAAGCATAACTGCTGCGCCTGCGGTCAAAAAGACTTTCTTGATCATAGTAAAAAATATTAGTTGATGTTTGATTTGATATGTTCTTTTACTGGATTTGTTGTTGATTTGCCGATAATAATGCGCTGCAAAGATAATCAATTATTTCGAGAAATGTGCATCTTTCTCCAAATATTTCACAAATTTAGGCTATTTTTTTAATCTTTTTGCCCTAATTGTTAATTATTAATTGTTAATTGTTAAATATCACCTTATCTTATTGCGCGGATGATAGGTCAAAATCTCCTCACGCAGCATCTGCCGATCCACCTTCGTGTAGATCTCGGTGGTTGAGATTTGCTCATGCCCCAGCATCATCTGGATGGCTCGCAAATTGGCCCCGCCCTCCAGCAAGTGGGTCGCAAACGTGTGGCGGAAAGTGTGGGGTGACACCTCCTTCTGCACATTGGCCTCCTGGCAATAACGCTTCACGATGTTGAAAACCATAATGCGCGACAACTTTCTTCCGAAACGATTCAGGAAAACGTAATCTTCGAAACCTCGCTTCACGTCGAGTTCGTTGCGGAACAAGTAATAGTTATGGATTTCGCGCAAGGCACTTTCGGCAATCGGCACGATACGTTCCTTCCGACCCTTGCCGAAGACCTGGATAAAGCCCTCCTTTTCAAAGATGTGTCCAATGCGCAGTTCGGTAAGCTCGCTAACGCGCAGGCCACAGGAATAGAGCGTCTCGAGAATGGCACGGTTTCGCTGTCCGTCACACGTCGTCGGGTCGGTAGCTGCAATCACACGGTTCACTTCGTCGAGCGTCAACACCGTCGGTACGTGCTCGGGCAACTTTGGCGAGTCGATGCAGTCGGTTGGATCTGCCTCCAATTCGCCCTCAAGCCGAAGGAACCGATAATAACTGCGGATGCCTGCCAAGATGCGGTTCTGCGACGTCGGAGTGATGCCCACGTCACGCAGTCCCCACAAGAACGTCTCGATGTCCGACTGCTCCAAGGCCTCCAAGGGCTTGCCCAAGTTGTCGGCAAACTTCTGCAGTTTTTCGATGTCATGCAGGTATGCCTCCACCGAATTATCGGTCAAGTTACGTTCAAATTTGAGGTGCGAATAATATTTTGCCGCCTGTTTCTTGTCCATTTCAAAAAAATAGCCTATATTTGCAGCGCAAAAATACGCAATTTTTCGCAAACCGACAAATAAATGGGCAAAAAAATGCACATCCTCATCATCAACGGCCCCAACCTCAACCTCTTGGGCCATCGCGAACCCGGCATCTACGGCGCACAGACTTTCGAAGACTTCCTCGAAACACTGCGTCAGGCTTATCCCGATGTCCAGATCGACTACTTCCAGTCCAACCACGAAGGCGACATCATCGACCGCATCCACCTCGCAGGGTATGGTGACGATGTGTGCGACGGCATCATTCTCAACGCCGGCGCCTACACCCACACCTCCGTTGCCATCCACGATGCCATCAAGGCTGTCCCGATTCCGACCATCGAGGTACACATCTCCAATGTACACACGCGTGAAGAGTTCCGCCACCACTCCTTCATCTCACCCGTCGCCCACGGCATCATCGTAGGTTTCGGCATCGACGGATACCGCCTCGCCCTGGAAGGATTGCTCAAAATGCTCGCACGTTGACCGATGGAAAAGGAACTCCGTTACGAGGAACTCGACAATGCACTCGACGAATACGTTCGCGCTCACATTGACCACGAGCCCGAATTGCTCCACCAGGTGCAGCGGCTTACTCACCTGCGACTGACCTATCCGCGCATGTGTTCGGGCCACCTTCAGGGACGACTACTCAAGATGCTTTGCCAGCTTGCAGGTGCTCACCGCATCCTCGAACTGGGCACTTTCAGCGGCTACAGTGCCCTCTCGATGGCAGAAGCCCTCACCCCCGATCCCATCACCGGTCGTTGCGAACTCCACACCATCGAAGTATTTGACGAACTCGAAGACTTCCTCCGCGACGTGATGAATCGAGCTGGCGATCTCGGCAGATTGGTCCACCTCCATTTCGGCGACGCCCTCCAAATAATTCCCCAACTCGAAGCTCCCTTCGACGTAGTTTTCATCGATGCCGACAAGCGCATCTATGACCAGTACTACGAACTCGTCCTGCCCTTCACCCGCCCCGGCGGGCTCATCCTCGCCGACAACACCCTTTGGGATGGCAAGGTCCTTAATCCCAACCCTCCCGAAAGCGACACCCAAACCATCGGCCTCCAGCGTTTCAACGACCTCATCGCCCGCGATCCCCGCGTCCAGAAGGTCATCCTCCCTATGCGCGACGGCCTCACCCTCATCCGCAAACTATAACCCTACATTGTCAATGCGGCAGCCATCCTTGGCTGCCAAGTATAAATAAAGAAACAACAACAATGGAAAATACCCGATTAGACAAAGTGAACCGCCTGCTCGAAAAAGAGCTGGCCGAGATTCTCCGCCAGGAGACTGCCAAGACACGCGGCCTCCTCGTCAGCGTCAGCGCAGTGCGCACTGCACCCGACCTATCCTTCGCCAAGGTTTTCGTCAGCGTCTTCCCTTCCGACAAGGCTGCCGACACCGTCAAGAACCTCAACGATCACGTGAGCGGCATACGTGGCGCTCTCGGCAACAAGGTGCGCTACCAGCTCCGTGTCATCCCCGAACTGCGCTTCGACATCGATGATTCGCTCGATTACCTCGAGCGCATCGACGAGCTGCTAAAAAAGTAACCCACCCGTTAACGTGGCAACCGTGTTTGGTTGTCTCCAACTTATGCTCGCCCTCCGTATCGCCCTGCGCTACTTGTTCAGCCGCAAGTCTCATAGTGCCATCAACCTCATCACGTTGGTGGCAGCATGCGGTGTGGGCATTATCACAGCCGCGATGATCTGCATGCTTTCGGTCTTCAACGGCTTCGAGGGCCTCGTCAGCAGCCTCACCTCCCGCTTCGACCCGGAACTGCGTATCCAGCCTACTCTCGGCAAAACCTTCCACGACAGCGACACGCTGCGCAGTATCCTCCTCTCCCATCCCGACGTAGAGGCTGTGGGCACCACACTCGAGGAGACCGTCCTGCTCAGTTACGGCGGTCACCAGATACCCGCCATCATGAAAGGCGTCGACAGCACCTTTGCCCGAGTCACTCAGATTGACGATATCCTGCTGGGTGAGGACGGCTTTCTACTTAAAGATGAGGTTGCCGACTACTGCATCCTCGGTGCAGGTCTCGCCAGCATCATCAGCATAAACCGGGGCTTCGTTCGGCCTCTTACCGTTTTTTGTCCACGTCTCATCGATAAAAAAGGATATGCCGATCCCAACATCAACGACAGCAATTTCTCGGGCCAACTGACAGTCGATGCGCCGCGCCTTCGAACCTCAAGCCTTCAAAACCTCACCAATTCAGACGATTCATTTGCCGAAGCCAACCTCTACTGCAGCAACATCTTTATGGTGCAGCAGGCCGACTACGATAACCAATACTTCCTCTGCTCGCTTCCTATGGCTCGTCAACTGCTTGGCGACAGTCTCCTCGCCTCGGCTTACGAATTGCGCCTTCGACCAGGGGCCAACATGAACCGCGTAAAGCGCGACCTCACTGAAAGGCTCGGCCTTAACTCCTCCCCCTATGCCGAGGGATTAGAGGGGGTCCCCTCTTTCACTATCCTTTCCCAACACGAACAACAAGCCGATGCCTACCGCATCATGCAGATTGAGAAGTGGCTCACCTTCCTCCTCGTCTTCTTCATCCTGCTCATTGCCTCGTTTAATGCCATCGGAGCTCTCTCGATGCTCATCATCGACAAGGAGGCTCAGATCAGCACACTCCGCAACTTAGGAGCCGATCCGTCGCTCATCCGTCGCATCTTCACCTGCGAGGGATGGCTCATCACCGGCATCGGAGCCGTTGTCGGCCTTATCCTCGGCATCATTCTCTGTCTTCTCCAGCAGCATTTCGGCTTCATCACTCTCGGTGGTGGCGATACCACACGTTACGTCGTTGCCGCCTATCCCGTCCTCCTCCATTGGAGCGATGCCCTCCTCACCCTCCTCGCTGTCGCCGCCGTCGGCTTCCTCTCCACTTTCTATACTGTTCGATCCACGCTGTAACCATCAAGTCGCGAAATAACGAAAGCCAGGCAGCATTGCCCGGCTTTATTTGTCTTTGTTCTATGCCTCGTCTCTTATTTAATCTGCATCAATTGCTTCTCAAACTCCTCCTTTGGAATGACAAGCAACTTGTTGACCTTGGTGCGATAGTTGTAGATGGTACGAATACTATAGTTGAGAAATTCGGCTATCTTCGCACTATCGTCAATGCCCAGCCGTATCAAGGCGAAGACACGCAGCTCGGAAGTGAGTGACTGTCCGTTGGGCGGGACAATCTGCGAATCAGGACGAAGCATAGCGTTAAATTGCTCAACAAATGTCGGGAACAGCTCCAGGAATGCATCATCGAAACACTTGATCAAGCTCTCCTGGTCAGCCTCTTTCAGAGCCATAATCTTCTGGTTCGACAGATATTCCACCAACTGTCCATGCTGAGCCTTTCGTAAAACGTTAAGTCTGAAACTCTCCAACTTGTCGATATACACAGAACAAAGTTCCAAGAAATAGCCAATGTATCTTTCCTTTTTATGATTCGATTCGTCGAGTGCATTTACGGCAGCCGACAAGTCTTCGTTTTTCTTGTCGATGACATGCTTGGCCTGCTTTAGACGTCGATGCTCCTTTATGACAAAGTATAACGAAACAAGAAGCAGAATGGAAATCAAGGCCAATATCCACATACCGACCTTTAGACTTTGGGCATAGCGCTGTATGTCCTCACGGTATTTTACGTTGATGGTATTCAAAATCGGCGATATTTGTTTCGTCCTGGCATGGCTATGGAACTCGGTAGCACAGTCCCACGAGAAACTGATGTATCGGCACGAACGGTCCAGATTACCTTCACGACTAAGGATATCGGCCAGTTCCCACAATGACGATTGATTCATAATGGCGTTGCGCACATCACTGATGGCCGATTCGGTGAGCCAGTAGAGTTGTTCATCGCGAGGCGATTTCATTTGTTTGAGTGTCTGATAGCGACACGAGGCAACAATAGCAAACCTGCGCAATGGTTTTGAATATTTCTTCAAGCGAAGGTCATTGACACGCAACGATTCTTCAAATTTCTTTTCATCTCTCAGTCGTTCCTCCAAAGACTGCAAATAAATGTCGCTGTCATAATTCTCCAGTTTGAGGATAGAATCCTTGTAAGCTCGCCACACCTCCATTTCACTGCGCCTGAGACGTTCGTTCTTGGTCTGGTTGGCAATCTCGAAACCCACATTGCTTCTTGTCCTGAAGAAATAGTATTTCTGCGATGGCGAGAGTTTCTCCTTGTCCAACGAGTCAAGCAAGGCAGCAGCATCGTAGTAGATGCCCGATTGCGAAAATTGCTGCGCCAGACGTACCCGATAGTACACGGCATTATGCGCCTCACTACCCAACTGTTCCGATTCTTCGATGCAATGGTTCAAATACACCATGGCAGAATCCGACTGATAGGAGACATACTGATGAAAGAGACTGTCAAGCAAGTCTATACGATAGTCCGGGTCCCGGTTATTCTCCAGGATTTCTTTCAGTCGATTGATGTTGCCCTCACGTTGATTGATGAAATACGCAGCGCTGTCTATGGTCCGGTCAAGGACCATAAACAGTGAGTCGATATTGTAGCCGGCAAATACCGAGGGTGCTGTCCAAAGGAACAACAGGAGTGATAAATATCTTCGCATATAATATGTAACGGCAAAATCGTCTGTTTAGTATTTCTAACGACGAAAAAAACTCATCCGTCATTTCTCCACAGCTACTATCTGCAATCCCTCGAATGCGAAATGCTGCGATTCGGGGTCAAGCAACGTGACCACGAGGTTGCCGAGCCGCTGACCTACTGGTATGCAGTCACCGTCGACGACAATGCCCAACGTTTGCAGACGTTGCTTGGCACGTTTCGCATCGTGTGGAAGTCGATAATATGCAGGGCGCGGCTTCTCAAGGTCGATCACCTGTTGCATCGCATCGCGTGCTGTCACAGGTTGTTTGAAGAAACATCCTGTATCAAGATTTTCAAAGATAACCTCGGTTTGTATTTCCTTTGGATGTGAACGTGCAACAAGAGGACGGCTGGCTTCGCAGGCTCGATGGTCGGCCAACTGAACCTGTTCCTTTATATACTGGGCAATAGAAGCAGCCTTCCGGATGGCAGAACGAAGGGCAACAAGACCAACATCAGCGCGCCTGGGCAACAACTCATCATCGAGACCAATGCCCTTCACTTCGAAAAAGAGAGATACGGCATTGGTGAGTGCCTGAAATGTCGTGCTCGAGCGCGGATTGCCACCGTCCTTGCGAATGTAATAACCGTCATGCTCATTTCCCACGGCCGTGAAGTAGAAGCCATGGGTGTAGGAAACGGCATCCAAGTCACGTCGTATCTGGCGCTGCAAGGTGTCGTTGAGTGCACGGATGGCCGGATCCACATTGGGATGTCCAGAAGGCAGGAGCAGAATATCTTGGGCGATGGCAATGCTGGAGTCCTCCTTGCCGCACATTCTGGCGAAGTCCTTGCGCAACGGACGGTATTCGTGTATGTCAATGGCTAGTTCCGGCATCCAAGACGCATATGCCCGCTTAAGTATCCATGTCACCGTGTCGGTCATCAGCGCCTGGTCACGATTGAGGTCATTACCCGTACCCGACAGGCGATCATGCCTCGAATAGCCGTCCACGTTGGCCATTGGCACTATCATGAAGCTCAGACGGCTGCAGATATCCCGGCCTTCCGAACTATTGAGCAAATAATCCACAAAATGACAGACCGTGAGCACTCCAGCAGGCTCGTTGCCATGCAGCCCTGCCTCTATCCAGACGCGTAGTTTGCCATCATTGCGATTGCCGACGCACACAACAGGTATGTCCTGTCCATGCGGGGTCTGTCCCAGCACTTCCATCCTGGCACTACCTTCATGGTCTGCCAAAAGATCCTGCAGCCGTGTAATGACCTCAGCGGGAGTCATCACTTCCTTGCAGTCCACCCGTCGCACTAGCTCGGGGAATAGATACTTCACGGCTCGTTTTCCCATGCCTGAAGAATGATGTGCCACGTTGTGCTCTTCGACGAACTTCCAACCATTCTCAACGCCAAGATCCGCAGCAGTCTTGCAAAGGCTGGCATAGAATGACTTGCCGCGCTCCTCACGATTACGACCTTGCAACTCTGCCTCGGGAGTCTTGCGCAGGAACGACTCGCGGAGAGTGTCGCCATCGCTTACTTGTACCCATGCCTCACGTGTCACAAAACGACGCAGGTCATCCTCGTTGATGTATGGAAGATCGGTCACGCCATACGGATAGCGCATCTCACTATTATCGGGGAAAGTGTACCAACCCGGGCTACCAACAACCGAACGCTCCACATAAGGACTATCGTGCAACAACAGGGCACGATGAACAAACTGTCCACCCGCCGAATGACCATAGAAGGAATACCGCTGCTGCCGACCACCTATTTCATCACGAAACCGTTCGAACAGTTTGTCAACCAGTATGGCTGCCGTACGCTCCGGAGCATTCAGCGTGCCATCTTCTGCAAACACGCCCATCTCCTGATACTCCTCCACCGGATAGAGTTCTTTGGTGAAAACAGGGATTACCACGATGAACCTATACTTCTGCGCATCCTGCTTCCATGTCTTCATCAGGTACGTCCAACCGCGGTCAGCACCCTGCATCACAAACAATATGGGCATCGTTGCAGCATCGCCATCCGAAGGAATGAAGTAATGTACATCGATTGGTTTATCGGCATAAGGTGCATAATCAGCAT
>JAEEGK010019748.1_pt1 | contig 14411 bp, 12 predicted proteins | sample 8958771 | NCBI WGS metagenome assembly JAEEGK01 (sample SAMN16246547, study PRJNA631951) | gut metagenome | biome: gut microbiome; feature: rumen; material: SC-attached | host: Bos | place: Iran: Karaj | collected 2018-10
GCCGCCGCCCTGCTCTGGCAGGAGCTTGAGGACCTGAACTGGGCCGGCTTCTATCTCTCCGAGGGGGACCGGCTGGTGCTGGGGCCCTTCCAGGGGAAGCCCGCCTGCATCGAGATCCCCTACGGGAAGGGGGTCTGCGGCACAGCAGCGGAGAAGCAGGAGGCCGTGGTGGTGGAGGACGTGCACGAGTTCCCCGGCCACATCGCCTGCGACGAAGCCTCCCGCTCGGAGATCGTCGTCCCTATGACCCGGAACGGCGTGGTCTTCGCCGTGCTGGACCTGGACAGCCCCACGGTGGGGCGCTTCACCCAGGCGGACCGGGCGGGCCTGGAGGTCTTCGTAAGAGTACTGGAAAAGGCGCTGTTTCCGGGATAAGGATAGTCAAAACCTCCGGCTAAGCCGGAGGTTTTGACTATTTGGATTGTGCGCTTTCCAGCTTGAGCTTGCGGCGGTTGAGCACCTCAATGCTCTTGGGCTTGATGTCCCCGGCTTTCGTCAGGGCCATCTTCGTCAGGGCCGGGCCCACCAGCTCATAGACCAGGACGCTGAAAAGGATGATGTTCCGCACCAGGATGCCCTGCTGACCCAGCTCCGTAGCCTGCAGGCACATGCCCAGGGCGACCCCCGCCTGGGGGAAAAGGGTGATGCCCAGCCACTTGCGCACCATGGGGTCGCAGTGGGTGGCGGTGGTGCTGAGCCAGGAGCCGAAGAACTTGCCCGCGCAGCGGGTCAGGATATACACGACGCCGATGCCCACGATGGTCACGTCGGCAAACACGTCGAAGCGCAGGGCCGCGCCGGAGAGGACGAAGAAGATGGTGTAAATGGGTGCAGTCCACCGTTCCTCCCGCTCCATCAGGTCCTCGGAGAGGGGACAGACATTGCAGAACACGGTGCCCAGCATCATGCAGGTGAGCAGCGGAGAGAAGCCCACTTCCATCCCCGCCAGAGGGAATTCCACCTTCGCCAGACCCACGGTGAGCAGCACGAAGCCGGTCATCAGGGTGAGGCGGTTCTTATTGGAATTGAAGAACTTTTCGATCCAGCTGAGGATGAGGCCCATGAGGGCACCCAACACCAGGGAGAAGACGATCTCCAGCAGAGGGGCCAGGAAAATCTCCAGCGTATTCACGCTGCCCTCCACCATGGCGCGGGCAGCGCCGAAGGATACGGCAAAGACCACCAGGCCCACCGCGTCGTCCAGGGCCACCACGGGCAGCAGGATATCCGTCACGGGGCCCTTGGCCTTGTACTGCCGCACCACCATGAGGGTGGCGGCGGGGGCGGTGGCGGTGGCGATGGCGCCCAGAGTCAGGACCATGGGCACGGGCAGCTTATCCCCCAGGATGAGGTGCAGCCCCAGCAGGGCCGCGTCCACCACAAGGGCGGCCATGACGCTCTGGACGATGCCCACCACCGTGGCCTGTTTGCCGATCTCCCGGAGCTTCGACAGCCGGAATTCGCTGCCGATGGCAAAGGCGATAAAGCCCAAGGCGATATCACTGAGGAATTCCAACTTATCCACGTCCTCCGCCGTACTGAGGCCCAGGCCGGGCACCCCCAGCCGCCCCAGCACCCAGGGGCCGATCAGCACCCCCGCCACCAGGTAGGCGGTCACATCCGGCAGCTTCAGTCTGGTAAACAAGCGCGTGAGCATGAGCCCCGCGATCACGGCCACGCCCACGGCCAAAAGAGATTCCATATGCATGGTTTTCGCCTCGATTTCTCAAAAACAGACCCGCCCGCCGACAAGCACGGGAAGCCTTCGTGTCGGCAAGCGGTTTCTTCAAACGGCAGTCATTATAGCGCCATTGTCCGCCGGTTGCAAGCCCTTTTCGTGCAGCCAGATAAAAACATTGACAAACGGGCCCGAAGCGGGTAAAGTGTGAATATTCTATGAAGATACAGGCAGAGGCGCTCCCTAAGCCTGAGTGGAGGAAGTCGAAATGCGCTGTGACGGCCGCAAGGTCAGCCAGGATGAGCCGATCTATTTTCTGATCCCCTATTTTCTCACGCACCGCTATGACGCCATGAACATGATCACGGTGGATATCCCGGAGGAGCCGCTGCGCAGCTATATGAACCAGAAGCGGAAGGAAGGGCAGCCCGTCAACCACATGGCCCTGCTCATCACCGCCTACCTCCGCACCCTGGACAAATACCCGGACCTGAACCGCTTTATCGGCGGGCGGACCATTTATGAGCATGTGGACAAGACCGTGAGCATGGTGGTGCTGAAGCCCGGCGGCGGCGAGAGCATGAATAAGATCACGCTGGATGACAAGGACACCCTTTTCGACGTCCAGAAGAAGATCGAGAGCTTTGTGGACGTCAGCCGCAACGAGGAGGACGACCAGTCCCTGGACAAGGCCATCAAGGTCCTGCTGAAAATGAAGCCCCTCCTGGGCATCGGCATGGCGATCCTTCGCTTCGCTGACCGGCACGGGTTGCTGCCCAAAGCCCTGGTGAAGGCCAGCCCCTTCCATGCCAGCATGCTCATCTCCAACCTGGCCAGCATCCGCACCAACCACATCTACCACCATGTCTATGAATTCGGCACCACCAGCGTCTCCGTCACCATCGGCACCATGCACGAGGTGCCCAAGCGCACCAGCGAGGGGGTCAAGTTCGAGCGCTGCATCCCCCTGGGCGTGGTCATGGACGAGCGCATCGCCTCCGGTCTGTATTTCGCCAACGCCTTCAACCATTTCCGCAAGCTCCTGGCCAAGCCGGAGCAGCTGGAAAAGCTGCCGGAGCAGGAAGCGCTCACGGTGTGAATAGAAAAAGTTCGGGGAGGAACGGCATTCGCCGCTCCTCCCCTCTTTGTTTTCTTCTCAGTCCAGCAGATAGCAGCCGGTGTAGCAGATGGTGTCCTTGCCGTGGTTGTACTTGAGGCCGTTGGCGGTGCATACCTCGTTCACCACCAGGCCCGCGCCCTCCATGGAGGGGCAGAGCTTGTCCGGGAAGCGGCAGGGCTCGTCGGGATAGGCGCATTTGGCGCAGCGGCTGCAGCCGCCGGTGCCCATGGCCATGAGGCCGGGCCATTCCTTCCGCAGCTCGTCCCAAAGAGCGTCGAAATTCTTTTTGTGGTTCGCCGCCGTCTCCATCATGGTCTCGATGTCGAAGGAATCCTCCATCTGGCCCACGGTCTGCACCAGGATGCCCCGGTGGTAGCCCTTCACCTTCTCCCGCATCTCCTCCAGGGTGCCGCAGGCGGGCGGGCAGGCCCAGGTCCGATTCCACTGGCCGCAGGTGTTGGCTTCGCACATGTCCCGCACCTCCGGCTTAAACTCCAGGGTGCTCATATCCAGTTCGCCCCAGGCAGTGAAGCCGAAGCTCTCCGCCAGCTTGCCCAGCTTTTCCATATCCAGCATGCCGGTCACATCCTTTCTTTTACCATTCGGGCGGCTGCGCAGATGCGCAGCCGCCCGAAGCGTTTCCTATTGCTTACGCCTTCTCGAAGGAGGTAGCGACGCCCATGCCGCCGCCGATGCAGAGGGTAGCCAGACCCTTCTTGGCGTCGGGCCGGCGCATCAGCTCATGGGCCAGGGTCACGATGATCCTCGCGCCGGAGCAGCCCACAGGGTGGCCGATGGCCAGCGCGCCGCCGTTGACGTTCACCTTCGCCATGTCGAAGCCCAGCTCGCGGGCCACGGCAAGGGACTGAGCGGCAAAGGCCTCGTTTGCCTCGATCAGGTCGAAGTCCTCGATCTTCGCACCGGTCTTGGCCATCAGGTTGCGGCAGGCAGCGACGGGGCCGGTGCCCATAATCTTGGGATCCACGCCGCCCTGGCCCCAGCCGGTGAGCTTCAGCATGGGCTTCAGGCCGTATTTCTTTACGGCCTCGCCGGAGGCCAGGACGATGGCGGCAGCGCCGTCGTTGATGCCGGAAGCGTTGCCGGCGGTGACGCGCAGGGAGCCGTCATGCTCCACTTTCTTGGTGGCCTTGGCGCCGAAGGTATCCTCCACGGTGCCGCCATTGGCCTTGAAGGCGTTGTCGGCGGAGAGCTTGAAGGCGCCCTTCAGCTTGCCCATCTTCTCACGGTTGGGCTCCTTCTGGGGGAACTCGTCCTCCACGAAGTCGATGATCTCTTTCTTCACGCGCACGGGCACGGGCACGATCTCATCCTTGAACTTGCCGGCATCGTGGGCGGCCTTGTACTTCATCTGGGAGGAATAGCCGAAGTCGTCCAGCTCCTCGCGGGTGATGCCCCAGATGTCGCAGACGTTCTCGGCGGTGGTGCCCATGTGGTAGTTGTTGAACACGTCCCACAGGCCGTCGTTCACCATGGTGTCCACCAGGCCGGTCTTGGCCTGGGCAACGTCCATCTTCTTGCCGTAGCGCAGATCGGGCAGCGCGTAGGGGGCGGCGGACATATTCTCCATGCCGCCGGCCACGATCACTTCCGCATCCCCGGCGGAAATGGCGCGGGCAGCCTCGATGACGGCCTTCATGCCGCTGCCGCAGACCATGCTGACGGTGTATGCGGGCACGGCCACGGGCACGCCGGCCTTCACGGCGGCCTGGCGGGCGGGGTTCTGGCCCATGGCGGCGACCAGGGTGCAGCCCATCATGACTTCATCCACATTGGCGGCGTCCAGGCCGGCGCGCTTCAGCGCCTCCTTGATGACGATGGCGCCCAACTCCGGCGCGGGGGTGTCCTTCAGGCTGCCGCCCATGCTGCCCACGGCGGTGCGGCAGCAGTTCACAAGATAGATATCTCTCATTTCGTTCTCCCTTCTGCTATTATAAAAGTGATGTAATGTCCAAACGCAAAGAGTATATACCTATGTTCCCCTAATTTCAATCATTCTTTTCTTCTTTTTGCAGCCCAGCCGCATAGCCCTTGCTGAGACCGCTGGAAGCGAACTTCTCGCCCCACTTCCCCGCCGGGCAATAGCTGAGGCAGCGGCCGCAGTACCAGCTGGGGGTCTGCTGCAGGCCCATGTCCGGCTGGGCCAGCTTCCGAAGGGCGGGCCCCATCTCCCCGAAGGGGGTGTCCTCGCTGCACACGTCCTCCGCGCCGCCGTACTTTTTCAGCATCCGATGCTCCACCAGGTAGCATTTCGCCATGTCCACATGGCAGTAGCGGAACTCCCGGTCCTCGATATGCACGGCGCGGGCGGGCTTGTCCGGGTCGCCGAAAGCGCTGAGGGCGCCGGAGGGGCAGACCTTGGTGCAGATACCGCACTTCTCAGCATGGCAGAGCTTCGGGCCGCGATACAGGGGATCCGGCTCCAGCGCCGCCCGTGTCAGGATCACGCCGAAGCGGTTGCGAGGGCCGAACTCCGGGGTGAGGACGATGCTCATCCAGCCGAATTCTCCCAGCCCGGCGGCCACGGCGCAGTGCCGCAGGCTCACCTGGCGTCCGTTGGTCATGGGTCCGGTGGAGCAGGGCACGGAGGTTTCCCCCGTGGTCCGCTCCAGGAACTGGGCCACCCGATAACAGGCGTAGGTCAGCTCGAAATTGGGCAGCATGGTGTAGCCATAGGTGCCGTAGAGGCCCTTCAGGTCCTTCTGCCCGTCCTCAAAATCCCGGAAATTGGCCTGGATCACCCCGTCCAGCAGCCGCACCCCCAGGACGATGACGCTTTTGCAGCCTGGCAGCACCCGATCGGGCCGCAGCTCCGGCGGGCTCTCGGCAAAGCGCTCGATATTCGCCACGCCGCAGAGGTCCATTCCCATCCCTCTGGCCAGGGACAGGACTTCTTCCTTGATGCTCATGTTTTCTCCTTCTCCTGTTCCGAAATACTCCGCGCCGTTTCGGGCGCGGAGTATTGTCGCGTTTACTTCGTGCCGATCAGCATGGCCGCCGTGTGGGCGGGCTGGGTGGCGGCGATGATGTTCTTCGGCGTCTGGCAGTCCCCAAGCATGATGAACTCCGGGGCGCACTGGCTCAGGGCGATGGCCGCATCCCGCTGGGCGCGCATGCCTGCGGCGTAGATGACCGTGTCGGCTTCCAGGAAGCCCTTGCCCTCCGGCCCCTCAATCTCCACCCCGTCGGGACGGATCTTCGTCGCTTTGGTGCGGAGGCGCATGGGGATATTCTTCAGCCGCATCTCCTTCATGACGGCCATGGCGTGCATGGCGGCATTCTCCAGATTGGGCCGGTCCATGATCTCCACCAGGGTCACCTGTCTGCCCATGTCAGCCAGGAAGATGGCGATCTCGATGCCCACCAGGCCGGCGCCCAGGACGACGACCCTCTTCCCCGCCTTGGTCGGGTTTACGTAGACCTCCTCGGCAGCGAAGACGCCAGGGCCGTCGATGCCCTCCACCGGGGGCTTCACGGGCCGGGCGCCCAGGGCGGCAATCAGCACGTCGGCTTTCTGGGCAATGGCGTATTCCGGGGTGACCGTCGTGTTCAGCCTGATCTCCACGCCGGCGCGCTCGCAGAGCATGGCCTGGCGCTCCAGGTATTCCTTCAGGTGCGTCTTGAAGGGCACCTTGTCCTCGCAGAGCAGCACACCGCCCAACTTGGGCCCCTTCTCGCAGAGGATGACCTTGTGGCCCCGCCTGGCCGCGGTGAGGGCTGCTTCCATGCCCCCCACGCCGCCGCCCGCCACCAGGACGGTCTTCTTTTCCTTCACCGGGGGCATGGCCCGGTATTCCAGCTCATGGCCGGTCTCCGGATTGATGGCGCAGTGGAAATGCCGCCCCGCGCCGGTGGAGGCGAAGCAGGACATGCAGCGCATACAGCGGTTGATCTCATCCTCCCGCCCCGTGCGGGCCTTCAGCATGAAGTCCGGGTCCGCCAGGGTCTGCCGGGCGAATTCCACCACGTCCGCCCCGCCGGAGGCGATGACCTCCTCCATCATGGCCGGGTCGGTGAAGGCGCCCACGGTAGCCACGGGGGTTTTGACATGCTTTTTGATCTCACGGGCGTATTTGGCGTTGCAGCCATCCTCGCAGAACATGCTGGGATGGGTGACGACCATGGCGTCCATCTGCTGATGGTGCCCGGCGGAGACGTGGATCAGGTCCACCACCCCGTCGAGACGCTTGGCAAATTCGATGCCCTCGTCGATATCGTAACCGCCCTCGTAGCACTCGCTGCCGCTCATGCGGAATTCGATGGGGAAATTCTTTCCGCAGGCCTTGCGGATGGCCTTGCAGACCTCCACGGAAAAACGCATGCGGTTGTCGATGCTCTCCCCGCCCCACTTGTCCTTGCGGGTATTCAGCGTGCGGGACATGAACTGGGCCAGCATCCAGCCATGGCCGCCGTGGATGGTGACCATGCCGCAGCCCGCGCCCTTGGCAAAGGCGGCGGCTCTGGCGTAGCAGCCGATGATGCGCTCGATCTCGCTCTCTGGCATCTCCAGCACATGGCCGTACTGCCCCTCCATCTCCACGGGGCCGTAGACCGGATCGCCCCGCTGGGCGACGGCCTGGGCATAGATGCCCGCATGGCTCAGCTCCACGCTGGCCACGGCCCCCCGGCGGGAGACCTGGGAGGCATATTCCGCGAAGCCGGGCAGGGAATTCTGGTCGTCGATGCGCATGAGGAAGGGATAGTGGGTGCCGGTCTTACCGTCCACGATGCAGTCCCCGATGCAGACGGAGGCCACGCCCCCCTCCGCTTTTCGGGCGAAGAAGGCGGCGCAGGCGTCGTTGGGGTAACAGTCGGGGCCGACGTTGTAGAAGCCCTGGGGCGAGGAGAAGACCCGATTGCGGAACACGGTGCCCCCCAGCACGATGGGCTCGAACAGATGCGGGTATTTCAGGATGCTTTCCATAGTCGCACGCTCCGTTTCTGATTTGATGGGTGATGTTTAATAGGTGTATTTTATATGAGGACGAGGGAAATGTAAAGAGGCGGCAGGCAAGCTTCGGCGAGACGGGGAGGCGTAATTCTCTGCCTCCCTCCTTGAGGGAGGTGGCTCCTGCGTAAGCCGGAGACGGAGGGAGTCAAGGCGATTCATAGCGGTTGCTTGTTCGGTGCACTGACTCCCTATTCCGCGCGAGGGGACCCGCCGCGCAGCGGTGGGCGCGTGCTACAATCAGTCGCCTGCGGCGACAGCTCCCTCAGAGAGGGAGCCTATTTGCACCTGCGGCGGGGACGCGGGCTGACCTCTCAGGCGCTTCGCGCCAGCTCCCCTGTCAGGGGAGCCTTTTTGTTTTTCATGCACCTTCCCGCCCCCGGACAAGGCGTTGACTTTGGATAGGACGCAAAGTATAATTACTTAAAAAGAACAAGGAGCGTTAGGAGGATAATCATGGGTCTCACAACGAAATACTCTCCTGCGGAGCTGACCGTCCGGGGACAGATACCCAGCCGCTTCGGTCCGCCGATGGATATCTTTACCACCCCCATCACCCCCAGGGAAAACACGCTGCGCCTCTACCAGGGCAAAACGCCCATGTGGCCCCCCTTCGCCATGGGGGAGAACGCAGACATCATGATCGACTGCGACCCGGAGAACGTGGCCCGCAGCCCCCGGCCGGAAGGCGTGAGCAGCGACACCCCCATCAATGACGGCTACGGGGTGGACTGGGTCTATGTGGACGTGGTGGGCGGCGCCATGGTGCGGCCCGGCAACCCCGTCTGCCCCGACATCGAGCATTGGGAGGACTACGTCACCATCCCGGACCCGGACACCTGGGACTGGGCGGGCTGTTATGAGCGCAACAAGGAAAAACTCACCCCGGACCGGGCGGTGAAGATCAACCTGCCCGGCTGCCTCTTTGAGCGGCTCATCGCCATTCTGGACTTCTCCGAGGCCGCCGTGGCCCTCATCGACGACGACCTGAAGCCCGCGGTGCACCGCTTTCTGCGGGCGGTGACGGACGTGCACAAGAAATATTACAGCCTGTGCAAAAAGTGGTTCAACGCCGACATCGTGAACTTCAACGACGACTGGGGCTCCCAGCGGGCGGAGTTCTTCAGCGTGGACACGGCGCGGGAGATGCTGCTGCCCTATGTGAAGGAGCTGGTGGACCACGTCCACAGCCTGGGGATGTACTTTGACCTCCACTGCTGCGGCTTTGTGGAGAACTTCGTGCCCCTGTTCATCGAGGCCGGGGAGGACAGCTGGGGCGGCCAGCCCCTCAACGACAAGTGGAAGCTAAAGCAGATGTACGGCGACAAATTCATCTTCACCGATGGGCCGAAATTCACCCCCGGTATGAGCGAGGAGGAAAAGGACGCCGCCATCGCCGACTTCTTTACCAAGTCCGGCGCGGACAACCGCATCCTGCTGGAGCTGCGGGACCCCACCCTGAAGGCCAAGGTCTACGAGGCGGGGCGGAAGAATTATGACCGCCTGCTGGCGGAAGGAAAGGTGATCTTCTGATGAAAAAGACATGGACGGAGGACGAGATCGCCCTGATGGCGGAGAAGGCCGCGGGCATGCACGCCACGGGCTGCAACTGCGCCCAGAGCGTCTTCCTCATGTTCGCGGAGGAGGGCGGGCTGGACAAGGAGACCGCCCGGAAGCTACTCCAGGGCTTCGGCGGCGGCCTGGCCGTGGGGGAAGCCTGCGGCGCCCTCACCGGCGCGGCGGCGGCCCTGGGGCTTCTGTCCGACCCGGTGCCCCCCGGCGATTTCGGGGCGAAAATGGCCTTCTCCGAAAAGACGAAGGCCCTGGCCGAAGCGTTCCGGGAGGGGGCGGGCGCCCTGCGCTGCGAGGCCCTTCGGCCGGAGGACATGGAAGCCCGGAGGGCCGTCTGCGGCGGCTACATCCGGCTGGGCGTGAAGCTGGCGGCGGAGGCGCTGATGAAATGATACAGGATATCGCACCGAAAACTTATGTAAACCATTACGATCCGGAGAAGAAGCCCTCCGCCGGGTCCTATGTGATCTTCTTCGACAACAAAAGGATTTTCTGCAAGACGGGCATGGGCTCCATCAGTTTTCCCACCTACGGGGAGCTGGAGGACAAGAGCGGGCTTTTTTTCTACTTATTCTCCATCGACGAGGATGAATTCTTCCTGGCCCTGGAAAAGCAGGGCGTGGTGAAGGCGCCCCCCGCCTGGGAGGGCTGGGACCTCATGCCCCTGTTCAGCCTCCAGCGGCTCCAGCCCAAGCACTTTGCCTACGCCGCCCTGGAAGCTTCCACCCTGGGGAGCTGGTACACCGGCAACCGCTACTGCGGCCGCTGCGGCCATGAGATGGTCCATTCCGACACGGAGCGGGCCCTCCGCTGCCCCGACTGCGGGAACCTCCTCTACCCCAAGATCTGCCCCGTGGCCATCGTAGGGGTGCGGAATGGGGACAAGCTGCTACTCACCAAGTACAAGGGCAGGCCCCAGGTGCCCTTCTATGCCCTGATCGCGGGCTTCGCCGAGGTTGGCGAATCCATCGAGGACACGGTGCGCCGGGAGGTCATGGAGGAGACGGGGGTGCATGTGAAAAACCTGCATTTTTACAAGAGCCAGCCCTGGGCACTCAGCGACAGTCTGCTCATGGGCTTCTTCTGCGACCTGGACGGGGATGAAGCGCCCCACGCCGACCAGACGGAGCTGGCGGTGGCGGAATGGGTGGACCGGAAGGACATCCCCAACCGGGACGACGGCTTCTCCCTCACCAGCGAAATGATCGAATACTTCCGCGTGAACGGAAAGGGAGAATACTAAGAAATAACCTCTCCACCGCTTCGCGGTCCCCGGCAATAATAGAGAAAGGCTCCCCTGAAAGGGGAGCTGGCAGACGCTATCTCATTCCGCGCGAGGGGACCCACCGCGCAGCGGTGGGCGTGTGCTACCTTACGCAAGGCGGCTGACTGAGAGGTCATCCCACGGAAAAAGCAACTACTGATTAAAGGAGCATCACTATGGCCGCATCGGATTACCCCAACCTGCTCTCCCCTATCGTGCTGGGAAAGCAGTTTTTCAAGCATCGCATCTTCGCCTCTCCCCAGGACAATCCCCAGCTGGACGCCAACAAATTCCTGACGCGGGACGCTATGGCCTTCTATGAGCGCAAGGCCATGGGCGGCTTCGCCTCCGTCTGCGTGGGGGATTTCATGGTGGATTCCCGCGCGGGGCACAGCCACCCCTTCCAGCTGCGGGGGGACGACGTGCGGGGCAAGGCCAGCATGTTCCGCACCGCCATGGGCATCGTGAAGCACGGGGCCGTGGCCGCCGTGGAGCTGAACCACGCGGGCCAAAATTCCAACATGTGGGAGACTGAGGGCTTCGTTTACGGCTTCGCCGACGGCGTCCGGGAGGACGGCGTGGAGGTGCGGGCCTTTGACGACGCCTGGCTGGAGCGGCTGATCGCCTGTTTCGCCGATGCGGCGGCCTACGCCCGGCAGGTGGGCTTCCAGATGATTACCCTCCATGGGGGCCACGGCTGGTGCCTCAACCAGTTCATGAGCCCCAGGGAGAACACCCGGCGGGACAAGTGGGGCGGCAGCCTGGAGAACCGGATGCGCTTCCCCCTGGCGGTGATCGAGGCGGTGCGCAAGCGCGTGGGCAATGCCATGCCCATCGAAATACGCCTCTCCGGGGCCGAGTGGGTGCCGGGGGGCTACGATGTGGACGAGTGCGTGGCCATCGCCAAGGCCCTGGACGGGAAGGTGGACCTGCTGCACATCTCCACCGGCCACCACGAGAATGACACCGCCAGCATGCGCACCCACCCCACCATGTTCCTGGAGGACGGGTGCAACACCTTCTACGCCGCCGAGGTGAAGAAGCATGTGAAGACCCCGGTGGCCACCGTGGGCGCCCTTACCGACGTGAAAATGATGGAAGAATTGATCGCCTCCGGCGTCGCCGACATCGTGGAGCTGGGGCGGCAGAGCCTGGCGGACCCGGACCTGCCCCTGAAGGCCCAGACGGGGCGGGAGGACGACATCAACCGCTGCATGCGCTGCTTCACCTGCTTTTCTAACAGCACCCTGGGGGGCATCTTCTACTGCTCCACCAACCCGGAGATCGGAAACGAGCTGGATTGCATGTTCGACGTGCCGCCCAGAGAAAAGAAGACCGTGCTGGTGGCGGGGGGCGGCATCGGCGGCATGCAGGCTGCCCTGACTCTCAGCCAGCGGGGCCACCGGGTCATTCTCTGCGAGAAGGGGCCAAGGCTGGGGGGCGTGCTGCGCTGTGAGGCCAGTATTCCCTTCAAGAAGCCTCTGGAAAACTATCTGGACCTGCAGGAGCGCAGGATCGGGAAGTCCGATATCGAAGTAAGGCTGAACACCGCCGTGACCCCGGATCTGGCGAAGGCCCTGCGGCCCGACGTGATCATCGCCGCCATGGGTGCGCGGCCCGTGAAGCCCCCGGTGAAAAACATCGACGCCCCCAACGTGGTGGGGGCGGAGGAAGTCTACTACGACCCGGAGAAGGCCGGGCATAAGTGCGTCATCCTGGGCGGCGGCCTGGTGGGGCTGGAGCTGGGGGTGTTCCTGGCCGGGTACAGGGGCCGGGAGGTAGACGTGATCGAGATGCTGCCCACCACCCTGGCCTCCGACAAGTCCGGCGGCACCAGCGAGCGCATGGACGCTGTGGGCATGGCCGCCGGGGAAGCCCTGGTCCAGGGCGTGGCCCTCAGCGTGAAGCTGAAGGAGCTGCCCAACATGGCCGTGCATACCTCTACCCGCGCCGTGGAGGTAACGGAGACCGGCCTCCGCGTGGCTGGGCCGGAGGGCGAATATGAGATCGCCGCCGACACGGTGATCTACGCCGCCGGGCAGAGGCCCCTGCGGGAGGACGCCCTGGCCCTCCGGGACTGCGCGAAGGAATTCTACATGCTGGGCGACTGCGTGACCCCAAAGAACATTGTGGCCGCCACCCAGGCCGCCTTCCAGTTGGCACGGGATATCGGGAGGTAAGGGGTCGCTCTCTGAGGAAGGAAGTCCGCAGCGCCGGAGCCCCGCCATTGTGGTGGGGCGGAACAGAGAAATACGCAGGGACTCAGCCGGGTTGGCTGAGTCCCTGTTTTTTGCTATCCCTGGTATTCCAGAAAGTATTCCCCGCATTTATAGACTTCGCTCATGACCCTGCGATAGCTGTTTTCCTGCAAATACCAGTCTTCCCTGGCGATTCCCTGCGTCTCCGTCGGGACGACCAGGATCTCCGTATCGGGAAAGAACTTTGCGTATGACATAAACGCTCTGCGGGCGTGGAACGCCTGGCAGCAGAGGATAGCTCTTTCGACTTTGATCCCCGCTTCCTTCAAAACCCTCGCGGAAAACTCCGCGTTTTCCCCGGTGTGCGTGGAACGGTCTTCGCGGAGGATCGCGCTTTCCGGCACGCCGTTAGCCAGGAGGATATGCCTGCAGTATGCCCAGTCCGTGGCGTATTCCCCCGCATAGCGCGCCTTGTCGATCTTCTCCGCTGCGAACTTCCCCCTTTTGGGGGAATACATGCCGGATGGGATCACATATCCCGCATAGCCCGCGCAGTACAGCTGCGCGGCTGTTTCCGAAACCGCCGACTGGGAGGTGCCGGGGATGAATATGATATCGCTCTTTTGCGGCGTATCCTTCATAAAGATAAAATCGGTAATGTCCCGGATCACGCGCTGATTCATTCAACATGCCTCCCTTCTCTTATCGAGTAAGGATATCAAATAATGCTGCTCTCGTCAATTCCACGGCCATATACCAAGGAGCGCCGCATGGCTGTGCGGCGCTCCGATTTTTCCCGTTTCTGCTATTATGCTCAACTGTTGGTAGAATATTTCTACCGTAACACAACTACCCGGTTATTGTGTTTGCCTTTCTTCATGCTATGATGGGCTTGCAGCTGCGAAACCGAGAATAAGGAGAATTGCTCATGAATGTTTATCTTGCAGAGAAGCTGAAAAGCCTGCGGACGGAGAAAAGGGTATCACAAGAAAAACTTGCGCAATACCTGAACGTTTCCTTTCAAGCGGTAAGCAAATGGGAAACCGGTACAGCTTATCCCGATATCACGCTCTTGCCGGATATCGCCCGCTATTTTGGCGTGAGTGTAGACGAATTGCTCTGTGTTGAAAGGATCGATGAAGATCGGCTTTTTGCCGAGTATTCCGGAAAGGCGGAGGAACTGCATCGGTGCGGCAAAAGGCCGGAGGCGCTTGCTCTCTGGCAGGAAGCATACCAACGAATGCCCAACAATATCGACGTGAAGGAAATGCTGATGTCTGCCTATTTTGATTGCGACCGGCTGGAGTATTTCCGCGAATTTCATGATCTTGCGACCAATATCTATAACGGCGATGCCGAAGGAGCCGCCTCCGCCATGTATTATAAAAGCCAGGCAATTTCTCAGCTTGCCCGCGTTTTTGCGGAACGGGGCGAAATGGAAGAAGCCCGAAGCTGGGCGAAAAAGTCCGTTCCTGTCTTCAATTCCATGGAGATCATAGAAGCGGAGATCGATCACGGTGATGATCTGCTCGGCGACATTGCCTTTTGCACGTACTGGTTTTTGGAAAAGCTGTTTTATTTTGTCTGTCGTATCGATCAGGATGGCAGTATAT
>JAEEGK010019750.1_pt1 | contig 14411 bp, 8 predicted proteins | sample 8958771 | NCBI WGS metagenome assembly JAEEGK01 (sample SAMN16246547, study PRJNA631951) | gut metagenome | biome: gut microbiome; feature: rumen; material: SC-attached | host: Bos | place: Iran: Karaj | collected 2018-10
TAAGTCCTATAGTCCGTTGCAAATAAAAAAATGGGAGACTCTATTGAAATTAAAGGGGCGCGAGTCAACAATCTGAAGAGTGTTGATGTCAAGATACCTCGAAACCAATTCGTAGTAATTGCCGGAGTCAGTGGCTCCGGCAAATCTTCTTTGGCCTTCGACACGTTGTATGCCGAGGGCCAACGCCGTTATGTGGAGTCGCTCTCGAGCTATGCCCGACAGTTTCTGGGCAGGATGAACAAGCCCGAGTGCGACTTCATACGCGGCATCCCGCCAGCCATCGCCATCGAGCAGAAGGTGATATCGCGCAATCCGCGCAGTACGGTAGGCACAACGACGGAGATATACGAGTATCTCCGATTGCTTTACGCGCGCATAGGGCGCACGTATTCTCCCATCAGTGGCGAGGAGGTGAAGAAGCACTCTACCGAGGATGTCGTACAGAAGGTTCTCGAGTACTCCAAGGGTACGCGCTTCGTCGTGATGTCGCCTATCCGTCTGCAAGAGGGGCGCACACTCGAGCAACAGCTGAAGGCGTATATCCTCGAAGGTTACGCCCGTATCTTCGTCGACAACGACTTTGTGCGCATCGACGATTATCTCGCTGAATTGCCTGCCGATGCCGATCCCGAGCGTATCTACCTTGTCATCGACCGCATGAGCGTCGATGATTCGAAAGATGCCATCGCCCGTCTGGTCGATTCTTCAGAGACGGCCTTTTTCGAGGGGCACGGTGAACTCCGTCTGATGTTCCCACCATCGAACATCTGCTACGACTTCTCTACACGTTTCGAGGCTGACGGTATCGTGTTCGAAGAGCCTAGCGACCAGCTGTTCTCCTTCAATTCCCCTGCAGGCGCCTGTCCTGAGTGTCAGGGGTTCGGACGTATCATCGGTATCGACGAGAAGTTGGTCATCCCCAATACGACCCTCTCAGTATACGACGGATGTGTGGTCTGCTGGCACGGGGAAAAGATGAAGGAGTGGCTCGACTGGTTCTGCCGTCGTGCAGCCAACGATGACTTCCCCATCTTCGAGCCGTATATGAACCTGACACAGAAGCAGAAAGACTGGCTGTGGCACGGGCTGCCCTGCGATAAGGGTAAGAAGGAGAAGCCTTGCATCGATGCCTTCTTCGATATGGTGAAGGAGAACCAGTACAAGATCCAGTACCGCGTGATGCTGGCCCGTTACAGGGGCAAGACCACCTGTCCGAGGTGTCACGGGACACGTCTGAAGCCCGAGGCCGAATACGTGAAGATTGGTGGGCGCAGCATCACCAATCTCGTACAGATGCCTGTCGTCCGCCTGAAGGAATGGTTCTCTCGTCTGGAACTTGAGCCCCATGAGGCAGAAATAGGCAAGCGTCTACTGACGGAGGTGAACAGCCGTCTGCAATTCCTACTGGATGTAGGACTGGGCTATCTGACATTAAACCGTCTTTCTAACACGCTCTCGGGTGGTGAGAGCCAGCGCATCAATCTCTGTACCAGTCTCGGAAGTTCGCTTGTGGGCTCTCTTTATATCCTTGATGAGCCCAGCATCGGACTCCACTCGCGCGATACCGACCGTCTCATCCACGTGCTGAAAGAGCTGCAGGCTCTTGGCAATACAGTGGTGGTAGTCGAGCACGACGAGGAGATCATGCGTGCTGCCGATCATCTCATAGACATCGGCCCTGATGCAGGTCGCCTGGGAGGTCAGATTGTCTTCGACGGTGATGCCAGCGAGATCAACAAAGCCTCGCTGAAGAAATACCCCGACAGCTATACGGTGAAATATCTTCTCCACGAAGAGGAGATCCCCGTCCCCAAGAGCCGCAGGCCCTGGAACCGTCATATCGACATCAAGGGTGCCCGTATGAACAACCTGCGGGGCATCGACGTACAGATTCCTCTCAACGTGATGACGGTAGTCACGGGCGTATCAGGCTCGGGCAAGTCGAGTCTCATCAAGGGTATCCTCTACCCCTCGCTCAAGCGCCATCTCGGTGAGGTGTGCGATGCGCCAGGCGAATACCTGGGGCTGCTGGGCGACATCGATGCCGTGAAACATGTGGAGTTCGTCGACCAGAATCCTATTGGCAAGAGCACACGCTCTAATCCCGCCACCTACGTAAAGGCCTACGATGCCATCCGCGACCTCTTTGCCGATCAGCCTCTGGCCCAGCAGATGGGCTTCACGCCGCAGTATTTCTCCTTCAATGCCGATGGAGGTCGCTGCGAAGAGTGTAAGGGTGCTGGTACGATCACCGTCGAGATGCAGTTCATGGCCGATCTCGTGCTCGAATGCGAAGCCTGTCACGGCCACCGTTTCAAGCACGATATCCTCGAGGTGAAGTATAACGGCAAGAATGTCGACGATGTGCTCAATATGACCATCAGCGAGGCCATCGACTTCTTCAAGGGCAACGATATCATCGTCAAGCGCCTCAAGACGCTCGAAGACGTAGGTCTCGGCTATATCAAGCTGGGACAGAACAGCTCGTCGCTCTCAGGTGGTGAGAACCAGCGCGTGAAGCTCGCCTACTTCATCGGGCGCGAGCAGCAGGAGCCTACCCTCTTCATCTTCGACGAGCCGACGACAGGTCTCCACTTCCATGATATCCAAAAGCTGCTCGATGCTTTCAATGCACTTATCCTTCGCGGCCACACCATTCTCATCATCGAGCACAACATGGAGATCATCAAGTGCGCCGACCACGTGATAGATCTGGGACCCGACGGAGGCGATAAGGGCGGCAATCTCGTGATAGCTGGCACCCCCGAGGAGGTAGCCCGATGTCGCGACAGCCTCACTGGCCATTACCTCAAGGACAAACTGACATAACAGATACGACATTGAAATACGATCAACTATTCAAGCCTCGAACCTTCCTAACCGCCATACTTCTCTTCTGTATGGCTGCCGGGCTGTCTGCCGCTAAGAAAGACACGCTCATCCTTGGTCGTATCTTTGAGTATCAGCAAGCCCACAATGCCGACATCAAGGGCATCGAGGACAATGTCTATGCCAAGTTCCGTTTCAATGTCGAGAGGCGTAACGCCACCCTATGGCTCATCCCTACGATGGACGTGCTCTGCAAGGATCCCCGCGAGTATATCCGCGAGTCGTACAATAAAGTGATCTTCAACGATCCCCACGATTTCGATATCAGAAGTCAGGTGCTCTCAGGAACCATCAGGAAGAACCGCAAGGCACTACCCACACTGATCGACTTCGCGACACCCAACATCTACGACATCGCCCTCTATGAGGGGCACATGCTATCACCCTTCAACAAGGTGAACCGCCGTTACTACCACTACACGCAGAAACAGCAGAACGACAGCACCACGCGCCTCGATTTCCGTCCGAAACACTATAACACGCAGCTGCTCAACGGCTACGCCATCATCGAGACGAATACAGGGCGCATCATCCGCACCCTGCTCAACGGCGAGTACGACATGCTCTCCTTCCGCACGGAGATCACGCAGGGCGAGACGGGCGGGCGCTCCCTCATGCCTGCCAAATGCACCACAGCGGCCACCTTCCGATTCATGGGAAACCGCATCTCCGCCCTCTTCGATGCCGCCTATAACTGTCAGCTCCAACTGCCCGACAGTATCGAGCGCATCACCAGTCGCGAAAAGATGGACTCCATACGTCTTATCCCCCTCTCAGAGACCGATAAGCGCATCTATCAAGAATACGATGAGGCCCACAAGCCCGACAGCGTGCAGCAGGCCGACACCGTGCCTCATAAGAAGTCATTCAGGGAGTTCCTATGGCAGACGGGCGACAACCTCGTTACACCTATTGCTGCTGAAGCTGGCCGTTTCGATTTCTACCTGACGCCCATCATCAACCCACTCTACTTCCGTTACAGCGAGAGCAAGGGTGCCTCTTACAAGATGCGACTCTACACCACTATCAGCTTCAACCAATACCGTTACCTCACCTTCGAGCCCACCTTAGGTTACAACTTCAAGCTGAAGCAGGTATTCTTCGAACTGCCCTTCCGAATGACCTACAACCCGAAGCGCAACGGCTACGCAGAGATCATCTATGGTAACGGCAACCGCATCAGCAACTCTACGGTGGCCGATATCATCAACTACGAGCACGGCGACACTCTCGACTTCAGCGATACCGACATCGACAAGTTCGACGACAATTTCCTCCGCGTGTTCAACAATATCATGGTCTTCGACTGGTTCGACGTTGAGTCGGGTATTGTCATTCACAGACGTAGAGCCGCCAACCGCGACATCATGCGCCAGTATGGGATGCCTGAGGAGTATCGCAGCTTCGCCCCGATGCTGGGACTGAAGTTCAGTCCCTGGCTTCAGCGCGGACCGATGTTCACCATCAACTACGAGCGCGGTATCAAGGGCGTCAACAAATCCAACATCGATTACGAGCGCTGGGAGTTCGATGCCTCGTGGAAGAAACATATCCCCGGGCTGCGCGTGCTCAACCTCAGGCTGGGAGGCGGATTCTACACCAACAAGGAGGATAAGTACTTTCTCGATTACACCAACTTCCGAAATAACAACCTGCCCGAAGGCTGGGACGACGACTGGAGCGGCGACTTCCAGTTGCTCGACAGCCGGCTCTACAACGAGTCGAACTACTACCTACGAGGCAATGTCTCCTACGAGTCGCCCATGTTGCTCGCCACCTGGATACCCTACCTCGGCAAGTACATCGAGAAGGAGCGCTTCTACATCAGCGCCGTCAACGTGGAACATACGCGGCCTTACTTCGAGCTCGGCTACGGCTTCACTAACCGCTACATCTCCGTCGGCCTCTTCGCCAGCTTCCACAATCTCAGCTTCCAGGAAATCGGAATCGGATTCGACTTTGAACTTTTTAAACGATGGTAAAACCCCTTTCAGTCTATAAAGCCAGCGCAGGCAGTGGCAAGACCTTCACACTCGCTACCGAGTATATCCGCCTGCTCGTGGATAATCCACTCAGTTATCGCAACATCCTCGCTGTCACCTTCACCAACAAGGCCACCGAGGAGATGAAGATGCGTATTCTCAGTCAGCTCTACGGCATCTGGAAACAGCTGCCCGACTCCAGCGACTATCTCGAGGCCATCCGCCAGAAGACGGGCTTCGAGCCTCGCCTCATCAGCGAGCGTGCAGGCATCGCACTGGCCAACCTCCTCCACAACTACAACTATTTCCGCGTCGAGACCATCGACACCTTCTTCCAGAGTGTGCTGCGCAATATGGCCCGCGAGCTCGACCTCACCACCAACCTCCGCATCGGACTCAACGACACCCAAGTGGAGGAACTCGCCGTCGACCAAATCATCGCCGACCTCAGCACCACCGACGTCATGCTCCAGTGGATCCTCAAGTACATCATGGAGAACATCTCCGAGGACAAGGCCTGGAACATCATCTCACAGATCAAGGACTTCGGACACACCATCTTCCGCGACGATTACAAGGCCGTCAGCCGACAGCTCGAACAGAAGATGCAGGAAGAGGGATTCTTCGAAGACTACACCCGCCGACTGCGCGAACTGCGACAGATGGCCGTGGAGCACATGAAGGAGGTTGCAGCAAGCTTCTTCGACGCCCTCGAGGGTGAAGACCTCACCATCGACGACCTCGCCAACAAGAGCAGAGGCATCGCAGGCTTCTTCCTCAAGCTCCAGAAGGGCATCTTCGACCCCTCGATAGAGAACGCCTCTGTAGCCAACTGTCTGGGAAACTCAGAGAAGTGGTGCGCCAAGAGCCACCCCAGGCGCGATCTCATCATATCGCTCGCAGAAGGCCCGCTGGGCGACATCCTCCGTTACGCCGTCGGAGAGCGACCCCGTCAGTGGAAGCTCTACAAGAGTGCCGACCTCACCCTGCGCCACCTCAACCAGTTGCGCCTGCTCAGCAGCATCGAGCAGAAGGTGCACGAGCTCAACGAGAGTGCCAACCGCTTCCTGCTGAGCGACACTCAGCAGCTGCTCCACTCCCTCATCGGCGAGAGCGACTCCCCCTTCATCTTCGAGAAGATAGGCACCCAGCTCGAGCACGTCATGATCGACGAGTTTCAGGACACCTCCACCGTACAGTGGCAGAACTTCCGCGTGCTGCTCGCCGAGGCTATGAGCCACGAAGGTTCATCCAATCTCATCGTGGGCGACGTCAAGCAGAGCATCTACCGCTGGCGCTCAGGCGACTGGCGACTGCTCAACGACATCGAGCAGCAGTTCAATGCCCAGCAGATCGAGACGCTGCCCCTGAAGACCAACTACCGTTCCGAACGAGACATCATCACCTTCAACAATGCCTTCTTCCGTCAGGCTGCCGACCTCGAATATGCCACACAGAGCGAACTCGGCGAGAGCGAGGCTAAGCAGCTACAGCGCGCCTATGCCGACGTCGAACAGCAAATACCCGCCAAGCGCCAGTCAGGTGGCTATGTCGACATCCGTCTGCTGCCAGGCAGCGACGACTATCAGGAGCTCACACTCCAGCACATCGCACAGACCATCGGCGACCTCATCTCGCAAGGCATCCGCCAGCAGGACATCGCCATCCTCGTGCGCGCAAACGCCTCCATCCCCCACATCGCCCATTACTTCATGGAACAGATGCCGCAGGTGACCATCGTCAGCGACGAGGCCTTCCGCCTCGATGCCTCACAGGCCGTCTGCCTGCTCGTCAATGCCCTGCGACTGCTCATCCACCCCGACGACCTCCTCACGAAGGCGGCCATCGTACGCACCTACCACTGCGATGTGCTCGGTGAGCACGACGAGGAGAACGAGCTGCTGCTCTCCACCACCGACCTCGACAGCCACCTGCCCGAAGACTATATCGCCCACTTCGCCCAGCTACTCTCGCTACCCCTCTACGACCTCGTAGAGCGTCTTTACGCCATCTTCGGCCTCGAGAGTCTCGACACCCAGAGTGCCTACGTCAGCGCCTTCTACGACCGTCTGTCAGACTATGTCAACGAGAACGCTACCGACATCAGCGACTTCCTCCGCGAGTGGGACGAAACCCTCTGCAGCAAGACCATCCAGAGCGATGAGAACGAGGGTGTGCGCATCTTCAGCATCCATAAGTCGAAGGGCCTCGAGTACGATCATGTCATCATCCCCTTCTGCGACTGGACCATCGAGCGCAGTGGCAACATCCTCTGGTGTACTCCCACCGAGGAGCCCTTCAGCGACCTGCCCATCGCCCCTATCGACTATAGTCAGAAGCAGATGATGGGTACCATCTACGAGCAAGATTACCTGCACGAGCACCTGCAGAACACCGTCGACAACCTCAATCTGCTCTACGTCGCCTTCACACGAGCCTGCAAGAGCCTTTATGTCATCGGCCGTCGCGGTGGCAAGAACACCCGCTCTGCCCTCATCGAGCAGTGCCTCCCCCTCATCGTCGACAAGCTCGAAGCCGCCACCCTCGAAGGCCTCGAGGACGAGAAGGGAGTTCTTCACTTCGCCTACCCCCACTCCACAACAAACATATCTCCTTCCTCCTTCCTCCTTCCTCCTTCCTCGAAAAAAACCTCTCTAAACCCCTTCCTCCAACCCTCCGATCCCATCACCGTGGCTGTGCGAACCTTCGCCAGCAAGGTCAATTTCCAGCAGAGCAACCGCAGCCGCAACTTCGTCGAGGGCGACGATGAGGATGCCCAGCAGCGCCGTCAGTACATCCAGACGGGTAGCGTCCTCCACGAGATATTCTCCACCATCCGCACAGCCGCCGACATCCCCGATGCCCTTCAGCGACTACAGTTCGAAGGCGTGCTCTACGATGAAAATATCACTACAGAGCGCATCACAGATATGCTTAAGAAAAGACTCGAACATCCGCGCGTACGTGATTGGTTCTCAGACCGTTGGACGCTCTTCAATGAGTGCACCATTCTCTCTGTCGAAGATGGTCAGTTGCATGAGCGCCGCCCAGATCGCGTGATGACCGATGGCCACGAGTGGATCATCGTCGACTTCAAGTTCGGTGCTCCTCATCCCGAGTATCACGACCAGGTGCGCGAGTACATGCAGTTGCTCGCTTCGATGGGCCACCAGCACATCAGCGGCTACCTCTGGTACGTCTATTCCAACCGCATCGAAGAAGTTAAAGATTAAACATTAAAGATTAAACATTAGATAATGAAATCGTTTCTCGAATACGTCGCAGAAGATCTGCTCTCACGATATGGCACCAATCACTCACGCGTGGCCGTCGTCTTCCCCAACAAGCGCGCCTCGCTCTTCCTCAACGAGCACCTCGCACGCCTCGCAGGCCGCCCGCTCTGGAGCCCTGCATACATCACCATCAGCGACCTCTTCCGCAGTCACTCACAGCTGAATGTTGCCGACCCCATCCTGCTCGTCTGCGAACTCTATAAAAGCTTCACCGCCTGCACGGGCATCGACGAGACCCTCGACCACTTCTACGGCTGGGGACAGCTGCTGCTCTCCGACTTCGACGACCTCGACAAAAACATGGGACCTGCCGATAAAGTCTTTGCCAATCTGCGCGACATACACGAGCTCGATGATGTGTCATACCTCACCGACGAACAGCGCGAGATGATACGACGCTTCTTCAGCAACTTCACCGACGACCACAACTCCGAACTTAAGGAGCGATTCCTGCGCCTGTGGAGCCACATCGGCGACATCTACCGCGACTACAACGAGCGCCTCGCCAGCCAGCAGCTCGCCTACGAGGGCGCACTCTACCGTCAGGTGGCCACCGACGAGACCATCCAGTTCGAATACGATGCCTACGTCTTCATCGGCTTCAACCACCTCCATCAGGTAGAACAGACCCTCTTCCGCCGCCTCGACGAGGCAGGCAAGGCCGTCTTCTATCAGGACACCGACGAACTGCCGCCACGCGATGTCACCTTCATCTCAGCCCCCACCGAGAACATCCAGGCGCGATACATCAGCCAATGGCTCACACCCGAGCGCATCGCCGACGGACGGCGCACCGCCATCGTGCTCTGCAACGAAGGACTGCTGCAGGCCGTTGTCCACTGTCTGCCCGATGAGGTCGACAAGGTCAATGTCACCACCGGCTATCCCCTGCTCCAGACACCAGTCGCCTCGCTCATCTCCCAGCTGCTCAACCTGCAGATCAACGGCTTCTCGCTGAAGACGGGCACCTTCCGCCGCCACTGGCTCGAGGCCGTGCAGCGTCATCCCTATGCCTCGCTGCTGCCCGACGACTTCGCCGCCACCCAGTATACCGACAACAGCTCCCTGCTGCGCTGGCTCCTCGTCATCGTCCGCACCATCGCCTCTGCAGACGAGCGCCCCACTGGCGCACTCGATGCAGAGAGCTTGTTCCGCACCTATACACTGCTCAATCGTGTCAGCGACCTCGTCGACAGTGGTGTACTCAGCGTCGACCTCATCACCCTGCAGCGCCTCATCGCCCAGCTCGTGCAGTCGACCACGATCCCCTTCCACGGAGAACCAGCCGAAGGCATCCAGGTGATGGGTGTGCTCGAGACGCGTAACCTCGACTTCGACCACGTGCTGCTGCTCTCCTGCAACGAGGGCAACATGCCGCGAGGCGTCAACGACACCTCGTTCATCCCCTACGCCATCCGCAAGGCCTACGGGCTCACCACCATCGATCACAAGGTAGCCATCTACCAGCACTACTTCCACCGCCTGCTGCAGCGTGCCACCGATGTCACCATCGTCTACAACAATGCCACCAGCGACGGTCAGACAGGCGAGATGTCGCGCTTCATGCTCCAGCTCATGATCGAGCGCCCCAACATCAACTTCAAGACCCTCAAGGCGGGGCAGAAGTCACTGCTACGCACCCCACAACCCATCAGCAAGACACCACATATCATGCAGCTCCTCGGCCAGCGATTCTCGCGCGAACGAGGCGGTATCAGCCCCACAGCCATCAGCAACTACCTCCGCTGCCAGCTGCGGTTCTTCTACCGCTACGTCTGCGAACTGCAGGAACCCAACGATGACGACGACGAACTCATCGACAACCGCATCTTCGGCAACATCTTCCACAAGGCCTCGCAGAACCTCTACGAGCGCTTCGGGCGCCAGCGCGTAACAGCCTCGATGCTCGACGATCTCCTGAAGAGCGCCGTCGAGATCGAACAGGCCGTCGACAACGCCATCAAGAGCGAGTTCTTCAACATCACCGACCCTCTGCGCCCTATGCCTACGCTCGACGGCCTCCAGCTCATCAACCGCGAGGTCATCATCAAGTACGTGCGCCAGCTCCTCGAAGTCGACCGTCGCCTCACCCCCTTCACCATCCTCGGCCTAGAACTCCCCGCCTACACAGATATAAGTTATTCCGTTCCTGCCAATAATATATGTTCTTCTGTTCTTCTGTCTGAAAATAGTTATTCTGTTACTATGTCAGAAAAAACATGTTCTTCTGTTCTTATGTCTAAATTAATAATCGGCGGAATGATCGACCGTCTCGACAGCGTGACCGATCCCGAGACAGGCGAAGAGCGCATCCGCGTAGTCGACTATAAGACAGGCTCCAAACGCCAGAAGAGCTTTGCCGACGTAGAAGCCATCTTCGACCCTGCCAACATCCGCGACCACAGCGACTATTACCTGCAGACCTTCCTCTACAGCAACATTGTGCGCTACGACCCCAAGCTGAACCCACAAGGCATGAAAGTGTCGCCATCGCTACTCTTCATCCAGCATGCAGGCTCCGATGACTACGACCCCACCCTCAAGCTCGACAAGACTCCCGTCGTCGACATCGCCGATGTCTCTGCCCAGTACATGCAGCTGCTCACCGACAAGATAGGCGAGATCTTCAACCAAGACCTCGCCCTCTCGCCCACCGACGACCCCGTCCGCTGCCGCACCTGCCCCTACGCCTCCCTCTGCGGCCGCTAATGTTTTATGCAGCGGATATCCACTGCGCCCCCCATCACATGATTGGAGTTTGCAGCCCCCGGGTCTGACACCAAAGTGGAACCCGCAGCCCCCGGGTCTGGCGCCAAAGTGGAACCCGCAGGCCTCGGGTCTGGCGCCAAAGTGGAACCCGCAGGCCTCGGGTCTGGCGCCAAAGTGGAACCCGCAGGCCTCGGGTCTGGCGCCAAAGTACAGTCGTTTGCGACTTTACTTTGGGGCCTGACCCCAGTGAACACTTTACTTTGGCGCCTGACTCCAGCATCCATGGTACCTTTTCGCTTAAAAACGGTTACTTTCATATCTGTTTTTGAATTTATTTTATCTACCAAGGTATAAAGACACAAAAATTTCCATCAATTTCCAAACAAACGGATTAAAAATATCATTCATCATTCACATTTAGAATTATACTATTTATAATCAGATGATTATGCCGTATAATACATAGTATAATCCTTCACCATCATTCACCATTCTCGTCAAAACATTCAAAATAAGTGGCACTTTTTACGCAGCAAGCAGCACTTATTGCGCAACAAGTACCACTTATCGATGCTATAGAGCCGCTAAATTTTCAGGCGAAAACTCTAATTTATTTAACAAAACAGCCAACTTTCTGCTCAATTCATCGCCTCTTTAGTGTGAATGATGGTGAATGATGGTGAATGTATATAACAAAGAAAATACAATCTAAATAATTGGCAATTAGCTATTTACTACGTAATGTGAATGGGTGAAGGTTTAAATTAAACAATTATCAAAAAACAATCCGATAATTTTGAGGTACGTACCTCGAAGGCATCGAGCTACGTACCTCGACACCCACGACCTACGTAGCTCAACGACTCGCCGCAAGGACTTGTTTGGAGGCTCCATTCACTACGTTTGGAGGCTCCATTCATTACGTTTGGAGGCTCCATTCACCACGTTTCGAGGCTCCATTCATCACGTTTGGAGGCTCCATTCACTACGTTTCGAGGCTCCATTCACATTATTTTCCTAACCTGTGCATTGTTTTTGCATAGGTTTTTAGTATCTTTGCACCATCAAACAACAAAAGTGTATGGCAAAGAACCTTTTAAACAAGTACGTGTGGCTGGTAGAGACTATCTACAAGGCCAAGCAGATTACCTTTGAGGAGATTAATTCTCGTTGGCTCGATAATGACATGAGTGAGGGGAAGCCCTTGGCTCTAAGAACTTTCCACAAATGGCGTGTCGCTATCGAAGAGATATTTGGTCTCATCATCGAGAACGAGCAGTCTGGCAGATACCGTTATTATATCCAAAATGCCAACGAACTGAAAAGCGGCTCTATGCGAAGCTGGCTTTTCAATACGCTGACTGTCAGCAATCTGATGATGGAAAGCGCCAGCATCAAAGACAAGATTCTGTTTGACGAGATTCCTGATGGCGAGCAATACCTCCCTGTGATTCTCGAAGCACTCAAGAAGAATCAGGTACTCGTGATGACCTATCAGAGCTATTGGCGCGACGAGGCCAACACCTTCGAGGTAGAGCCCTATTGCCTGAAGGCTTTCAAGCAGCGCTGGTATCTCGTTTGCCATAATCCCTATTACGACAAGATGATGATCTATGCGCTCGATCGCGTGCATAAGTTGGAGCCATCAGGAGGCACTTTCACTTATCCTGAGGATTTCAACGCTGCTGATTATTTCGACGATTGCTTTGGCATTATTGCTGATCAGAGCATCGATGTTGAGACTGTCAAGATTAAAGTGTCTGCAGGGCAGGCTAACTATCTCAGAAGTCTTACTTTGCATCAGACACAAAAAGAGATTGAACGCAATGACGAATATAGCATCTTCACCGTCCGCCTTCGCCCCACCTTCGACTTCCGTCAGGAGATCCTGTCGCAAGGTTGCGACATTGAGGTGCTGGAGCCCAAATGGTTCCGTGATGAGATGGCTGAGATTGCCAAAAACATGTGGAATAAATACAAGGATGACAAATGAGAGACTTTGCAGCTATAGACTTTGAGACTGCCAACAACGAGCGAACCAGTGTCTGCTCCGTTGGCGTGGTGATAGTGCGTGATGGTGAGATTGTAGATACCTTCTACTCTCTGATCCAGCCAGAGCCCAACTACTATAACTATTGGTGTACGCAGTGCATGGACTGACGCGTCGTGAGACAGAAGAGGCTCCTGTATTTCCTGTAGTTTGGAAACAGATTGAGCCACTGATTGAGGGACTGCCCCTTGTGGCCCATAACAAAGCCTTCGATGAGAGCTGCCTGAAAGCAGTGTTCCGCTGTTACCAGATGGACTATCCGGATTACGAATTCCATTGTACATGTGTGGCTTCCCGCAAGGCTTTTCCACAAGCCGAGAATCATCAGCTCCATACAATCTCAGAACTATGTGGTTATCACCTCGCCAATCACCATCACGCCCTCGCCGATGCCGAAGCCTGCGCCTGGATTGCAAGAGAAATATTGTGAAATCTTTGATGTATAAGAAAAAAGTTGTATCTTTACAGAATGGTTTAAAACAAATCCAAAATGAAACAGAATCAAATTGCAAATTACAAAGACGAGAGCCAAGCGTTGTATGACATTGTGACAGATTACACTTATGCTTTGGACACGCTTGACAACTATGACTACCAGAGGTTGATCATTTCAGACACAACTTTGGAAGAACAATTCCATGCCACTTATGAAAATGCAATGGAGGCTATCCAGACATTGCGTGAGAAATTCGGAGGATCCGTCTTGTTTGGCAATGAGAAAGATGATTCCTTCAAGAGCAGTATTGGTCAGATCTATCAGACGTTTGGGGGCGAAGAACTCTATCCCAGTGTAGAGGAGAAAGCTGCAATGCTGCTGTATCTCGTCACGAAGAACCATTCATTCAGTGATGGTAACAAACGTATTGCCGCCACGCTGTTCTTGTGGTTCCTGAATAATAATGGTATTCTCTATCGCGAAGATGGCTCAAAACGCCTGGCAGATAATACCCTCGTCGCTCTTACGCTGATGATTGCTGAGAGCAAGACAGAAGAAAAGGATGTGATGGTAAAAGTCGTAGTGAATTTGATCAATCAGAGGAATTAAATTTCATTTTCAGATTATTTATCCAAGGTGTACCCCAACAGACCTAATACTGTCTCAGGAGTTGTTCGCATTTTGGTGATGGCACATAAGCCAACACCCATGTCCTTAACGCTGGCACCAAGCAGATAGACCTCATTGTCGATGAACAGGAATCTGTCATGATTCCTATGGGGAATCTGCTTGAACTTGATTTCACGTTGCTGGGCATTATGTTTCTGGAGATCGGTAAGGAATGACTCACTATATCTTGAATGAATCGTCGCCTCTACCCCATCGCCACGTTTGTCTAAGAGCGACAGTACGCGATCATCCACAAAGTTATCAATTAGCACAATGCGCTGCTTAGCGCTCCTCACTAGATCAGAGACGTATGACCAGGCATCCCAAACGCAGCCTGTAGCGAATATCTGTTCAGTTAGAAGCTTGGGGGAGTTGGCATCCAT
>JAEEGK010019753.1_pt1 | contig 14410 bp, 11 predicted proteins | sample 8958771 | NCBI WGS metagenome assembly JAEEGK01 (sample SAMN16246547, study PRJNA631951) | gut metagenome | biome: gut microbiome; feature: rumen; material: SC-attached | host: Bos | place: Iran: Karaj | collected 2018-10
GTTTCAATATCTGTTGATTCTGGAGACAGTCTGGAAAGCTGCAAAAGCTGTCCCAGCGTTGTTTCATCAATTTTCTTGTGAACACTACTCATAGCGAACAGTCTAATGAATTTATGAGGATTTTACAACAGCCAGTTGAACATGGGAAATTTGGATTTATCGTTTGCTTGCTGTATTTTATATTATCTTCCCTTTGCCGCATGAAAATGAATCTGTTCATCATTCTCATTTGACCAGAAATATATCTTGTATCCTGCGGCACGGATAAATTGCGGCATTATGCACTCTCCAAAGAATCAAGGCTTCTGAATGAAGTGATGGCAGGATAGATTTTCTTCAAATATTCTTTGAAATATGCATTTTTGCTATCATCAAAGTTAGAATGTATCACGGTACCTGCATTATTTAAAAGTACAGATTCAGCCGTTTTACAGTCTTCAAAACAAATATCATTTGCTGTATATGTTATCAGTATACCGTCTTTCTCACAAAACTCTTTTCTTGCCATATTTTGCTCTCCATATACAATTATACCACATAATCAGGCTTTATTCACTAATTTTTCGTACAGCTTAAACAGCTCTGCAACGCACTCGCTTTCGGTCACTTTGGTACTTAAGCTATAGGCTTGCACAATTTCATCAAAACTTAATATCTTTTATCAGTGTCTTCTCTGACTCTATAATATTTAAAACTTCCCAATTCCATATATCCACCATAAAATAGAGGTTCCTCATCATAATGAAGGCTGTCATCAGAATATATTTCATACCCCCCATTATCATCACGTTTAGTATAAAAAGCTTTTTTCACTTCAAAAGTTTTTATAGGAAATTTAAAAATCAAAGGATTTTTGAAAGTTATACAATTCCTATTACTTTCAATATCTCTCAAATCATCAGTAGCAATTAATTTGTATATAGGCGTATAATCGTTATAAGTAATTTCATTTACATAAAAAATAAGGACATTACCTTTTACTTCATATTCCCCATGAAATTCTGAAGCAATTGGAAGACTTCGCATTTGACTGAAAATATAATCCAATTTATTATCCGAATAAAATACAAATCTATTTGACCATCCAGCAGCCATTATAATCATGCTATGCCACACACCTGTTGTTTGTTCCAGTTTAATTGTATTTTTAGATTCATCTCTAGTTTCGAATATTAAAATTCTTTTAATAAGATTAAGTTCAAATTCGGTCAATTCAGAATCGTTAACTTTTTTTGTTGGTTTATACCACTCAAATTTGGAAAAATATTCTGTCAAATCATTCGATGAAAAAATATTTCCATGTCTTGCATATATTGCATTTCGTAGAATTCGTAAATCTTGATTCGAAAGTTTTGCTAAATCAAAATCACTTATATTGGAATCTAAAAAGTCAATATTCCCCATTAGTATTCCAGAAGCTCTATCCATAAGTAATTCATATAAATAATCATTAAAATAATTTGTAATTGACTTTTTTTCAAAAGCAAATAATCGCATTCCTAAAAAAATAAATAATATAACAAATAATCTTTTTTTCATTTTTCCTCCTAAGGATATTAACTGCATTTATTATATCAGACTTCGTGCAAAATAAAACAGTTATACTGTGGCATTTTTTAGGTGCATATCAATAACACCCGTTCTCCGTGGTCAACAACACCCGTTCTCCGCGGTCAACAACACCCGTTCTCCGCGGTCAACAATACCCGTTCTCCGCGGTCAACAATACCCGTTCTCCGTGGTCAACAGCCTATTGTTAAAGTTTTAATGTCAAAACAGGAATAAAAACAAAAAAAATTAAAAAAAAAGCAAATTTTTTTTAAATAATTGCATGTTTTTCTTAGTATACCCCTATATATATAGTGATCTTCAGTGATTGAGGTCAAAAAAAAGTCTGAAAACAGTTGCATGTTATGTAACAGACAGCGGCTTCCAGACTTAGCTGAATCAATAATGATTCCAAACGTGACTGTTTGATTTTATCATTACTGCTTTTCCGCTTTCAAGAGCCGCTGTCACAATTTCACTTAAGGGGGCCAATATGGCAACCAATACAAATTTAATGGATTCTATCGAGAATCCAAACGGTCGTGTGTCTGTAAAATTGCAGCCCAACACTTTTTCAAAAGATTCTTCTGACAAATATGTCGGAAGAACAGTCAGGAATACCCACTCAGTGGGTAACGTCATCCAGCTTGTAGCGAACAAGGTACCTCAGCTGGACATTGGAACTGTGTATTCGGTTTGCGATGCACTGGAAAAAGTTATTACGGAATCTTTGGCAAACGGTAATTCCGTAAACTGTCTGAATCTTGGAATCTTTTACATTGCATGTAAAGGTGCAACAGACGGAACAGCTTCCGTGCCAAACATGACTGTAAAGTTTATTCCGTCAGATGTGACAAAATCAGCAATTGAAAAAATCGCTGTTGATCAGGAATCATATGCTGAACCGGAAGCAACAATCAGCAAAATCACTGATGTTGACACAGGTAATTCTGACGGAAACCTTTCCCTGAAAGGCTCCGTCCAGATTTCAGGAAAGAAACTTTTGATTGGCGGAGACGAAAGCGGAATCTGGTTCGCTCCTGCAAAAGGAGAAACAGAATCAATTGATGAAAGCGGTGCAGACTGGACTAAGGTAGAAGCAAAACTTTCCGTAAACAAACCGGGAACTTTGCTTTTTCCACTGCCAAAGACACTTGAAGGCGGCAAATATAAAATTGTTCTTAAAACCCGCTGTCCTTCAAACCCATGCCATATCCGCAAAAAACTGATTACATCTTACTCAGATGTAGTTGCTATCGGCTGATACGTAACTAGCTAGCTATTTGAAGCATTCTTTTTGGACTCATAGCTAGCTTATTTTATCATCGCAGTCGTCAATTGCGAGCCGTGCGTGGCAATCCAGAATCTTTTTTTTCTGGATTGCTTCGGCTTTCAGCCTCGCCATGACGAGAGCCTCACAGGTGGCAACACCTGCCCGTCTTACATCAAATTCCCCTTCTATATTGAAGAAGAACCTTTAAAAAGCTATAATTCTTTCCACATTTACATTAGTTTTGCACGCTTGTCCGTTCCTAAAGCGGCGGCGTGCATTTGGGAGATTTACTTTATGGTACCAGTTTTAATTAAAGATTTACTGGCTTCTGCTCCGGACGGACGGAAAGTTACAGTATGCGGTTGGGTTCGTACAGTCCGCGACTCAAAAGGACTTGTTTTTATTCAAGTAAATGACGGAAGCTGCTTTGCTAATATTCAGCTTACGTTTGACCGCAATAATCCTTCCAATAATGCAAATGTAAAAGAAATTGAAGAAGAACTTAAAAAACTCAATACAGGTGCAAGTCTTCGCGCCGAAGGTGTTTTAATAGAAAGCCCGGCCTCAGGTCAGGCAGTAGAAGTAACACTTGAAAGCCTTAAATGCTTAGGCGAAGCAAAACCCGAAGAATATCCATTGCAGAAAAACAAAATGTCCATGGAATATCTTCGCGACAATGCGCATTTACGTGCACGCACAAACACCTTCGGCGCTGTTTACAGAATGCGAAACCAGATGGCTTTTGCCGTTCACTCATTTTTTCAGGAACGCGGCTTCCAGTACATCAACGCACCGGAAATCACCTGTTCTGACTGCGAAGGTGCAGGTGAAATGTTCCAGGTTACAACCCTGAGCATGGAAAAAATTGCTGAACTTGGCGTTAAAGCCGGTCAGGGCGGAATGAAGGTTGAAGATGCACACAAAATCGTAGACTACAGCAAGGACTTTTTCGGCAAAAAAGCATCGCTTACAGTTTCAGGTCAGCTTGAAGCAGAAACAATGGCAACTGCATTAAGCCGCGTTTACACATTTGGACCGACTTTCCGCGCAGAAAATTCAAACACTCCGCGCCATCTTGCAGAGTTCTGGATGATTGAACCGGAAATGGCCTTTTACGATTTGAACGACGACATGGACATTCAGGAAGACTTTGTAAAATACCTTTTGAACTGGGCTTTAACAAAATGCCGTGCAGACCTTGAATTCTTTGACAAGAGAATCCAGCCTGGATTAATTGAAAGCCTTGAAAAAGTTGCAAAAGCAAAATTTGTGCGCATCAGCTACACAGACGCAATTGCTAAACTTGAAGAAGCAATGAAGAACGGCGCAAAGTTTGAATTTAAGCCGTACTGGGGATGCGATATTGCAACAGAACATGAACGCTATTTAACAGAAAAGATTTTCGGTTGTCCGGTAATGGTTTACAACTATCCGAAAGAAATTAAATCTTTCTATATGAAGCAGAATGATGACGGAAAAACTGTAAAAGCGGTTGACGTTTTAGTTCCGGGAATCGGAGAGTTAATCGGCGGTTCTGAACGTGAAGAAAACTATGACAAGCTTCTTGCAGCATGTAAAGAACGCAACATGGATATGTCTAATTACCAGTGGTATCTTGATTTGCGCCGCTTTGGAACAGTTCCGCATTCAGGCTTTGGCTTAGGATTTGAACGACTTATGCGCTACGTTACCGGCATGGAGAACATCCGCGACGTAATACCTTATCCAAGAGCCCCAAAACTGGCTGATTTTTAACACAATTAGCAGAGTCGAGTTTCCGCATGAAATATTACATGTGAAAATGGCTTCCAGTCGTGATAACGGCTTGTCGAAATCGCAGGCTTGCGTGCGCCGGCGCGTACTGCATGGCTTAGCGTAAAGCCCATGCTTTAATGAAGCACTGTGCAGGTGCGGTCTTATATTCATATAAGACCGCACCTTTCGTTTTAAATAAAGTTTGAAAAATATAAAGAGTCATAATATAATATAAAATATGGCATCTAATGATATTTCAATAAAAGGCCGCAAAGTATTCTTTCTTAACCTCTCTGCCGATGTAAAAGAGCGCTTACCGGAAGCTCTTAGAAAAGAAGAATATGAGATTTATATCTTAGACGACTACAGATACGCAAAAACCATTTTAAGACAGTTTCCTGAATCAATTCTTTTTCTTCAAATAGATGAACATGACATGAACAGGCTTACCACAAATCAGTGGTTCAATTTTCTTAATTCGTTTAGCGAAGACGACAATCTTTGTGAAGTACTGCTTGGCGTAATGTCTAAACGCATGTCTACTTCCATGCAGAATTATTTTATGTCAAATCTGCCGCTTGCAGCAGGAATCATCGCAATCAGAAACCTTGATCAGGGAATCCTTGCCCAGATGCGCAAAATTCTTGATTTAAATAATGCAAAAGGCCGTCGCCAGTATGTTCGTGCAAGATGCCCGGATAATTCCTATGATTATTTAAAATGTTCGATAAATGGCTTTGACTATAGCCTTAAACTTAATGATTTAAGCTGCGCAGGTATTTCATGCTATCTTCCGGTTGGAGCTACTCCGAATTTCCAACAGAATGCGGTTTTAAATAACATGACTCTTATGGTTGGAATCAACACAAAGATTGTCTGCAGTGCTGCAATCTTTGCCGTAAAACCGATGAATGAAAAGACTTCCCTTCTGATTCTGCTTTTACTGCCAAGTACAACAACAAATGCAAAAAACCTTATAAGAAATCATGTTTTTGAAATTCTTCAGGGCGAAGTTGATTCCATTGCTTTTGGCAAGCCTATGGAAGAAACTGAATATCCGGATGAAATTGTTTCTACAAAAAAGCATAATTTTTTGACTGATGAACATGTCGCACCGGGTTCTGTCTAAGTTTCTATCTAAACTGCGCGAATTTGCAGTTACAGCACTTCAATCGTGCTACCTTTCAATCTATTATTATCTTGAAAATGACCTTACAATATGCGCGTCTGCATGTGCATTCGGTTTTTTGTTTTCTTTTATTCCGGTTATTTTTATGATAATCGCAGTATTAATAAGTTTTGTGCATGCATCGCCTGAAGTTCTTAAAAACTTTCTTAGTCTCGCTCCGTTTTATAAAGAGTTTTTTTCAGTTGACCAGGCTGTAGCCGCAATAAATAAAGTTACAGGCAGCGGAATATTTGAAATCCTTGTTATAGTTTCTATTTTCTGGATGGCACGGCGTTTTTTTGCAGCCGTAATGCTTAGCATGAAAAAGATTTTTCACGGAGTTGTTAAAAACCGTCCGGTAATTTCGCAGGTTTTAATTTTAGCCGGCGAAATTCTTTGTGTGCTTTTTATGGTAACAGGAATTATAATTTTTGCTTCGGCTAAAACCATACTGACTTTTCCTATTTTTGGATTTTTGGAAACATATTTTCCGAAGTTTTATTCCGATTTTTTTCAAAATCTTGTTTATGTAGTGCCGTATCTTTTGTGCTGGTTTTTGATTGCCGTTGTATACAGGGTTGCTTCAGGAACAAAACCGCGCCGGCATCTATGTATCTTTTCGGCCTTTTGCTGCACAGGTCTTTTCTGGATTACCGTGCGCATAATGGGAATGTTTCTGAACATAAACCGTTACAATCTTGTTTACGGTGTTTTGAGTCGGCTGATTGTTTTGCTGCTTGAAGTTTATATTTTCTTTATTTACATTCTGTTTTTTGCCCAGTTTATTTATGTAATTCAATATCTTAATAATCTTTTACTTGGAGAATTATATCTTTTGCCAAAACAGAGTAAAAAAGGATTTTTTTCTGTCTTGAAGCGAAAGCTTTTTATAAACCCGAATTATATAATCAACCACGAAAGTGATAATTTCCGTTCTTTTGAAAAAGGAAAAATAATTTTTACCGAACAGGAAGTTTCGGATGCGGTTTACTATATTGTAAGCGGTTCAGTTCAATTAAGCAGAGGTTCTCAGGTTTCCATAAGGGGAAAAGGCCAGTTTTTTGGCGAAACAGGATGTATTTTTAGTGTTCCGCGCAAAGGAGAAGCGACCGCCCTTACAGACTGTAAGCTTCTTCGTATTTCTGCAGAAAAATTCTGGGAACTGATTGATACAAATCCAAGAATTACCGGCAAAGCGCTTTCTGATACTTCAGACTACTTCCGCAATCTTTATGGACGAAACAGCGCATTTTTGCTATAGTGGCTAAATATTATTTTGCAATATTTTTATTCACGGCAGGAGCCGGATTGCGCTTGAAATACCTAAAATAAAAGCGTTTCCGCAGCATGCCGGAATTTAATTTACGGAGCAGATAAATGACAAAGTACATCTTTATTACTGGCGGTGTTGTTTCTGGTTTAGGAAAAGGAATTGCAGCAGCTTCTCTTGGATTGATTTTGAAAAGCCGCGGATTAAAGGTTGTTAATCAAAAATTTGATCCGTACCTTAACATTGACCCGGGTACAATGAATCCTTATCAGCATGGCGAAGTTTTTGTTACCGATGACGGCGCAGAAACTGACCTTGACCTTGGTCATTACGAGCGTTTTACAGATGCTACGCTTTCGCAAAGTTCAAATACAACTTCTGGCCGTGTTTATCTTGCAGTATTAAACAAAGAACGCGAAGGCGGATTTCACGGCGGAACAGTTCAGGTAATCCCACACATTACAGAAGAAATTCTGCGCCGCATGAAACTTGCCGCACAGGAAAGCAACCCTGATATCGTTATTACAGAAATCGGCGGAACAGTCGGCGACATTGAATCCTTGCCGTTTATTGAAGCAATCCGCCAGATAAAATATGACGTTGGCGAAGAAAACTGCTGTTACATTCACCTTACGCTTATTCCTTATATGAAAAAATCTGATGAGCTTAAAACTAAGCCTACACAGCATAGCGTAAAGGAACTTCAGGAACTTGGAATTAAGCCTGATGTTATTATGGTAAGAACAGAACACCCGCTTAACCGCGGAACAAGAGAAAAGCTCGCTTCCTTCTGTAACATTCCTACCGATGCATTGATTCAGAATTTTACGGCACGTTCAATTTACGAAGTTCCGCTTCAGCTTGAACAGGAAGGAATCGGCGATGCAGTCTGCAACACGCTTGGAATAAAATGCAAACCGACCCAGCTTGCTGACTGGAAAGCAATGGTTGACCGCTACAACAACCCGAAAAGCGCAGTACGCATTGCACTGGTAGGAAAATATGTAGGCTTACACGATGCATATCTATCTGTAGTAGAAGCACTTGTGCATGGCGGAATTTTTAACGAAGCAGACGTTACAATTGACTGGATTGACGCAGAAAACTTAAAAGACGATAAAACCACAGAAAAAATGTTAAAAGACGCAGACGGTATTATTGTTCCAGGCGGATTTGGTGACCGCGGTATTGAAGGAATGATAAACGCTGCAAAATTTGCAAGAACCCATAAAGTTCCGTATTTTGGAATTTGTCTTGGAATGCAGATTCTTGTAATTGAATACGCACGCAACGTTCTTGGACTTGCAGGTGCAAACTCAACAGAAATGAATAAGGAAACACCTTATCCTGTAATAGACTTGATGCCGGACCAGAACGGTGTAATTTTAGGCGGAACTTTAAGGCTTGGAAAATACGAATGTGCAGTTACAAAAGGCACATTAACAGAAAAAGCCTACGGTTCAACAACAGTCTGGGAACGCCACCGTCACCGCTACGAATTCAACAACAAATACCGTGATGAACTTATCAAGGCAGGTTTGATTATTGCCGGCGTAAACCCGGAACGAAACCTTGTAGAAATCTGCGAAGTACCAGACCATCCGTGGATGGTTGGCGTTCAGTTCCATCCGGAATTCAAGAGCCGCCCTAACCGCGCGCAGCCGCTTTTCAGGGATTTTATAACGGCCTCATGCAAGTATAACAAAGATACAGGACGTAATTCAAAACCTGAAAACAACAAAAAGGAAGATAAAAATGACTGATTCCAGAAAAAAGATAGTCGTACTTGATTTTGGAAGCCAATACGCACACTTGATTGCAAAGCGTTTCCGTATGTTGGGCTACTATTCAGAAATTGCCCTGCCCTCAGCAGACCTTTCGGCCTTTGAAAACTGTGCAGGCATTGTTTTTTCCGGCGGTCCTTCTTCTGTTTACGATGAAAACACTCCGGAATTCAATTCTGAAATATTAAATCTTGATATTCCGGTTTTAGGACTTTGCTACGGACATTACATTGTACAGCTTGGCTACAATGGAAAAGTAGGCAAAGCTGATGTCGGAGAATTCGGTTTTGCAAAATTACAGTTTGCAGACGGCGTTGGCGGAAGCGATTCAAAATGTCCGCTTTTTAAAGGAATTACAGGCGAGCAGCAGGTCTGGATGAGCCATCAGGACGGAGTTTTACAATTAGGCGACGGCTTTGAAGCAGTCGGCTTTACAAAAGACTGCCCTTTTGCCGCAACACAAAATCTTGCAAAAAAAAGATTCAGTCTGCAGTTCCATTGCGAAGTAAAGGATACTCCTTGCGGAAATCAGATTTTTAAGAATTTTGCAGATTACTGCGGAATGGAAAAAAACTGGGATCAGGATACTGTTCTTAACGTAATAATTGAAAATATTAAAAAGGACGCGCGCGACAAAAAAGTTCTGCTGTTTTTAAGCGGTGGAGTTGACAGTACGGTTGCCTTTGCATTGTTAAACAAGGCACTAGGTCAGGAGCGCGTTTTAGGTCTTCATATAGACAACGGCTTTATGCGCAAAAACGAAAGTGCAAACGTTGCCGAAGCCTATAAAAAGTTCGGATTTAAAAATTTCACTGTAAAAGATGCAAGCGAAAGTTTTTTGAATGCTATAAAAGGTCTTACCGACCCGCAGAAAAAACGTATGTCCGTCGGCGAAAACTTTATTACAGTCCGCAATGAATTCGTTTCTGAACTTAAATTAAATGAAGATGAATGGATGCTCGCACAGGGAACGCTTTACCCGGATATTATCGAATCTGGCGGAACAAAGAATTCCCACACAATCAAAACACACCATAACCGCGTAGCAGGCATTCAGGCTTTAATTGAAAAAGGTCTTATAATTGAACCGTTAAAAGATTTATATAAGGACGAAGTTCGTACAATCGGTAAAAAAATCGGCTTGAGCGATGAACTTGTAATGCGCCATCCGTTCCCGGGACCTGGACTTTCTATAAATGTACTTTGTACAGACGGAAAATTAAGTGATTCGGATAAAGAAGAATTACAAGCCGCCTTCCAGGAATTCCAGAAAATTCCGGTTACCGAATTCTGTGAACACTGTACGGCTTCGCTTGTAAAATCCGTTTTGCCTGTAAAATCTGTAGGTGTACAGGGTGACTTTAGAACTTACAGATTCCCGGCAGTTCTTGCATTTGAAAAGCAGGAAGGCGGCTTTTATCACCTGCCTAAATACTGGGAAAAACTTGAAAGAACTTCAAGCACTATAACAAACAGCGCAAAATTCTTAAACAGAACAGTAATAAAACTATGGCAGAACCCAAAACTTTCTGACGAAGATTTAAAATTGCAGGAGGGCTATTGCGATAAGAGCCGTCTTGATATGCTGCGCGAAGCAGATAACATTGTTTTGACAGAGCTTCACAAAAGCGGCTGGTATAATCAGATTTTCCAGCATTTGACAATCTGCCTGCCGTATGCTTCTGCAAAAGACAGAACAAGTTTTGTATTACGTCCGGTTTGCTCGGAAGACGTTATGACGGCTCGTTTTGCACATCTTCCGATGGAATTAGTAAACAGTATAGTTAAGCAGATTGCCGCACTGCCGTTTACCGATGCAATTTTCTATGATTTAACAAACAAACCGCCTGCAACATTCGGATGGGAGTGAGTCGTTCAAAAAGCATCCATGCTTTTTGACGCAGCGCTGCACCGCCGCGTCGCCCCTCGCCCCTGCGAGGGCTAAATCCTTACCTATTGTGCGTATTTTGCGACAACTTCGCTAATCATCGGAATAAGCTGTTTTTTGCGCGAAACAATGTCTTTAAGGTAATAAACGTTATCTTCTTTTTTTGGATACGCAATAAACGGCAGGAAAGCTTTTTCTGCTTCTATAAAAAGCAGACTGCTGAGGCTTGCAATATCCGTAACAAGAAGGGCCGAAAAAAGTCCTTTACGGCTGCGCCTTTCAATTTCAAGTTCTTCAAGGAATTCTTTCTTGCGCTTTAAGATTTCGCTTGTATTGTCAACTTCAATCTGGCTGACAGTATATGTAAGCTTTCCTTCTGTATATTCTTTCATATCCTGGCGGATAACTTCTGTTGCAGAACGTCCGCCGATGCGGCTTCCTGCAGAAATTATTTCTTCGCCCAAAGTCTGAATATCAAGATTTGTAATATTAGAAAGATATTCAGCCATTTCTCGGTCAGTATCTGTTGTTGTTGTTGACTGCAAAATCAAGGTATCTGTAAGAATTGCGCACAAAAGAATGCTTGCAATTTCTACAGGAATAGAAACCCTATTTTCGCGGTACAAAGACGCAACCAGTGTTGCAGTAGCCCCTACAGGCTTATTGATAAACGTTATAGGATACTTTGTAGCAAGATTTCCTACACGGTGATGGTCAATAACTTCAAGCAGACGGTAGTTTTCCACTCCTTCAACTGCCTGAGACATTTCATTATGGTCAACAAGGATAACTTCTACGCTAGGATCCCGCAGTAAGTCTGATTCATGAATAAGTCCGCAAACCTTATTATTGCCGTCTACAACAGGAAGACAGCGGCTTGCCGAACTTTGTAATTTAGGACGGATTTTTGCAACCGTCTCACTTGCAAGAACAGGTTCAACAGAGGAATCTGCCATTACAGAAACAGGCATTGAATAAGAAACAAGCACGGAAGTTGAAGTTGTTCCATAAGGACTGATTAAAACAGAAACTCCGTTCTTTTCTGCAAGCGCACGAAGTTCTTTATTCAAAACAAAACCTGAAGTAATGATCAAAAGTTTTACCTTGGCTTCGATACAGGCTTTCTGGATATCTTCCCGGTTAGATGCAATTATTATAAGCTTTTCTGCCTTATGGGCTTCAAGACGTTCCTTAAAGGTTTCAAGCTTTGCATTGCCCACCATGATAATGCCCTTAAAAAGTTCATCCTCATTTTTTTTGATTATAGGCTGTGCATTTAAAGTTGCTGCAATAAGATTAACACTTGTTGTAATTACGATTTTCTTTTCAGGATTAAGAGAAGTCAAAATGGATTTTGCAAAAGCGCTGTAATGCAAAAGCGATTTATAAGAACCATTTTCATCTACAACCGGAAGCACTTTATAATCAAGAGAATTCATCTTGCCGATTGCAGCCCAAAGAGAAGTTCCCGAATCTACTGTCTGACATTGATCCTGCATATAATAAGCAGTTTTAGGAATCAAATCCGGAATGTATTCTGGAACAGGAACTTTAAACTTATTAAAAATATAATCTGTCTGGGGCGTAAAATAACCTGCCCTAGCAGCTACGTAATAATCAAATCCAAGTAATTGCTTTAATTTTGCATAAGCCACTGCACTTACAGCGGCATCGGTATCAGGGTTTCTGTGCCCTATAATATAAACTGTCCTCTTCATAATCATATTATTTTGATGTATAGACTGTTATTTGTCAAATAATGCAGCCTAAGGCAACTGAATTATAACGAATTTCGGTTATAATGTGATTGCTCTGCTTCCACTTGAATTATCCGCTACAAAAATATAAATTATCAACATGAGCATTACAGTAGAAAAAGGTGATTTTAATCCTTCATTATTAAAAGAAAAATTTATTGAAACTTACGGTACTTCTAATGAAGCCATAAGAATTTTCGCATCTCCTGCAAGAATCAACATAATCGGTGAACACATTGACTACAACGGCGGCAAAGTTTTTCCTGCTGCCATAAATAAATATCTGTACGTTGCAATCAGAAAAAGAAATGATTCCAAAATCTGCTATCAGGATTTAAAATTTCCCGGCATATTTGAATTTGATATAAGCGATGAATTTTCATATAAAAAAGAAAACGATTACGCCAACTACTTAAATGGAATTCTGTCCATTCTGCGCCGTCGCGGAAAAATCATTCCGTCAGGATTTGACGTTCTTATGGTTTCTAACGTTCCTCCGGCAGGCGGAATTTCATCTTCTTCTGCTTTGGAATGCGGCTTTGCCTACGCTGTAAGCGAACTTTTTAACCTGAATATTTCAAGAATCGACATTGCCCTTATCGGTCAGCAAAGCGAACACGAATTTATGAACGTAAACTGCGGTATCATGGATCAGTTCATTATTTCAACAGGAAAAGCAAATACAGCAGAAGTACTTAACTGCGCAACTTTAGAATACGAATATGTTCCTCTGGAACTTGGTGACTACCGCTTTGTTGTTATGAACACAAAGAAAAAACGTCAGCTTGCAGATTCAAAATATAACGAACGCCGTTCACAGTGCGAAACAGCCCTTGCCATATTAAACAAGGCAGGCATTAATATCCCGGATTTGTGTTCACTTACAGAACAGGATTTTGAAAAATGCAGTTCATACATTACAGACAAAATAATTCTTGCACGTGCACGCCACTGCGTAACAGAAAATGAACGTGTAAAAAAGGCTGTAACAGCATTAAAATCAGGCGACCTTATGCAGCTTGGAGAACTTTTACGCGCTTCCCACAAATCGCTCAAGGAAGATTACGAAGTAACAGGTCTTGAACTTGATACTCTTGCAGACACGGCAAATGCAACAGAAGGTTGTATCGGCGCCAGAATGACAGGTGCAGGCTTTGGCGGCTGTGCAATTGCTTTAGTCCACAAAGACAAAGTTGATTCTTTTATTGATTCCGTTCAGAAAAAATATACACAGATTGTAGGTCATGATGCAGGCTTTTTCAGCTGCACTTCAGGCGACGGCGTAAAAGAAATAACAAACGAGCTATAAAACCATCATTTTAATGCCACAAAATATTGCCTGCATTCTCGTTCCGGATGCAGGCTTTTTTTTTACATTTCTGAAAGCATCTGCTGTGCTTTTTCAATAAACGCAGGTTCTGTCAGAGAAGGAAAACGTCTTTCAAGTTCTTTTATATTTACAGAAAGCTCTTTAAAATCTTTTCCTGAAACAATAACTTCGCAATAGCCTGTTTCCCTTTTTTGCGTTGCCGCAAGATTATGAATCTGATGAATATATTCTATAAAAGGAAGTTCATAAACAGAATTTATCTGTTCATTGGTTATAAGCGGCATTTTGATATTTGCAAGAACCTTACCCTCGCCTTTCGTATTTTCAGGCAGCAACATTGTATTCTGCCCCAGTGCGATTTCCAGAAGAATTTTATAAATTGATTTATTTTGTAAAACCGCATATAACTGGCTCATTCCGGAAAGACGCGGATTAATTTCAAGCACATACCATTTTCCTTCAGAAAAAACCAGATCAAGCTGAATTATCCCGGAAAAATTAATTTCGTTTGCAAGAAGAATCAATATTCCTGTTAATTCGTCCATAGGATATTTTGAATTTACAACAGGACCTATTTTTACGCTTTGCTTTGGGCTTGTAATTCCATATTGATTTACGGAAAACATGAACGGTGGAA
>JAEEGK010019754.1_pt1 | contig 14410 bp, 16 predicted proteins | sample 8958771 | NCBI WGS metagenome assembly JAEEGK01 (sample SAMN16246547, study PRJNA631951) | gut metagenome | biome: gut microbiome; feature: rumen; material: SC-attached | host: Bos | place: Iran: Karaj | collected 2018-10
TTTCTGTTCCATGTGCTCTGTTTAGATTTCGTTTAACTTGATGGATTTGGGATTCTGCGCCTGGTGCGGGTGCTCGGGACCTGCGTAAACGTACAGGTTGTTGATGAGCTTGTCACCAAGACGAGTCTTCGGAAGCATTCCGCGGACGGAACGCCGGATGAGTTCGGCGGGTCTGGATGCGAGGATCTCCTTGGGGGTGGTGAAGCGCTGTCCGCCCGGGTAGCCGGTGTAACGGACATAGACGCGGTCGGTCATCTTCTTGCCGGTCAGACGGATCTTGTCGGCGTTGACGATGATGACGTTGTCACCACAATCCACATGCGGGGTGAAGCCGGGCTTGTTCTTGCCGCGGAGCACGAGGGCGACGCGGGAAGCCAGGCGACCGAGGATGAGATCGGTTGCATCAATGACGAGCCACTCCTTGTTCACAGTCGCCTTGTTCAGGGAAACTGTCTTGTAGCTAAGTGTGTCCACTGTCTTGATAGTTAATGGTTTAACAATAAATTACTGCGTTCCCCACACTTTTTGGGGACCGCAAAGGTAGCAATTATTCGGCAAATAACCAAATTATCGTATCTTTGCACCGTGAAAATCGGAAACATAGACCTGGGAGAGCGCCCTGTGGTGCTGGCGCCGATGGAGGATGTGACGGACGCGTCCTTCCGCATCCTGTGCCGGGAAGCCGGCGCGGCGATGGTCACGACCGAGTTCGTTCCTTCGGACGGACTCGTGCGCGACGCGTCGAAGGCCATCGCCAAGATGCGCACCCTCGAGGAGGAGTCCCCCGTCGCCATCCAGATCTACGGACACCTGCCCGAGTCGATGGTCGACGCCGCCCGGATGGCGGACCGCGCCGCGGAACTCGCCGGCGGGCACGGGGCCGACACCATCGACATCAACTGGGGCTGTCCGGTATCCAAGATCGCGGGCCGGGGCGCCGGCAGCGGCATGATGCGGGAGCCGGACAAGCTCGTCGCCATCACCGAGGCCGTCGTGAAGGCCGTCTCGAAGCCCGTCACGGTCAAGACCCGCCTGGGCTGGGACGACAGTTCCAAGATCATTGTCGATCTGGCCGAGCGCCTGCAGGACGTGGGCGTCCAGGCCCTCACCATCCACGGCCGCACCCGCTGCCAGATGTACAAGGGCGAGGCCGACTGGACCCTCATCGGGGAGGTCAAGAACAATCCCCGGATGCACATTCCCATCATCGGCAACGGAGACATTAATTCTGCCGCACGCGCGAAGGAGATGTTCGACCGATACGGTGTCGACGGCATCATGGTGGGCCGCGCCAGCTTCGGCCACCCCTGGATCTTCACGGAAATCCGCCACCTGCTGGACACCGGCGAAGAGCTCCCGCCGATGAGCGTCCGCGACCGCGTGGCCCTCGCCAAGCGCCATTTCGGACTGTCGATGGACCTCAAGGGCCCCGTCACCGGCATCTTCGAGATGCGCCGCCACCTCTCCTGCTATTTCAAGGGCCTTCCCGGTTTCAAGGAAACCCGCATCAAACTCGTCACGTCCAAGGATCCGGACGAAATCCTGCGCACCCTCGACTTTGTCGCCGAAAAATGGGGCGACGAGGCGCCGGAGGCCGAATCGGCGTACGGAATTTGACGCTTTTTTCTTATATTTGCAGGATAGATAACCTGATCTTCTATTCTATGGAGAGACATATCCAGACCATCGGCATCCTCACATCCGGCGGCGACGCCCCCGGAATGAATGCAGCCATCCGTGCCGTCACTCGCGCGGCGCGTTTCAACGATATCAATGTCATCGGCGTCGTCCGCGGCTATCAGGGCCTCATCGAGAAAGAGTTCCTGACATTCACCTCCTCCTCGGTGTCCAATACCATCCAGCGCGGCGGCACGATCCTCAAGACCGCCCGGAGCCAGGAGTTCATGACCTCGGAAGGACGCAAGAAGGCCTATGAGAACATGGTGGAAGCGGGCATCGACGCCCTCATCGTCATCGGCGGAAACGGTTCCCTCACCGGAGCGCAGCTTTTCGCACGGGAGTACGACATCCCCATCATCGGCCTGCCCGGCACCATCGACAACGACCTGTACGGGACGGACGCTACCATCGGGTACGACTCCGCGCTCAACACCATCGTCGAATGCGTGGACAAGATCCGGGACACCGCGAACTCCCACGACCGCATCTTCTTCATCGAAGTGATGGGCCGGGACGCCGGCTTCCTGGCGCAGAACAGCGCCATCGCTTCCGGCGCCGAAGCCGCCATCATCCCGGAAAGCGCGACGGACGTGGACCAGCTGGCCGATTTCATCGAACGGGGTAAGCGCAAGACCAAGAACAGCGCCATCGTCCTCGTTTCCGAGGCGCAGAAGGACGGAGTCGGCGGCGCATTCTACTATGCCGAGCGAATCAAGAAAGAGTTCCCTCAATTCGACGCCCGCGTGACCATCCTCGGCCATCTGCAGCGGGGCGGCACCCCGACGGCCTACGACCGCATCCTCGCTTCCCGCATGGGCTATGCGGCCATCGAGGCCCTGCTGGAGGGACAGCGGAACATCATGGTCGGCATCAAGAACGACGAGATCGTCTATGTTCCCATCTCCCGCGCCGTCAAGATGAACAAACCCATCAACCAGGAACTCATCACGGTCCTGAACGTCCTCTCGATGTAGCGTATGATCTACAGGCTTATCCTCGGCGTCAGGCACTTTCTTTTCGACAAGGGCTGGAAAAAGTCCTGCAAAGCCGACGTCCCCACCATCTGCGTGGGCAACATCACCGTGGGCGGAACGGGCAAGACCCCGCATACGGAAATGATTCTCAGATGGCTGCTGCAAAGCGACGACTGGGCGTACTCCGACGTCGCCGTCCTCTCCCGCGGCTACAAGCGTAAATCCAAGGGATTCCAGAAGGTGAGCCGCGACGGAACGGCCCTGCAGTTCGGCGACGAGCCGCTGCAGATGGCGAAGAAGTTCCCCGCCGTGACAGTCGCCGTGGACAAGGACCGGGTGGAAGGCTGCCATTTCCTCACCCATCCCGAAGAGCTCCAGACCTCGAAGAAGACCCGCAAGTGCCTGGACAAGGACATCCCGAAGGCCGATATCATCGTCCTGGACGACGCTTTCCAGTACCGCCGGCTCAAGGCCGACCTCAACATCATCCTCATCGACTACAACCGGCCCGTGCACAAGGACAAGCTGATGCCCTGGGGCCGGCTCCGCGACCTTCCCTCCCGCCTGAAGGACGCCGATATCCTCATCGTCACCAAGTGTCCGACCTACCTGGACGAATGGGAGAAAGGGAAATGGGCGAAACAGCTCGGCGTCGAGAACTTCAACACCGCCACCTGCACCGGCACGCGGAAACTCCGCCGCGGAAAGGAGAAGGAGCAGACGGTCCTGTTCACCACCATCGGCTATGAGCCCATGGTTCCGGTCTATCCCGACGAGGCCGACAGCCGCTTCACCTACGCGCACCGGCTCATCCTGTTCACCGGCATCGCCAAGGACATGCCCCTGAGAGCCTATCTGTCAGACAGTTACAAGGAAGTCAAGCGTTTCTGCTTCCCGGACCATCACAAGTATTCCACGGCCGACATCCATAAAGTCGCCGCCGCCGTCAAGGAGTTCCCCACCGCCTGCGTCGCCACCACCGAGAAGGACGCCCAGCGCATCGTGGATACGAAAAAGGTACCTGAAACCCTGCGCCAGCGCCTGTTCCAGGTACCCATCAATATTCAGTTCCTCTCCCCTCAGGAGAAGGAGATCTTCGAGACTACGCTTGAGAGCCGCTTGAGAGCACTTCGTTCTGAACCCTGACGGATTCATCGTGGATGGCGTTGAAAACCGCCTCGACGAACTTCTCTGAAAGCCCGTATTCGCGGGCATTCTTTTTCATGCTCTCCATCACCTCGTCCCAGCGGGACATCTGGAGGATGGCCACATTGTGGTCGCGCTTGTAAGCGCCGATCTTCTTGCTCAGGCTCATCCGGGAACCGAGGGTGTAGAGAAGGTTCTCGTCAATGATGTCGATCTGCGCGCGGAGCTGGTCGATGCCTTCGCGGTAGTTCTTGTCCACGGAATCCTTCTCCCGGATGACGAGACTCTCGATGAGGGTGCGGAGATCCGACGGGACAAGCTGCTGCTTCGCGTCGCTAAGGGCCGCGTCCGGATTGCAGTGGGACTCGATCATCAGGCCCTCCAGGCCCAGGTCCATCGCCCGCTGGGACAGTTCCTGCAGATACTTCCGGCTGCCGCCCATGTGGGACGGATCGGCGAAGAAGGGCAGTTCCGGGCAGCGCGCGCGCAGTTCGATGGCGAGCTGCCAGCCCGGGGCGTTGCGGTACGGTTTGCTGTCGGTCGTGGAGAAACCGCGGTGGATGACGCCGAGTTTCCGGATGCCGGCGCGGTTCAGCCGCTCCAGCGCTCCGATCCACAGTTCCAGGTCCGGATTGACCGGATTCTTGACCAGCACGGGGATGTCGGTGTCCTGGAGCGCATCGGCGATTTCCTGCATCAGGAACGGGTTCGCCGTCGTGCGGGCGCCGATCCACAGCATGTCCACGCCGTACTTGAGACACTCATAGACATGCTTCTCGTTCGCCACTTCGGTGCAGACCGCCATGCCGGTTTCCTCCTTCACTTTCTTCAGCCATTTCAGGCCGGCCGAGCCCACGCCTTCGAAGCAGCCCGGATGCGTACGGGGTTTCCAGATGCCCGCCCGGAACATGTGGATGCCCCAGGAGGCGAGTCCCCGTGCCGTCTCCAGCACCTGCTCTTCGCTTTCAGCACTGCACGGTCCCGCGATCACCATCGGCCGCGGGAGCGTGAAGAATCCCCATTCGCTGACGGGGATGATATCGAGTGTCTTGTCCATTTATCTGATTATCTTCTTGATCCGGTTCGCCTCGTCGATGAGCGCACGGACCTTGGCTTCGTCAAAATTGTCAATCGCGTCGCGGAATTCCTGCATCTTCTCGATGTAGGTGTCCATCACGAGCAGGAGGTTGTCGCGGTTCTGGGTGAAAATCGGCACCCACATGTCGGCGTTGGACTTCGCCAGGCGGACGGTCGAGGAGAATCCTCCGGAGGCCAGGTCGAAGATGTGCTTCTCGTCGCGCTCCTTGTCCAGGACCGTCAGGGCCAGGGCGAAGGAGGAGACGTGCGAGAGGTGCGAAACATAGGCGGTATGGACGTCGTGGGAATCCGACGTCATGTACACGATCCGCATGTTCAGGGTCCGGTACAGGTCCTCCACCGTCCGCACCGCTGCGGGATCCGACTCGTCCTGGTCGGCGATGATGCAGGCGCGGCCGTCAAAAAGGCCCGGCATCGCCGCCCAGGGACCGGAATGTTCGGTTCCGGCCATCGGATGGGACGCCACATAACGCTTGCGGCAAGCATGATACTTAAGCCGCCCCGCGATCTGGGACTTGGTGGAGCAGACGTCCATGACGATCTTTCCTTCATAGGCCTTGTCCCGGAACAGGTCCAGTACCGTCTGGATGATCCCCGCCGCAGCGCTGACCGGCACGGAGACCACGATGATGTCGCTTTCGTCGACACATTCCTCCAGGGTAACCACCCGGTCCACCAGGCCCAGCCGGACGGCCGCATCCGCGTTGAGCGGATTCTTGTCCGTGCCGATGAAACGGGAAGCATAGCCGCGGGCGCGCAGGTCCACGGCCATGGACCCGCCGATCAGGCCCAGGCCCACGATTCCGATCGTTCTGTTCTTTTCCATGCTGTCTTTACTTGAGAAGCGCCAATGCCCCGGCCATCCGCTTCGCGGCTTCCTCGATCTTCTCTTCCGAGGTGGCGTAGGACAGGCGGAAATACTCCGGAGCGCCGAAGGCGTCTCCTCCCACGACAGCCACGTGTCCCCGCTCGAGGAGGAACATGGCCAGGTCGGTGGACGTCTTGATCACTTTCGTCCCGTCCGTCTTCCCGAAGAAGGAAGAGCATTTCGGGAAAAGGTAGAAGGCTCCGTCCGGAACATTCACTTCCAGTCCCGGGATCTCGCGCAACAGGCTCACCAGCAGGTTCCTTCTGCGCTCAAAGGCCTGGCGCATCTCTTCGACACAAGCCTGAGAACCACGCCATGCCTCTTCCGCCGCCTTCTGGCTGACGGAGCAGGGGCCGCTGGTATACTGTCCCTGCAGCATGCTGCACGCGGAAACGATCCATTTCGGAGCGGCCAGGAAACCGATTCGCCATCCGGTCATGGCGTAAGCCTTGGAGACACCGTTGATGATGACCGTGCGCTCCCGCATTCCTTCGACGGAGGCGATGGAGGCATGGACACCTACATAGTTCAGGTGTTCATAAATCTCGTCGGACACGACCAGCACATCCTCGTGACGGAGGATCACATCGGCCAAAGCTTTGAGTTCTTCCTTCGAATACACGGCGCCCGTAGGGTTGCTGGGAGAGCAGAGAATGAGCATCCTGGTCCGCGGCGTAATCGCCTTTTCCAGTTGCTCGGGCGTCATCTTGAATCCCTGTTCGATGCCGGTTTCGACATAAACCGGAGTACCGCCAGCAAGCAGCACCATCTGCGGATAGCTCACCCAGTAAGGCGCCGGGATGATGACCTCGTCTCCTTCGTCGATGAGAGCCATGACCACATTGCACAGACTCTGCTTGGCGCCGTTGGACACCAGGATATCCGCCGGGGCATAGGCCAGGCCGTTTTCCTTCTGCAGTTTGTCACTGATCGCCTCTCTCAAGGAAAGACTTCCGCCCACGGGAGTGTAGTGCGTATAATTCTCCTCCAGGGCGGTGCAGGCGGCCGCTTTCACATGCTCCGGGGTGTTGAAATCGGGCTCACCCAGGGTCATGTTCACGATGTCAATCCCTTTTGCCTTCAAGTCATTGCTCATTTGATTCATGGCAAAGGTCATGGACGGGGACAGACGGGCCATTCTTTTGGACGTGCTAGATTCTCTCATATCTTGACATTTTTATGGAACTCAAAAACTACCCTTGTAAATTCCCATGACATCCAGGTCCGCCAGAAGGGGCCTGACTGCCGAAAGCGCCTGCCGATAGCGGACGGAATCGTCGAAACGGATGTCCGCATAGAAGAAATACTCCCACGGGCAGCCCGGGATGGGCAGGGACTGGATACGGGTCAGGTTCATTTCATAGAAGGACAGGATGGTCAGGATCTGGGCAAGGGCGCCGGCCTTATGGGGCAGGGTGAAACACCAGGACGCCTTGTCCGCCTTCTCGGACCGGAAATAGCGGTCGATCACGAAAAAACGGGTCATGTTGTCCTTGGAAGACTCGATCTCCCGGGCCAGGATTTCCATTCCGTATTCCTTGGCGGCCAGCCGGGACGCCACGGCGCCCACTCCTTTCAGCTGGCCCGACACGATCTCCTGCACGCCGGTCACCGTGCTGGACGTTTTGGTCAGGGTTACCCCCGGGCAATTCTTCTCGAAGAACGAACGCGTCTGATACAGGGCCATTTCATGGGAGCGGACTTCCCGGATGGATTCCAGGGTCTGGCCGGGCAGCGCCATCAGATAATGATGGACGGGGATATGGACCTCGCCGACCACCTGGTATCCACCGGAGTGGATCAGTTCCAGATTCCGGACAAGTCCTCCGGAAAGCGTATTCTCGACGGCGATGACCACGGCGTCGACATCAGCCGAATCATAGGCTGCGAGCATCTGCTCGAAACTGTCGAAACCCTGCAGGTCCAGCGGAACGTCCTGATAAAAAGCCATGGCAGCCTCCTCGTGGAAACTGCCCCGACGTCCCAAAATCGCGACTTTCTTCATTCTTCTGTCAAAAAAAAGGGCCATCCTCATCCGGACGGCCCAACATACATCTTTATGCTGATTGGATATACGACGTCCGGCTATTATCTCTCCTGATAATAGTACTTGATAAAGCCGAGGACGTAAAATCGCATAATTTCAACTAACCGTTTCGACAAAGGTAAATAAAAATTTTTACAATCCAATACTAGACCGTAAGAATTTCCTTTTCCTTCGCGGCGATGATCGCGTCGATGTTCTTGATGTGCTTGTCGGTCACCTTCTGGAGCTCGTCTTCGCCCTCCTTCTCGCCGTCCTCGGAGAGGCCGTCGTTCTTCTGGGCTTTCTTGAGCTGGTCGATGCCGTCACGGCGGGCGTTGCGGACCGTCACCTTGGTGGTCTCGCCCTGCGCCTTGGCCTTCTTGATGAGGTCGCGGCGGCGGTCCTCGGTGAGGGCCGGCACCATGCAACGGATGATTTCACCGTTGTTCGAGGGCGTGAGACCCAGGTTGGCGTCCAGGATCGCCTTTTCAATCTTGGCGATCATGCTGCGCTCCCAGGGCTGAATGGCAATCGTCTTCGCGTCCGGTGTCGTGATGGAAGCGACCTGGTTCAACGGCGTAGCCGTACCGTAGTAGTCCACGGTAACTGCATTGAAGATGGCCGGCGAAGCCTTGCCCACCCGGTAGTTCTTGAGGTCTTCCTCCAGGAAATCCACCGCATCCTTCATCTTCAGATCGGCTAAATCCACAATTTCTTTCGCTTTCGGTAACATAGTCTCTTCGTGTTTTGTTTCAGTCAATTATGCAAATATAATGAAAAACGGCAAAAATCTTACGATTCCCGCCGTTTTTCTCACAAATCGTGCCGAAACCTTATTGGTTCAGCGCGTCGGCACTCTTGATGAACTTGGCAAGCTCTTCCTTGGTGACGTGATAGTTCTGCATCTCACCGGAGAAGTAGGAGTCGTAGGCGGCCATATCGACAAAGCCGTGGCCGGAGAGGTTGAAGAGGATGGTCTTCTGCTCGCCGGTCTCCTTGCACTTGAGGGCCTCGGTGATCGTGGCGGCGATGGCGTGGCAGGACTCCGGTGCGGGGATGATACCTTCGGTCTGGGCGAAGAGGACGCCGGCGCGGAAAGAGTCGAGCTGTTCGATATCGACAGCCTCCATATAGCCGTCCTTCATCAGCTGGGAGAGGATGACACCGGCGCCGTGGTAGCGCAGGCCGCCGGCATGGATGGCCGCGGGCTTGAAGGTGTGGCCGAGGGTAAACATGGGCAGGAGCGGGGTCATGCCGGCCTCGTCGCCGAAGTCATACTCGAACTTGCCCTTGGTGAGCTTCGGGCAGGAATGGGGCTCGGCCGCGATGAAACGGGTCTTCTTGCCCTCCTGGATGTTGTGGCGCATGAACGGCAGGGCCAGGCCGCAGAAGTTGGAACCGCCACCGAAGCAGGCGATGACGATGTCCGGATATTCGCCGGTGAGGGCCATCTGCTTCTCGGCTTCCAGGCCGATGACGGTCTGATGCAGGCACACATGATTGAGCACGGAGCCGAGGGCGTACTTGCAGTTGGGGGTGCTCATGGCCAGTTCGATGGCCTCGGAGATGGCGCAGCCCAGGGAACCGCGGTCGTTGGGGTTGGCGGTGAGAATGTCTTTACCGGCACGGGTACTCATGGACGGTGAGGGAGTGACGGCGGCGCCGAAGGTCTGCATGATGCTGCGGCGGAAAGGCTTTTGCTCGTAGCTCACTTTTACCATGTACACAGCGCAATCGATGCCGAACTTCTTGGTGGCATAGCTGAGGGCACCGCCCCACTGGCCGGCACCGGTCTCGGTGGTAAGGTTGGTGACGCCCTGCTCCTTGGCGTAGTAGGCCTGGGCGATGGCACTGTTGAGCTTGTGGCTGCCGGCAGGCGAAACGCTCTCGTTCTTGAAGTAGATGTGGGCAGGAGTGCCGAGTGCCTTTTCCAGTTCGTAGGCACGCACCAGCGGAGTGCAGCGGTAGGCGGCGTACTGCTCGCGGACGGGCTCGGGGATGGGGATCCACTCGTCGGTCTGGTTCAGCTCCTGCTTGGCGCACTCCTCACAGAAGATGGGATAGAGGTCTTCGGGCTTCAGGGGCTGACGGGTGGCCGGGTGCAGGAACGGCAGCGGCTTGTTGGGCATCACGGCCTGGATGTTAAAGAAATGAGTGGGAATCTCGCTCTCCGGGAGCATGTACTTTTTCTGTTTCATATCAGTTCGTTTATGGATTGGTTAATAATTACACAACAAAAAAAGGCCTGCTGTAAGTCAGCAGGCCTTTCTCTTTATATTACTATATTACATGGCGAAGCGACTTACAGGTTTAAACTGCAAGTGCGCCACCAAATATTATTGTTCTGTCTCATTCTGTTGCAAAGATGTGCAATGCAAATGATAAATGCAAGACTTTTTTTAGAATTTTGCAATGAGGGCTTCGGTCCACTGGGAGGAAGCGGTTACGTAGTGAGCCTCTACGTAGGCGTTGACGGCGGTAGCCATGAACAGGACCACGATGAGGGCGGCTACGATGGTGCCGATCACCTTCAGGCGCACCAGCCATTTCTTGTTATTCCAGCCGATGGTCTGGAACATGCTCCAGAAACCGTGGTTGAGGTGCAGGAACAGGGCGATGAACCATACGAAATAGCCGGCGACAACCCAGGGGTTGCGGAAGGTGGCGATGAGCAGGTAGTAGGGGTTCTCTGCCTCGGCGCCCATGAATTCCTGCAGCTGCATCTTAGCCCAGAAGTGGGTGAGGTGGAAAGCCAGCAGACCCAGGACGATGATGCCCAGGACGGCCATGTTCTTGGCGCTCCAGCTGTCGTTCTTGGCCTTGGAGGCTACCTCGTAGCGCTTGAAACCACCGCGACGGATGTAGTTGTCAACGGTGAGCCAGATACCGTAGGCGATGTGGAGGACAAAGCCCAGGGCCAGGATGGGAACCATGATCTTGATGAAGGGGGAGGACATGAAGTCGCAGCCCAGCTGGAACCAACCGTCTCCGTGGGTGTAAGGGAAGGCGTCGTCAGCTACCTTACCGAAGTTTCCGTGAAGGGAATCCAGTACGGAGAAGAAGTTAATGGTACCGTGCAGGAGCAAGAAGATGATGAGGAAAGCGCCGGTGACGCTCTGGATAAATTTCTTGCCGATGGAAGAGGTTAAAAAATTAGCCATTATAAATAAGTCAGGTTTGTTTCAAGTATGCAAATATAGGAATCTTTCTTGGAAGTTTCCCAATATTTCGATACTTTTGTTACATTATTTAACCACGATTTTTCATGTACAAACGCGTTTTACTCAAACTCAGCGGCGAAAGCCTGGGCGGCCCTGCAGGAAAGGGCCTGGATACGGAATGGTTGGAAAAGTATGCCAAAGAGATTGCGGCTGCGGCCAAGGCTGGCCTGCAGATCGCCATCGTCAACGGCGGCGGTAACATCTTCCGGGGTCTCCAGGGCGTAGGCAAAGGCTTCGACCGCGTGGACGGAGACAAAATGGGCATGCTGGCAACGGTGATCAATTCCCTCGCCCTGAGCATGTTCATCAAGGCCGAAGGCGTGGAATCTGTGGTTTTCACCTCCACCCCGATGGAGCCGCACGCTAAATATTATATGCGCGACGAGGCCGTCAAGGTCCTGGAGCGAGGCGGCGTTGCCCTCATCGCCGGCGGCACCGGCAACCCCTTCTTCACCACCGACTCCGGCGCAGCCCTCCGTGCCCTCGAGATTGGGGCCGATGCCCTCCTCAAAGGCACCCGCGTGGACGGTGTCTATACGGCCGATCCCGAAAAGGACCCCACCGCCGTCAAGTACGACGAGCTCTCCTTCGATGAGGCCATTTCCAAGCACCTGAAAGTGATGGACCAGACCGCCTACGCCCTGTGCAGCGACGGCAAAATGCCCATCATCGTCTTTGATATGAATGCGACCGGCAATCTCACCAAGCTCCTCTCCGGAGAAAAAGTCGGCACGCTTGTCCATCCGTAACCTATGAAAAAAGCCATCCTTCTTTTCCTTTCGCTGACGCTGGCGCTGTCGGCATCGGCCCAGAGTTCCAAGATCGTCACGGAAAGCATCCAGAGCGCCAAGCTGGGATGCGCCCAGAAGTATAATGTCTATCTCCCGGCCGGCTACAAGGCCGCGGAGAGCTATCCCGTCATCTACCTGCTGCACGGCCTCTACGGAGACTACAGCAACTGGGCGGGCACCGGCCGCATGAAGGATGTCGCAGACCTCCTGATCGCCAGCGGAGAGATGGTCCCGGCCGTCATCGTCATGCCCAACGCGGGTGACAACGACGTCCACGGTTACCAGAACGGTTACTTCAATGTAGAGAACTGGCCCTACGAGGACTTCTTCTTCGAGGAGTTCCTCCCGGCCGTAGAAAAGAAATACAACTGCGGCGGCGCCAAGGGCAAGCGCGCCATCATGGGCCTCTCCATGGGCGGCGGCGGTTCCATCGTCTATGCCGAGCGTCACCCGGAGCTGTTCTCCAGCGCCTACGGCATGAGCGCCTGGCTGGACAACAAGCACCGCGAGGTCCGCGGAACGGACAAGCCCGGCAGCAAGCTCGTCATCACGGACCTGAGCGTCCGCGCCAATTCCGCGCTGGATTTTGTGGACAACGCCGGCGCAGAGACCATCGGCCAGCTTAAGACTGTCCAGTGGTTCCTCGACTGCGGCGACGACGACGCCCTCCTGCGGCTTTCGGTAGAGCTGCACCTCAAGATGAAGGAGAAGGGCATCCACAGCGAGCTGCGCGTGAGAAACGGCGGGCACACCTGGGAATACTGGCACACCGCCCTTAACACTTCCCTGCCTTTTGCCAGCCGCAATTTCGACCTCCGATAATTTTTTTGAAATTTCCCCTGATTTGTTTTTAACATTTCAGGGGTTTTTACGTCTTTTGAATGCAAGCGCTTGAGAACTGACATGAAAAAGATTGTATTTACACTTATCCTATTAATGACTACGGTCCTGGTTTGGGCCGGAAAGCCTGCCAAGGTACAGAACCTGATTAACCAGTACCGGCACCACGATGGCTTCGAAACTGTTTCCTTCGGCCCGCTGGGGCTGTCGCTGATGAGAACCTTCGCCCTGAGCGACGACGACCTGGACGCGGAAGACCGCGCCGCCCTGCATGCCTTCGACAAGATCCGCCGCATCTGCATCCTGGACTTCGAGGACGCACAGGAGGAGGTCAAGGCCCGCTTCGTCGGCAAGGTCCGCAAAATCCTGGACGGCATGGAGCTGATCCTGGAAGCCAAGGACGAAGGCAGCCGCCTGAGCATCTATGGCGAAGACCGCAACGGCAGGATGAAGGATTGCATCCTCTTCGACCCGGACGGAACCCTCATCTGCGTGACCGGCTCCGTGAATATGGAACAGCTGATGTCCCTGGCCAATGACTGAGCACGCGTTCCATACCGAGTGGATTCCCCTGCAGGCCCGGTTCTACCGCATCGCCTTCTATATGCTGGAAAGCGAGGCCGATGCCAAGGACGCCGTCCAGGAGCTCTACCTGAAGCTGTGGAACCTCAGGGACCATCTGGAGATGGTGCAGAATCCATCGGCCTACGGAACGATGCTGCTGAAGAACCTCTGCATCGACCGCATCCGAAGGGCCCGTCCCACGGAAGAGCCTGACGAGGCCGTTGCCCTGGAAGCTCCGCCCGACGAGGCACTGGTCAACCGGGAAAGGCTGAAGGAAGTGAAAGCGTTCATCGAAGACCTTCCTCCCACGCAGAAGAAACTGCTTCAGCTCCGGTTCTTCAAAGGATTGTCCTACGAAGAAATCGCCCAAAAGACAGGTCTCAGTCCTCTCAACATCAGGGTTCAGGTGAGCCTGGCCCGCAAAAAACTCAAACAACGCCTATGAAACGCATCCAAGACATAGAAAAACTCACCGCGGCCGATTGGGACCGCATCGGGGCCGATGAAAGCATCCCCGTGCCGGAGGACTTCAAGGTCCGCCTTCCCCGCCGCCGTCCGGTCGCCATCTGGAGCATCGCCGCTTCCGTGGCCGTAGTAGCCGGCATCGGCCTTACCGCCCTGCTGCGCACGCCGGAACCCGAGGACACCTTCACGGATCCGTACCTGGCCTACGCCGCCATCGAGCAGGCTTTCGGCCGCATGGGAGATGCCGTTTCCCGTGGCGCTGAACTCATCGAACAGAAAGAAACCGAATTTAACAAAGTAACTTATTGGAAATGAAAAAGCTCATTATCATAATCGCATCCCTCCTTGTCGCCGTCAGCGCATTCGGCCAGAACGCCAAGGAACTGTACAACAAATACTCCGACCTGAAGGGCGTCAGCGCCGTTTACGTCTCCCCCGCCATGTTCCGCATGATCGGCAAACTCCCCGACATGGACATGGAAGCCGAAAACGGTGAGAAGGTCAACCTCACGCCCATCGTCAAGAACCTGTCCGGCTTCTATCTGCTGGACGTGGACGACGCCACCGTGGCCGATAAGCTCTTCGCCGAGGTCCGCCGCATGATCGACGGTAAGAAGTACGAACTGCTTTTCGAGGCAAAGGACAACGGAGAAGTCACCCGCCTGTTCACCAACGGCAACGGTAAGACGGTCAGCTCCATCATCCTCACCACCAAGGATGGCGACGAGTTCACCTTC
>JAEEGK010019756.1_pt1 | contig 14410 bp, 15 predicted proteins | sample 8958771 | NCBI WGS metagenome assembly JAEEGK01 (sample SAMN16246547, study PRJNA631951) | gut metagenome | biome: gut microbiome; feature: rumen; material: SC-attached | host: Bos | place: Iran: Karaj | collected 2018-10
TGTTCTTTGTATCAATTATTCTTCTGTTATAATTTAATGTCTCGAGATATCTAAACACGGTAAATAACAGTATTAATATTATTCCAACATGAACAAAAAAATTTGCAAGTTTTAAGAATCTTATAAGCGCACTTCCGTACTTTTCTTTTGTAATAACGCCTTCTATATAATTAAAGCTATACATTTGCTTTTTTCTCCTTTTCAAGTGCTAAACCGAGCGCAACAGGCAAATAAAAGCCTTGTGGTTTGTTAACATATCCCACAAACTTATTATTATCCAACGGATTCCATTTTTCAGTTGGTATTCCGAGTGTATCCTGAATGAAGTTATCTATTCCTTCCGTCATAGCACCACCACCGGTAAGAACTATTCTATCAACGGACACGATAAATTGTCTTGTTATACAATGCTCTATTGTTCTAAACAATGTTTCGATTAAAACCGCAACATTTTTTTTCAAAACATTTTTCATATTGAAATTTATTGCCTGTCTTAAATCTTCTCTTCTTTTCAACTCTTCCGACAACTTTTCCGGTATTGAATAAAAATTGGAAATATCTCTTGTTATATCTTGCCCGCCGAAATCTACATCTTTAAGGAAAACCAACTCTTTACCGTTCATAGCAATCACATTAGAAACACTATAACCGATATTTATTAAAATAACATTTTCGGAATTTTTGTAATTTGGTCCAAACTCGACATAAGCATTTGCTAAAGCAAAATCTTCCAATGTAATACCGGAAACATTCAAAGCATCAATCGTATTTATAAAAGAAAATTTTGCATTAACTTTTTCCATAGGAGCTGCGGAAAAAACAATACTGCATTCTTTATCGGAATTATTTTTTATAACCGAAAAAGAAGAATATGTTTTACCTAAATCTTCGGAAATAGTATTAACAACTTCGTTATTCACCTGATCTTTTAGGCTTATTAATTTGTTTCTTTTCAAAACTAAGTCTCTGTTAATTATATCTTTACCACCGACAGCCAAATACACGGAATCATCCAAGCAGCCCAATTTTTTTAAAACTGCCGCCAATTTTTCCGTCTTTTCCGTTCCGGAATAATTTGATATATCCACTACTGCAGAAACTATCGAATATTCTTTTTTCTTCTTTTCAGTATTTACGATTTTACAGATCTTTACAAACTTGCTGCCCAAATCAATGCCTATCAAGATACTTTCCTCCAACCGATTATAGTTCTAACATTTGTATAATTTGCATTAGTTGATGAATCTGAATCTACTCTTTCTGTATTAAAATAGCATTTGACAATTGAAACTATCTCACTACCATCTGCAGCACTTACTGTAGCTCTTGCTATACCTACAATTCTGTATGTTTGTTCTGGTGTTGGATCGCCACTTATAACTTCCTGTTCAAAATTATGAATATCCGTAATACCATCATCAATTGTCTCTGGATCTAATATATTTACAAATTCACACTTAACAGAAGCAAAAACTCTTGGAAACATATCATCAAATGGGTCATTAGGATTAACTCTACCACCATACTCAGATAAATCATCATCTATAATTTCAGCATTAAAAAGATCCCAAGATCCTCCGGCAGCTTGAACTTTAGAAAACAAAGTACCATATCCTGGATTATCTCCTTTATCACCTAAAATGCCATCCGTAACTACTGTTCCCGACGGTATAAAATTTTTGTCAACAACATAAGCAATATAACCTTTTGCCCTTTCTACAATGCCTTCTGCAGCATAATCTACTCTTACTTTTGTTTGGGCATATGTATCCATAACACCTTGAGAAGAAACCATCCGCAAGGTAATATAACCTATAATGGTCAATATCATCATAGATACAATTGTTATTAAAAGTATGGTCCCTTTATTATTCTTTATCATGAAATACTCCCCTGTCTGGAAGAAAAACAGAAAGTTCTAAATTGTCTTTTCGGAATATTAGGTACAACATGATCGTCATAGATAATACCTATTGTTACATTGTCTAAGTGTGCACCCGTACCTCCGGGATACTTGTTTGGTCTATAATAAAAAGCTCTAACATTATTTAATACTAATACTTGAGTTTCCGGCAAAGCAGGACCACTCAAAACTTCAGTCTTCATAAACAATTTTGTAGCCCCAAACCTTTTGTCATTAGGAATATTAAATGGGAAAACATCATACTCTTTACCCACCAAATTACCAAAAAAACCGGATGATGACTCAAAAGTATACGTATCTCTAACTTTTCTTCCTAAACCAACATCATACCTTGTACATATAATAGAACTATTATTAAAAACAACACTCTCTGATTCAGTTATAGATTTTTTTAGAACCTCTTCAAAAAATTGTATATTGTTAAATCCTTTAGAAGTACTACTTACCTTAGAAAACATTTTATATGCAGATATTGTAAGTGTATATGAAAAGAATATAACGACAGCCGATAATAAAATCGCCACCATCATTTCAACTAAAGTGAAACCTTTTTTTGTAAAAAACATTAAAACCTCTCAATATTATTGTCTCTAGGTGCAGCAATATATGTTACCAATGTAATCGTATTCCTATCTCCCGGAGCAAAATCCGGATTATCAATAGGCCATTCTGCCCTAAGAGTAATTCTTGCACTATTGCTGAAATTATGACTTCCATCAGTATCCACATCTGCTTCACAAGTGTAACGAACCGTACACCCCTCTCTTAACTCTTTGTCACGTTTAAAATCAAACCTTGTTCCATCTTCAGAAATTGTAGAAAATGGATAATAATTACCATTCGTTGCACTAGGATACCCGCCGCCTTTAACCATTTCCATTTTTCTTACCAAATCATGTAAAACAAAGCTATAATCTTTGCTATCAACAGAATGTTTATATGCTGAAGAGAAAAAAGACAAACCATACACACTCACAATACCGATAATAATAACCGATACCAAAACTTCTACTATGGTTGATCCTCTTTTTCCTTTTAAATTAAACACCATATTTGTTCCTCTCATCATAAAGCTTCTACATAATTGACTACATCACTGTCTAACTTATAAATACCGGTAAGACTAACACCGGATAAATCCGCATCATTTTCTTCCGGGTAAACTATTACCTGTACTCCTTCCATTGTTTCCGCCGTTCCTGATGCATTTTTAGTTCTAACAATTTCAAATTCTTTAAAATATTTGTTCTGTCTAGCATCAATTTTTAAATCTTTAGAAAATTCTACTCTCTCGGTTGTTAAAAAAAAGTCTGACTTTTGAACTCTGTAAATTTTTTCCTGTGCAACTATTTTATCAATCAAAGCTCTTCCCTCATTTGCCATTGCTATTTTCAAATGTCCTCTACCGGTAAAAAACCACGCGGATGCTAAAATAGCAATTATCACTATAACAACAATTACCTCAATAAAAGTAAAACCTTTTACATTTGATTTCATAAATTTTTTACCTTTGTTAAACATTTTGGTTCACCATAGCATTTGCCATATTAAATATAGGCAAATACAGAGCTATAACACATATACCGACCATAAAGCCCAAACCCACAATTAAAACAGGTTCAATAATAGCACTGATACTTGCAACAGCCGCATCTACTTCGTCTTGATAATAATCGGTAATTTTTAAAAACATTTCTTCCATTTGACCGGTTTTTTCACCTACGGCGGTCATTCTAACTACCATTTTAGGAAACAAAATATATTTATCCATTTCAGCCGAAAAGAAATTACCGCCGACAATTTCTGTTCTTATATCTTCCAAGATAGATCTTAAGTATGTATTATTTACAGTATTTGCCGCTATTTGTATAGACGAAACAATATCAACACCGCTCTTTATAAGCGTAGACAACGTTTGGAAAAAATTTGCAAAAACCATTTTTGTATATATCGGAGAGAACTTCGGAACTTTAAAATATAATTTGTGCCACTGTTTCAAGCCCTCCGGATTTTTAGTCCATATTCTAAATGCTATATAAACCAATACACCGAATGCTATAAGGTATAAAATTCTGTCAACTATAAAATGGCTCACATCAATAACTACTTGAGTTGCCCAAGGCAACTCTGCTCCGAAAGATGCAAACATATCTTCGAATTTAGGAATTAAAACAAAAACTATACCGCAAAATACGATAAGGAAGAAGCTACCTACAAACATAGGATATGATGCAGCGGATTTAATTTTTCTTCTCAATTTAACGGAATTTTCAATATGTGTAGCCAAATCGGCCAACACTTTAGCCAATTTACCTGATTTTTCACCCACAGCAACCATCGAAACAAAAGTGTTATCGAATATTTTAGGATATTTTGCAAGTGCATCTGAAAAGTTGCTTCCACCTCTTACATCTTCTGATATTTTCAATAAAACACTACTGAAATATGCATTTTGAACCATGACAGCAACATCGGATACTGCTTCTAATACGTTAACACCGGCATTAACCAATGTAGATAACTGTCTGGCAACAACCGCTAACTCTTGCAGTGAAACTTTTGTGCTTGCAGTACTCTTTTTTAACTTGGCATCCAAATCCGCAAGAAAACCACCGAAAGCACTTTGTGACAAAGATATTTGAGAAAAGCCTTTCATTCTTAATTCGGAAAGAGCCGCATTTTCCGATGATGCAACAACGGAACCTGAAACTCTTAAACCTAAAGAATTATTAGCTTTGTATTTAAACTTAGGCATTTACAAAACACCTCACAAATTATTTATCCGCCATACTTACATTGAATACTTCTTCTACCGTTGTTCTTCCTTCCAACAATTTTGCAATAGCTGCTTTTCTTAAAGAAACAATTCCCTGTTTTGCAGCTAATCCTCTTAATTCAACATCGGTAGCACCTCTGGCTATAGCATCTTTCAAATCTTTTGTAATTCTTAGCATTTCAAATATCGCAGTTCTTCCTTTATAACCGGTATTATCACAGAACTTGCAACCTTGTCCTTCATAAACTTTGTTGGACTTATCAAGCTCCAATTTTTGATATATTTCATCCGGAAGAGTTACCTCTTTCTTACAATTCGGACAAATCGTTCTAACCAATCTTTGTGCTATAATCAAATTCAAAGCATCTGCCATAAGATATGATTCCACGCCCATAAATGCCATTCTCGAAATAGTACTTACAGTATCGTTGGTATGCAATGTTGAAAATACAAGATGTCCGGTCAATGCGGCTTGAATTGCTATCTGAGCTGTTTCGGTATCTCTGATTTCTCCCACAAGTATAACATCAGGGTCTTGTCTCATAAAAGTTCTTAATATTCTTGCAAAATCCAATCCTATATCCGACCTTACATGACACTGATTAATACCTTTTAGTTCATATTCCACAGGATCTTCCGCGGTCATGATGTTAATATCGGCTGTATTTATATGACCAAGAGCGGAATAAAGAGTTGTCGTTTTACCGCTTGATGTAGGTCCCGTAACAAGTATCATTCCGTATGGAGCCGTGATTGCTTCTTTAAAGAACGTTAATTCCTGAGGGCTAAACCCTACTCTTTCTATATCCAAACCAAACACATTTTTAGCAAGGACTCTCAGTACTATCTTTTCGCCCCATATAGTCGGTATTATCGAGACTCTTATATCTATCTTCTGATCTGAAATTTTTATTCTGCATTTACCGTCTTGCGGTAATCTTCTTTCGGCTATATCAAGATCAGACATAATCTTTATTCTTGAAACGATAGCCGGATAATATTTTTTAGAAGGAGCCGGCATTTGTTGTAAAATACCGTCTATTCTCATTCTCAAATAAACTTCTTTTTCAAATGGTTCCAAATGAATATCACTGGCTTTCTTCGTTATTGCATCAAAGAAAATCGAGTTCACATACTTAATAACAGGAGCTGAATCCGATTCTTCGATATCATCGGTCAATTCTTCCTCTTCTTCTGCCTCTTGAACTTCATTTTCACCAATTTCTTTGCTTAAAGAACTTCTTACATAAAACCTTTCTATGAAAGATAAGACATCTTTTTCGGAAGCTAAAACTACCGACAATTTCTTGTTTGTAATTCTAGCAAGTTCATCTTTATAAACGACATTGGCAGGATCTGCCATTGCAATAACAAGTATTTCCCCGTTAAGTTCCAACGGAACAGCACAATATTTCCTTGCTATTTTTTCTTGAACCAAATCAAGAATTCTCTGCTCTACTTCAACTTGTGACAAATCGCGATACTCAACACCTAAAGCTATCGCCAAACATTCATTCAACTGCAATTCGGAAATATATTGTTTTTCTAAAAGGATATTTCCTATCCTTTTCTTCTTTTCCAAAGACTCTTTCAAACATTCTGACAACTGCTCTTTTGTGACATACTGCTTACTTAAAAGGACTTCTCCCAGATACTTTTTTCTTAAAACTTCTAATACCATCAAAAACTCCTTTTATATACACATATGAAAAGTCGATTTTCACAACTTTTTCACACTTTAAAATTATAGAAGAATATATCAATTTTGTCAATGATTTTCATTCAAATAACAGTTTAATCTCTGGAAAACAAATCTCTTGTATAAACTTTATCTTTAACATCACTGATATTCTCATCATAACGATTTGCAATTATAACATCCGAAACCTGTTTAAAAGTGTTTATATTCTTAACAACTACGGAATCTAAAAATATTTTTTCCTTAATAGTCGGTTCATATATAACAATATCAATATTTTTTGTTTTTAGTCTTTTAATTATTCCTTGTATTGAACTTTGTCTGAAATTGTCTGATCCTGTTTTCATCGTTAAACGATAAATTCCAACCGTTTTTGGATTTTTTGAAATAATCTGTTCGGCAATAAAATCTTTTCTTGTTTTATTGGAACTTACTATAGCAGAAATTATATTTTGAGGAACACCTTTGTAATTGGCAAGTAATTGCTTTGTATCTTTAGGCAAACAGTATCCTCCGTACCCGAAAGAAGGATTATTATAATAATCTCCTATTCTCGGATCGGCACAAACACCCTTAATAATGTCTTTAGTATTTAGTCCGTGAACAACACTGAATGTATCCAACTCATTAAAGAAAGAAACTCTCATTGCCAAATAAGAATTGGAAAAGAGTTTTACAGTTTCCGCTTCCGTAACATTCATTATTTTTACATCAACGGTTTGTTTTATGGCGGCTTCTTTTAACAATTTTGCAAAAACTTCTGCTTTTTTTAATATTTTTTCATTATTCAAATCCGTTCCGATTATTATACGGCTTGGGTATAAATTGTCATATAAGGCCTTTCCTTCTCTTAAAAACTCGGGACTAAACAAAATATTTTCAGTGGAATATTTTTTCTTCATGCTATTCGAAAAACCGATAGGAATTGTAGATTTGATAACAATAACGGCATTGGAATTTACTTCAATAACTTTTTTTATTACAGATTCAACTGATGAAGTATCAAAATAATTTTTTTTGTCATCATAATTTGTAGGTGTTGACACTACAACGAAATCCGCATTTTTGTATGCTAAAATATCATCGGATGTAGCCGTAAGATTTAATTTTTTTTCGGAAAGAAAAGTCTGTATTTCCTTATCTTTAATCGGAGATATTTTGTTATTTATTTTTTCAATTTTCTCAGGCACGATATCTAAGGCATAAACTTCATTTTGTTGTGATAATAATACAGCCATTGATAGCCCGACATACCCTGTTCCTGCAACAGCGATTTTCATTATAACTCCCAATACATAGTAATTGTTAAATTATATATTAAATTTAGCAATATAACAAGCATCAAAAAAGTGTTCCGGATCTAAAAAAAGATATAACAAACGGCGCAAACAACAAAATGAAAATTGTAGGCAAAATCAAAATTGTCATAGGCAACAACATTTTTACCGGAGCTTCGTGTGCTTTTTTTTCGGCTATTGCAACATTATCATCGGAAATTTGTTGAGCTATCTTATTTAGGCTATCAGCAAGTCCCGCTCCTGTTTCCAAAGATATTGTTATTGCTTTTACAAAAGTATCTATTTGAACGATATTATATTTTTCAGCTAATTCTTTAAATGCTTGTCTAGTATCTATTCCCAAAGATATTTTTTTTATAATATCTTTTAACTCATCTATAAAATGACCGTCTAAAAGTATTACTATTTTATTTATTGCTCCGTTAAAATCTATTCCCGAATAAACCATTATTGCCAACAAGCTTGAAACATCCGGTATTTGTTTTATTATCTCATTAATTCTCTTGTTGTACTGTTCATATATTTTTAAATATGGCAAAATTAAAAATAGCAGTCCGAAGCACATCATAAATAAAACATCAAAACCAAAAAGCATCAGTGATATAAAACAACCTGTCAACATCGATAACAGTTGTATAAAAATAAAGTTATAAGAGTTTATTTTTATATTATTAAAATTAAATATTTTTAACATACTATCAAGTTTATCGGTATAATCAATAAATATTTTTACTTTAATGAGTTTTAATACCGGCAAGAACATGTTTGATATTTTCAATATGTATATTAAAAATACATTCTTGTTATTTGTACTTTCATAAAAATTTTGTTTTGCATAAAAAGCTGACACAACTATATTTATTACAAAATAAAGAATGTAAAACAATATAGTTAAGGAAATAAACATTAATATCAAATACATCATAATTTTATATCCGCAATTTTTTTCATTATAAAAGATCCGGATAAGATCATAATTACACAAATAAGTAATATAACATTACCTAAAAGAGAAGAAAATAATACAGATACAATTTCCGGCTCAATAAAATAAATCATAAAAATTATAAAAAACGGAATAGTGCTTATAACCATTCCTGAAAATCTTACTTGAGAAGTAAGCACATCAACTTTATTCGATAAATAAAGTTTTTTAGAAACAGATTGCTCTATTTTTGAAAGTATCTCGGAAATTTTTATACCGGTAGAATGAGATATCTTCAATGAATCCATAAAAAACTTATACTGTTCGTTTTGAATTTTATCCGTAGAATCTTTTAAAGCTTTTTCCAGACTTACCCCTAAATCTATTTTTTTCAAAATCTCTTTAAATTCCGATGATAAAGGTTCTTTTATTTGGCAAGAAACAGATTCTATTGATTGAATTATATTTTCACCCGATGAGACAGAATTTCGAAATAATCTTATTGTTTCCAATATTTGTTTATCTATTTCTTTCTTATATTTTTGCTTTTTATTCTCGGTAAACAACCAAGAGTAATAAATTCCTACAATAGTTATAATTATTGCATATATTATATTAAACACTATTGATATTAAAATAAAAGCACATATAGAAAACAAAAAAAATTTTCTGTTTTTATTAATATTTTTATTTTTCATATTATCTTTTGATTTTAGCATTAAAAAGGAATAAAAGATAAACAAACAAAATGATATTAAAAAAAGTAGTAGATATAAAAAACTTAAATTCATAAATTATTCACGAAAGTATCTTTGTTTTCATCGTAAGTAAAAATCGGATTTATTTTATAACCTGTATCTTCTGCTTTTTCTAACAAAGAAATTTCTGATATTTTTCTCGAACCGTCGGGATATCTTTTTATTTGAACAATAATATCCAAAGCTGATACTATCATCGAAATTATAGATTTCTCCGGCAAATCAAAACCGGCCATTAAAGACATAACCACTAATCTTGATATTGCATCGGAACAAGAATTCGAATGAACTGTCGTCATAGAACCGCTATGTCCTGTATTCATTGCCTGCAACATATCTAATGTCTCCGATGCTCTGCACTCACCGACAATAATTCTGTCCGGCCTCATTCTTAAAGAATTTATAACAAGTTGCCTTATTGTAATTTCCGATGTCCCTTCCAACGATTTCGGTCTTGATTCAAGTCTTACAACATGTTCCTGTTGTAATTGCAATTCTGCAGAATCTTCTATCGTTATAATTCTTTCTTTTGAATCTATGAAAGAAGACAATATATTTAATAATGTTGTTTTACCGGAACCTGTTCCGCCGGAAATTAAAATATTTTTTTTATTACTAACAGCGGTTTTTAAGAAATCCAACATTTCTTCATTTAATGAACCGAAACTTATCAGTTCTTGCCCGGATAATTTATGCTTTGAAAATTTTCTTATTGTTAATATAGGACCATACAGAGATATCGGAGAGATAACTACATTGACCCTGGAACCATCTTTTAGTCTTGCATCAACTATAGGTGAAGATTCATCAACATGTCTGCCGATAGGCGCAACAATTCTATTGATAACAATTTTCAGTTTTTCGATACTATTAAATTTGATATCTGTTTTTTCTATCTTACCTTTTTTTTCAACATATATATTGTCACATCCGTTAACCATTATTTCGGTAATATTTTCATCTGCCAACAAATCTTCCAAAATTCCAAAACCAATTGTATCGTCAATCAATTCTTTTATGATTTTTTCTTCAGTATCATTATTAAGTTTTATTCCATATTTTGAAAAAAGTTCTCGAACATTTATTTTGATTATATTTGATAAAAATTTTTTATCACTCTCATCGGAATAATCTTTCATTTTCTCAACCAAGTCTTTATGAATCTTTTCTCTTAAAAGATTATATTTGTTCGAACCCACAGATATCTCAGTTGTATTATTATTTTCTATAATACATTGTTCTATCTTTTCATTAATTTTCTTTATACCGTCAACAAAAACGTTTTTACCGTCGTTAAACATAAATTTTTTATCTACAACTTCTTTTTCTATGGAAGAATCGAAATTAATGAACATTGAATTTTTAGGAACAAACATACCTTCTTTTTCATCAATATTAAAATCAATATCCGTCTTTAAAATTATAGGAAAAACACTTATATCTTTGATTTTGTTTACAACTATGTCAGAATATATTTTTTGATAATTTGATATAGATACAGGTTCCTTTTCAAAAGGGCATAAAATGACATCAGACAACGACAAGAAGTTTTTAATATTTTTATTCTCATCATAAACAACAAAAACATCATCATAAATTTCCGATAAAGATTTTATTATATAATCTAAATTTTCACCAGATAATTTTGTTAAATCTTTAACACAAATAACATCATTGTTTATATCAAAATATGATTTTAGCATTGATACATTAAGATTTAGCACCACATTCAAAATATCATTTAAGAATTTTATATTTTTCTTACCGTAATAGGACCAAATTATATTGCTATCGGTTCTTATATCCACAACAATATTTTTTTTATCATTATATGTATTTACCGCTAATAAACCTCTTACCAACGAATTTACATATTTGGAATTATCTATTTGTAAAATGGATATTGCTTTTGAATTTTTCATTATTTTTGAGAATATTTATTTATTATTTCATTCAATTCTTTTTGTCTTCTTTGTTGTTCAAGTGATTGTTGTTTTAAAGGCTGTATTCTACTATTTGGAACCGCATTCTCATAAATATCATTTAGTTTTATTATTTTATTATTTGGGACAATTAAATCGTCGGACGTGGCCCTTAATACAATTTTTAATATGCCTTTTTCTTGTGCCAAAAATATTTTCTGTGCTTCTTCCATGGAAACAGCTACAGTTACCGGAATATTTACGGAAATATTCATATCTTCTTTAGTATTTTTTGTTGTTCCTATAATATCATCACCGACAGCCAAAACCAAAAGATTTTGTGCAACAATACACGCGGCTTCTTCGTATCTTTGATTTTTGTTTTCATATTCGACAATCGATATTAAATCTACTTTACTTCCGGAAGAGATTATACCATTTACTTCCTGATTAGAAAAAACTAATGTTATTGCTTTTTTATCATTTGGAATGGTATTTGTCAATCCGAAACCGGATATTATTGATGAAATCTTTGATGAAGAAATTTGTTCCCCTTCCTCAAAAGGAACTATAGAGATATATACCGGATTATCATTAACATAAAATTCTTTTATGTCCGACATATATTTTGGCTGTACATATTGTTTAGGAATCATTATTTCTTTTATCATAGAAGCATCTATAATCTTACCTTGTTCTATTCTTTGATTTGCCACAATTACTTTTACATTTTCAGACATACTTTTATTTTGTTGTCCTATATCATACAAATATAATGTTGCAAACAAAGAAGATACTACAGCCAAAACCAATATCAATACAATATTTTTTTTCATATTTATTTTACATTAGCTTCGGTAGATATTTTTTGTGTTGAATCCTGAAACATACTGTTTACTTTACCGCCAAACATTTTTACACCGGCAATTACCACAATTACAACCAAAACAATTATGAGAATATACTCTACCATTCCCTGACCTTTGTTGTTTCTTAACATTTTTTCCCCCAATATTTAATTATTTTCTTTTATGTATTTTATTTTTACAACCGCTACCGGCTAAAACCGATAATTTCGTTTTTATTACAAACTCTTCCATTCCTACAACATTCATTATTTTCGGCAAATCATATGAATATGATATCGATACCGTAGACAACTCATTTGAAGGAATAAATAATCCCTGAACAAAGCCTGAAATTGCCGACAAATCCGTGAAATTATAACTTATCGGTTCGTACTTTTTAATATCTATATTTATTTCTTTTATTTTTTCTATATCCAATCTTCGGCCTTCTATCATCTTATTCGTTAAATAATTTTCAATATCTTTTTTTATATCATCACTTGATAAAGTTGTATTTGCTATCATATCCGTTCCATATCTCGTTGCCGAAACTAATTGTTGCCAAGTTAAAAGAACTCTTGCAAACCAAACAACAGAAAAAATTAAGACTATAATTACAGGAAAAACAAAAATAGCCTCTGTAAATGCTTGTCCTTTTGTATTCTTAAGCATATACTATTTCTTGGGTTTTATAATATCAAAGCCGGTGTACTTTCTCAAAACTTCAGGAATTATGACTGAACCGTCTTCTTGTTGATAGTTTTCCAAAATCGTTGCGAATGTTCTGCCTACTGCAACTCCCGAACCGTTTAATGTATGAACAAATTCTCTCTTTTTTGTTGTAGCATTTTTATATTTACAATTCATTCTTCTTGCCTGAAAATCTTTAAAATTCGAACAAGAAGAAATTTCCCTATACATACCTTCACCGCTCATCCAAGCTTCCAAGTCATAAGTTTTTGTTGAACTAAAGCCTATATCTCCGCTACATAAAGCCATAACTCTGTAAGGAATACCCAACAACTGTAACACTTTTTCTGCATCGTTGGTTAAAAGTTCCAATTCTTTTGCCGAATCTTCCGGCTTAACAAATTTTACCAGCTCTACCTTATTGAACTGATGATTTCTTATCAAACCTTTCGTATCTTTACCATAAGAACCGGCTTCTCTTCTAAAACAAGCCGAATATGAAGCATATTTTACAGGAAGTTGTTTTTCATCCAAAACTTCATCTCTATGTAAATTTGTAACGGAAACTTCCGCGGTAGGTATTAAATATAATTCATCGTCGGGACATCTGAACAAATCTTCTTCAAACTTAGGCAATTGTCCTGTTCCTCTCATAGATGCTCTGTTTACCAAATAAGGAGTCATTATTTCCTGATAACCGTTTTGTTTGTGTGTATCAAGGAAGAAACTAATAATCGCTCTTTCCAAAGCACAACCTTCATTCTTTAGTAATGAAAATCTTGAACCTGAAATTTTTGAAGCTCTCTCAAAATCTAAAATATCAAGTTTTTCCCCTATTTCCCAATGATGTTTAGGCTTAAAAGAAAATTTCTTCGGTTCTCCTACTATTCTAACAACAACATTATCTCTTTCATCTTTTCCTACCGGTGTTGTTTCATCCGGAAGGTTTGGAATTCTCATTAAAAAATCTTCTATTTGATTTTCTAAATTCAATAGAATTTTCTCTTTTTCCTGGATTCTTACTCTAAGTTGTTCAAGTTCTTCCAATAATCCTTTTTCAGGATTTTTTCCTTCTCTTTTTAATTTACCAACAATCTCAGAATCAGAATTTCTCTTTAGCCTGGCATCTTCTATTTCTTTTATAATACGTCTTCTATCGTTATCCCAAGAAACCAATTCTTCCAAATTAATTTCTTGCCCTCTTTTTTTTAATCCTTCTTTAACAATGTCTATATTCTCTCTAAACAATTTTATATCTAACATTCTATACCTCTTAAAAACCGCTGCCAACGAGTTTTTAACCTCGTCAACAAATCTTTATTTTGCGATTATTTCGCTAACGGTTTCCCGTATTTATTTCCTAATTACTTTTAACTATTATACTTAAGCAACACTATTTTTTCAAGCATTTTTTATAATAATGTTACAAAGGTCATATTGTTTTATTTTATTGATTATTATATCAGTATATGTTTTGCTTTCTAATACTTTGCCGACTTCCCTATTCATTCCCGGAAGCAAACATCCTTCGGAATGTTCGGCGGTATTGCCGGAATGTATCCGCACACCT
>JAEEGK010019757.1_pt1 | contig 14409 bp, 14 predicted proteins | sample 8958771 | NCBI WGS metagenome assembly JAEEGK01 (sample SAMN16246547, study PRJNA631951) | gut metagenome | biome: gut microbiome; feature: rumen; material: SC-attached | host: Bos | place: Iran: Karaj | collected 2018-10
CAACCTGACTCCCTACGCCTGCATGATGGACACCCTGAACCGGGACCGGTACAAGGACATCGTAGCGTAAAAGAAACAAGGGCATCGTAACAAAAACAACGCCGGCCGGGAAAAGAATCCGCAAAACTGTTCCAATGTTTTGCTCTGTTCTTTTCCTGACCGGCACTTTTTTGTTGACGTTTTTTCGCACAGCCGCAGATCACACTGCGGCATTTTTAATTTTACTTCTACGCCCGCGTCAATATCTGCTGCGATTATTATTTTGCCTCTTCGCCCGCATTTATATCCGCGGCAATTTTTATTTTATTTCCACACCCGCGTTAATATCCGCGGCGATTTTATCAATGATGCGGACGGCCCGCACCGGGTTGAAGACGCCGCAATGGCAGAGGCCCGCCAGCTTCTCGGCGGCCTGTTGGGAGGTCATCCGTTTCTTCGCCACTTTCTGGGCCAGGTCCTTAATCAGGTTAAAGGAAAGCATCCCGTGTCCGCACATCGTACTGACCCGCAGCACATCCTCGGAAGGAAGGCGGTCCGTCTTGCCCCAGATGCCCATGGAATGTTCCACCGTATGGGGAGCGATGCCCGCGCCGTGACAGCAGGCTGCCGTATGGTCCGTCAGGCCGGAAACCACGATGGAAAGATCAAGGTTGGCCTCATACAGGTCTTTCAGGACTTTGGTCACCGTCGCCTCATCGGTAAACACCGCATGTACGATGCTGTTGTCGTGGTAACTGCTGCCGACGGTTTCCATGCCCACGTTGAACTTGTTGCCTGTGCGCATATCGCCGTAGTTCACGGGATTGTATTTCATAACGATTTTCTCAAATTCGCGGAACTGGGGATGGATGCCCTTCGCGTTGACCGTTTGCGCCGCAATGGCAAAGACCACATAATCATCCTGCAAATCCGCTTCGTTGATGCCGTAGCGATGTAACGTGTGAGACATGATCTATTCCTCCTTTGCAAGCGGTTTCCCGAGTCCGACGTTGGTTTTCCCGTTAGGCGACAGTTTGTAACCGGCCTTTTGGGCAACAATTTTGGCCGGGAAACTTTCATCGCGCTCAAGCCGTCCGGCAAAATCCACGCTGAACACCGTATCGACGTCTTTCTGGACTTTGCTGATGGCGTCCAGGACAGCGCCGATATCCTGCTGGTCCACTTCGATTTCCACAATGGCGGACAAGGTTTTTTCCTGCAGCACGTCTTCCCGGAGTTTGCCGGTCGCGTCCACCATCAGCGCCGTGACGGGATTATGGGGTTCAAACCCGTATTTGGCGTAAGGGGCCACCGCCATGGCAACGGTCTGCACATCTTTCAGTCTCGTGCCGGTGCCCGGCCGTCCCAGTTCGATGCAGACGCCGGCCCGTCCTCTCTTGAAGCGGCCCGTCACATCGTTTGTCTTCATTTCCTCGGTGCCGCGTCCCGGGACACCGGTCTTCGGGTGGGTGATGAGGGGATTGGAAAACTGGCTGCGCAGGATGCGGGTTCCTTCCAGCTTCTGCATGTACAGGGCGTCCCGCGGGCAGACGCGGGCATTCCGGCAGGCTTCGCATTCCACGCACTCATCAAGATCAATTTGGACGATGCCATCCTTTTTCTGAATGCAGGCCATGGGGCAGTACGGAATGCACTGGCCGCAGTTGACGCATTTGGTTTTGTCGATCAGCATGATGGAAATCCTCCTCTTTTATAATTATTTTTCTTAATTATATCATAATTATATTGCGATGCTTTAATTTTTGCGGGAAGATTTCCTGTGTTGTTTAATTCAGGGATAAATGACTTAAATCCTGTATCCGTACTTTCAAAAGTCAATTTCCTGACATTGCCTGCAGCGTTTTTCCAGGTCCGTACAAATGTACATATAAATATGATAAAATTAATCTGGCAGAACAGTTAAATGCTTTAAATGAAAAAGCTATTGCAACAAAACAGTTAAATGCAATCGTAACACAGTGTCCGGCTTACCTGAAATCACAGCAATTTGTCGCACGGGACGCGACCACAATTTTAGTAAAATCTACTATGATAATATTGGAAATAAAAACTTATAAATCAGTTTGCAGATAATAAGGAGGAACACACCATGTTAGGTGCAATTATCGGTGATATGTCCGGCTCCCGGTTTGAGTGGGACAATATAAAAACAAAAAATTTCGAACTGCTCAACGAAGAATGTTTCCCGACAGACGACAGCATCATGACGCTGGCAATTGCCAAAACGATCCTTGAATGCAACGGGGATTATGCAGCGATAGAAGAAAAAGTCATAGGGAATATGCAAATGTTAGGGCGTCTGTATCCGTTGGCCGGATACGGCGCACGGTTTTACGACTGGCTTTTTGAAGAAAATCCGAAACCTTACCGCAGCTTCGGCAACGGCGCGGCCATGCGGGTAAGCCCCTGCGGTTTTGCGGCCGGAACGATGGAAGAGGCCATCGCTTTGGCTAAGGCGGTCACAAAAGTCACCCACAACCACCGTGAAGGAATGAAAGCGGCCGAAGCGGTGACGGTGGCGATCTTTCTGGCGAGAAGCGGCAAAAAGCTGGCTGAGATCAGGGAGCACATCGAAAAAAACTATTATAAAATTGACTTTACCCTGGACCAGATCCGCCCCACCTATACGTTTGACGTAACCTGTCAGGGCAGCGTGCCCCAGGCCTTCGAAGCTTTTTTCGAATCAACCGGTTTTGAAGACGCTATCCGCAACGCCGTTTCCATCGGCGGGGACAGCGATACCATCGCGGCCATTACAGGCAGCATGGCCGAAGCCTATTACGGCATACCGTCCGGGATCCGGGAACGGGCGCTGGCGTTTTTGGACAACAACCTTCTCACAATTGCGGGAAAATTTGAAAAGAGATTCGGGCAGAAAAACGAGTTATGATTTTGGAGACATAATTAATAACATGTCATAAGAAGAAAACCTGTTTTGTAACTCGAAACAAATCCTTTCAGAGGAGGGGTACAATGTCAGCGTTAAAGAAAAAGGATCTGTTTGTTAAGGAACTGAAGATAGACTGGGACGCCATAGCCCCCGGCAGCTACCTGCGCAGCATCAAAACCATTGCCGGCATAAACCGCCTGGCGTTTCATTCCCCCATTACTTTTTTCGTGGGAGAAAACGGCACCGGCAAGTCAACATTATTGGAAGCGATGGCGGTGGCGTACGGTTTCAACCCGGAGGGCGGGACTGTCAATTACAGTTTTTCCACCTACGATTCCCACAGCGAGTTATGGGACGCGGTCACCCTGTCCAAAAGTTTTAAGAAAGTACATTGCGGTTACTTTCTCCGGGCGGAAAGTTTTTATAACGTGGCGACAAAAGAAGACGAGTACGGAAAAATGCCGGGCGGCGTTCCCCTGAACCTGCACAAAAAATCCCACGGAGAAAGCTTTCTAACTATTATTAACGAATATTTTAAATCGGACGGCCTCTTCTTCCTCGATGAACCGGAAGCGGCCTTGTCGCCCCAGCGCCAGATGACCCTGCTCCTGAAAATCGCGGAAAGCGCCAGAGAAAATTCGCAGTTTTTTATCGTGACCCATTCACCGGTATTGCTGACGCTGCCCGGGGCGGAAATTTTAAGCTTTGATGACGGTTGCCTGCACAGAATAGAATATGAGGAAACGGAGAGCTACCGCATATCGGAGATGTTCATCAATCACAGGGAACAGGTATTGAAACGGTTGCTGGAGTTATGAGGCAAAGCTGACAATTTCAAAATTAATTTCACGGCCGTAGATTTTTCTGCGGCTGTTTTGCTATAATAATCAGGAAAAGGGTTCAAGGATCTTTTGCCCCAAAACGGCAGATAATTAATCAAAATCAGGAGGAAACGATGAAACGGTCAAAGATTTTAATGGTATTACTGCTGGGCATCATGTTGCTGGCGACAACTGCGACAGCGTTTGCCGCAACGGTTCAGGAACAGCGGCAGGAAACCCGGCAAAAGGTTGCGGAAACCTTAAATAAACTGTACGAGCGGAAACCCTCTGCCCAGACGGCGCTGAAAAATGCGGAAGGCTATGCCGTGTTCGCCAGTTCCGGCGTAAAACTGGGGATTCTGGGAGCTTCCCACGGACGCGGGCTCGCGCACAATAATAAAACCGGGGAAGAAATCTTCATGCGGATGAAAGAATATCAGGCCGGTCTGGGCATCGGCGCCAAAGAATACGCGTTGATTTTTGCCTTTATTGACAAAACAGCATGGGAGAAGTTTACGTCGTCTGACTGGTCTTTTGGCGGACAGGCGGATGCAACAGCGGATGACGGCGTCAACGGCGGTTCCTTTGAGGGCGCGGTCCAGGCGGCGCCCGGCATCTTCGTCTATCAGATGACAACAAAAGGCCTTGCAGTAGAACTTTCCCTGAAGGGAACAAATTATTACCGGGACAAGAATCTGAATTCCGTAAAAGTTGAGGAAAAAGGAAATCCCGGAAGAAAATAACGAAGAGTTTTTACCGGGAAAAAACGCAGCGGTTTCTACTGAATTTGATAACGAAAACACAGCGCGGTTTGCAAAAGGAATGCAGACCGCGCTGATTTAATTTGCGCCCATATTTCCGGCTTAACAGCCAGTGCCCGGATCCCGCATAAACAGCGGCTTACAGCATCCATCCAAGTCCAGACAAACGGACATATAAATATGGTAAAATATATATGATGAAAGACGGCGAAAAACGTGAATTGTCGCTTTCCGGGCGACCGCTTTAACCGTATTTCTTATATAATTATGATAGAGAGAATGATGTGTTTAAAACGTAAAACAGCCGGAATTAGGCAGAACGGTTCTGTGACGGAACGATAGAAGAAGCGTTGAACGACGGTACGCTGGAAGCGTTAAGCACGCGGCTGCATGAGATTACAAAACCGTAAAGCCCTGAACAAACGGCGAAATGATAGATTGTTTTATGTGTGTGATGCAGGGGAGGGGAATCAATGAGCAAACAGAAAGTGACGTTATGTGAACAGGAAGGTTCTTATGTTTCTATCTACGTTGACGCATCGCTGCATGACGGTGAACTTACTATTTCGGGGCAGGATATCGGTCAGGCGGCAGAAGATTTTTGGGGAGACAGTGATTACGAATACTGGCTGACGCTTCCTCCCGCATCTGCTGAAAAGTTTTTTAAACTGCTTTGCGCAAACAGTCCGGGGGAAGATCCGTTAGATGTGCTGCAGAGAAGATTTCATGGAACAGGAGCCTTCAGCGGTATCAGGTCATTTTGCGCGAGTCACGGGATTGAAGCAAGATTTGATTCGTATAGTTAAATGCACTACAGAAAAGGATTTTAAAACGCAGAGAAGTTGATTATGGACGTCTTGGAAAATTTCTGGCCCTGAAAATAGATTTATCAATCAGAGGGGGAATGCAGAGTATGAACGCGAAACCGATTATATGTCCAAGTTGCGGCAGCAGTAATACAAAAGACTATTTTTATGGAAAGACGGAAGAATATGACAAGGCATTGAGAATTATGAAAAAGAATCCCCCTCTTTACGGCGGTGATACCATGACACCTGACATGCCGATGTATCACTGCCGTGACTGCGGTCATGACTGGAACATATCGCATAAGTTTCCTTTTGGCGATGAAGAAGCCAGGGACGCCAAAAGAGTATGCTGTGTGGTAGATGACATGATGAGTCTGACAAAAGGTAAAATATATGAAGTTCAAACCATAGAAAATGGCGCTTATGGTATAATCGATGATGAAGATGAAGGTGTGTATCTGTATAATCCGGCATGCTTTGAAATTGTGGAAGATGATTACAAGTATGATGTTTCTCAGGACTTTCTGCCTGATGATATAGCGGAATATGAAGAGTGCGAGGTCTATGATCCGCCATACTTTTTGCATGACGGATACGTATTGTCGCCCCAGTTCGATTTTGGCCGCGTTCTGTATGAGGCCCAGGACGGCAGCGAGAACGCCAGATGGGGCGTAATCAATTACATTATGTATGTGTGGGAAGGGATCACAAAAGCGCCGGAAGGCGTTGATATTAACCGTATGTATTACGAGTGCCTGCTGGGAAGTGCCAATGATGAATGCGGTTGTAAACCCTATCTGTTGTTAGGGCAGGCGGTTTTGAACGGGATAGGCTGTAAACCGAATAAGAAAAAGGCCCTTCGGTGGTTTAAAAAAGCAATAGACGACGGGCAGGAACTGCCTGATGCAGTAAGGAAGATTATGGAAGAATAAAAGAGGCAGGATGAGAGGATAAGGAGCGACGAACATGATTTACACAGACGAAACCAAAAAGGCCTTAAAACTTTGCTTTGAAGCACATAAGAATCAGGTGGACAAAAGCGGGATGCCTTACGCGTTCCATCCCTTCCACGTGGCGGAACAGATGACAGATGAGGCTACCACTATCGTGGCTCTGTTGCACGATGTGGTGGAAGATACGGATTACACGCTGGAAGACCTTGCTGCCGAAGGGTTCGGGAAAGATATTCTGGAAGCAGTGGCGCTGATGACCCACGAAGATGACGTACCGTATCTGGATTACGTGGCGAAGCTCAAAGACAATCCCATCGCAAGAGCGGTAAAACTCGCTGACCTGGCCCACAACTCCGATTTGTCCCGGATTGGTGAGATTGATGATGAAACAAGACAAAGGCTGGAGAAATATAAAAAGGCCATAGCATTGTTGAAAGGGAATGATGAAGATTAATAAAGGCTAAGGCGCAGGTTACAACGCCGGCGCAGAAGAATGAAAAGGAGAAAACACCATGACGAAAAAGAAAAAACTCACTACCTGCCCCACCTGCGGGAGTCATAACATTGCAAGATACTTGTATGGTATGCCCGTAATGAGTAAGGAACTGGAACGCGATATTGAAAATCATAAGGTAATCTGTGCCGGTTGCTGTGTATCAAATAATGATCCGGAGTATCACTGCAATGATTGTGGAGAAGACTTTGGGCAGAGAGACTAATCCATTACGGTAATTCATGTTCGTGAAAAGGAGAGGATACAGATGCTGGGAGCAATCGTTGGCGATATCGTCGGTTCCGTATACGAATGGAACAACATAAAAACAAAAGATTTCCCTTTGTTCCGGAAGGACTGTTTTTTCACGGATGATACCGTCATGACCTGCGCGGTTGCGGAAGCGGTCATGAATGGCGGAAAGAAAGATGATTTTATCGATGCCATGAAAAAATACGGCGAAATGTACCCGGATGCCGGTTATGGCGGAAGATTCTATACCTGGCTGTTCAACGATGACAGGGAACCTTATAACAGCTTTGGCAACGGCTCGGCCATGCGTGTGTCTCCCTGCGGGTGGATAATGAATTGCGGTTTTTACGGCAGGACGGGCCTGGCTCCTTACGTCGGCAGAGACATGGCGGAATTATCTGCGGCGGTCACCCATAATCATCCGGAAGGAATCAAAGGGGCGCTGGCAACCGCGGATGCCATCTTCCTGTGCCGTTTTTACTTTGGCGGCTGGGCCCGTGACTACGAGGAGCCCATCAACGACAATCCGGCAGAGTGCAAAAAGCACATCCGGGAACACATTGAGAGGGAATTCGGATATGACTTGTCCCGTACACTGGATGAGATCCGTCCGACGTACCAGTTCAATGAGACCTGCCAGGATACGGTGCCGCAGGCCATCACTGCGTTTTTGGAAAGCACCGGTTTTGAAGACGCCATACGGAACGCGATATCCCTTGGCGGCGACAGCGATACGCTGGCGGCAATTACCGGCAGTATCGCCGAGGCAGCCTACGGTATTCCTAAAGAAATTAAAGATCAGGCGTATTCTTATCTGGACGAGCCGCTGAAAGACGTGCTCAGACGGTGGAAAAAATTTATTGCCCCGATGATACGCAGGCCATAATGATAAAACGAGGCAACTGTTGGCGTAGTATTTACAGAAAAGCAGGAGGCACATAAATGGAATTAAAAGAGATTCTGGAACAGCAAACGGAAGTTAAAAACTATAAAAATGACAAACCTTGTGATTTCCGCAAGCTGTTGAAGAGGGCGGACTCCGGAAATGTCAAAGCCATGTATGACGCGGTGCAGACCATTAATTACAACGGACTTGCGGGAGAGGACCCGGATGATGAAATGTTACAGCGTCAGATGGCATATATAAAAAAACTCACAAAGATAAAACGCTATAAATACATGTGCATTTTTATGGGCGACGCGTATGCAAAAGGGACCGGCGTAAAGAAAGATATAAAAAAGGCAATCCACTGGTATAAAAAAGCAGCTAAGGCGGGGACAAAATTCGGCAATGAATGCATAGGCATGATCTATTTTAACGGCACCGAAGTCCCCGCAGATTATGAAAAAGCATATGCGTATTTTACCAAAGACGACGGCAACAAATCCTTCTGCACCAGGTACGCCCTGGGCGAAATGTACCGGCAGGGTCTTTATGTGGAACAGGACGTGCAAAAAGCCTGGGACTATTATACCGGCATTGCGACGGACAGGTCTCCCTATTACGAGCTGGATGATTATTACTGGCGGGCCTGCTACCGGTTAGGCTCTCTCTACCTGGATACCGCAGCGGAACTGATTGACACTGCGAAACGGGTTTTTGACGAAAGAGGTTACGAGGCAATCGCAACGGACATTACAAAAAGAGAGATAGACCAGAAGTGGAAACTGGTTAAGAAGGCGGCAACGGATCCCCGGATCAATTAAAAAAGGGCAGACTTTTTTACGGAGCATTCAAACGGGTGCTCCGTTTTCTTTTGTAACATCAAAGACGGGGTGTTGGCCCCGGCGGTTTTCTGAGTTCTTTTGGGACGCCCGGGGGCTGCCGATTTATGACATTATTATAGCTACTTCTTCTATAATATGTTATAATTAAAAAATATATAATATCTTGACGACTAAATCAAAATGAAAAGAGAGATTTTTATCACTGACGATAAAAAGTCTGTTGTTGAAGAACATTACATATTTTTCAGGTATGGTCGTCTTGCGTAACCGTTTCTTCTGTTACGCCGAACGGTTATTTTATTGTATAGCTTTTACTCCCCGCTTCGCATGAATGCGCGAAAATGGAGGTTTGCAGACATGAAAAAATACTTTTACATAAGCATAGGGATCATCGTGGCATTGGCTGTAATTTTGGTAGGCTATGGTACATGGCTCAACTTCCGCGACGAAAAAGAAATTTCCCGCCGCATGGAAGAAAGAGCGTTGCAGCTGGTTGGCGCGGAAGCGAAGATGCGGCGTATCCAGCCCACGTTTGAAATGGACGCGGTGCGTCTTTACAGTGAAGGCATGGCTGATGCGGTCGCCCTTGTGGACGGGCGTATCAGTGAATGGTATGTGAGCAAGAATGCCGTTGTAAAAAAGGGAGATACGCTTCTGAAACTTATTAACGAACAGATCCCTTTACAGATACAGCAGGCCAACAGCAATGTGCGGCGCGCCCAGGCGCTGATGGCGCAGGCTGCCAACAGTTTTCACAGGCAGGAACGGCTGATGGCAAAAAACGCTACCTCCAAAGAAAAATATGAAGAAGCGGAAGCCCAGTACGCGGCAGCCAGGGAAGCGCTGGCGGAAGCAGAAGCCCAGCGGGAACAATATGTAATTCAAAGCGGGCGCCAGGAGATAAAAGCCCCGGTTGACGGAAATGTCCTGATTATCTATCACAGGGAAGGTTCCTATGTGCAGGGCGGTACGCCGCTGGCCCTGATAGGCAATTTTGACCGGCTGCTGTTTGCCATGACGCTGGAAGACAAAAGCGCGAGGAGACTGGCGGCAGGGGGGACAATACGGGTTAAAATACCGGTGCAGTCACTGCAGAAGGCGTATGATACGGAATATGCGGCAGGCAACAAGGGGCGGTCCGAAACGATTACCGCGACACTGCGGGAGGTTACCCCGTCTCTGGGAGAACCGGCGGATATGCGCCGAGTCCTGTGGGAAATAGATAACCGTTCCCACCTGCTGGAACCTCTGACATATAACAATGTCACCGTTAAAGCAGACCAGACCTACGATTGTCTTACCGTACCGCTTACGGCTATGTCGGATTCATCCTTTGATTCTGTATTTGTGGTACAGCCGGATAAAACGGTGAAGCGGAAAGCAGTCAGAACGGGGCCTAATGACGGAACATTTATAGAAATCCTGTCCGGGCTGCAGGAAAATGATGTTGTAGTAGTAGAGAATTTTGAAGGGCTGAAGGATGGTGTTAAAGTAGACGTAACACTGGAAGGGGGCAGTGCGGATGGCAAAGGAAAATGACGGGAAAGTCACGGAAAACAACGCCTCTTCCCGCTGGAGCCGTTCCGATAACCGTATTTTCAGCCGGGAAGCGCTGGACAAAATGCGCTCTCCGGAAAAACTGGATATGATCTTGCCCATCACTACGCCAATCAGCTGGATGGGTCTGATCGCTGTCGGGGTGACTATTTTTTCTGTGTTGTTGTGGTCGGTTTTTGGTTCGTTTACAGTAAAAGCGGACGGTATGGGGATGATTATGGATCCCGGCGGTGTAGTTACGATTTCCCCTGTTTACGGCGGGAAACTGGACAAAATCTACATATTTCCGGGAGAACGTATTAAAAAAGGAGAGCGGATCGCCCACGTGGACCAGGTACAGGAAAACGCGGCGACCCGGATGGCCCAGTATGGAACTGAACTTGCGGTTAATGACCGGGAAGCCATGAACCGCGTCCATGAATACGATATGAGGAGACATCAGAAAGATGCGGCTGAATATGTTTACAGCGCCTATGACGGAACAGTAGACGAGATCCTTGTCAATGAAGGCAGCACGGTTGGCGTCGGTACGCCGATTTGTACTGTCCGGCTCACCGGAGGCAGGAAAGACCTAAAAGGCGTCCTGTATATTCCCGTTGACAAGGGAAAACGTGTAAAACCGGGGATGTCTATTCAGCTTGCGCCTAACGGGGTAGATACGTCCCAGTCCGGCAGCCTGCTGGGTACGGTTCGTTCCGTTTCCCAGTACCCGATGGCCGTCCAGGGGATACAGAAAAGACTGGGCAATGAATATATGGCTCAGTGGATTTTGTCTTCCCAGCAAAGCGCGGTGATGGAAGTGACATTTGACCTGGTAAAGGATCCCGGTTCGGAATCCGGTTATCTCTGGACATCTTCTGTCGGAGACCATAAGCCGGTGACAGCGGGAAGCTTCTGTACGGGTTCTGTCATCATTGAACGGCGCCCGCCCATTCAGAAAGTATTCTTCAAATTGAGCCAGTGGCTCAGGAATCGGTGAAACGCATGAATGTGACTGATAAGATAAAGTCCTGGCTGAGCGGCGACGGGTCACGGGTTAAGGTGCCTACCATGCTGCAGATGGAAGCGACAGAATGCGGCGCCGCGGCTTTGGGGATGGTGCTCGCCCATTACGGGCTCTGGATACCTCTGGAAAAACTCCGTCAGGAGTGCGGGGTCAACCGGGACGGAAGCAAAGCGAGCTGCATACTGCGGGCGGCCCGCCGCAGGAACTGTAAAGCTGACGGCTATCGCTGGACGGCAGACGACCTGCTGGAGCTTGTGCCGGAACATCCCTTTCCGTTGATCATCCACTGGGAGTTTAACCATTTTGTGGTGTTGGAAGGAATAAGGGACGGTCTTGCCTGGCTTAACGATCCGGCCATGGGACGGCGCACCGTTCCCTGGGACGAATTCCGCACTTCCTACACCGGCGTATCCCTGCGGGTGGTTCCGGACGAAGGATTCCGGAAGGAAGGGGAGCGTTATAACGTTTTCAAAGAAGTCGCGCAGAAGCTGAAACAGGATAAATGGGCGGTGATCTTTATCCTGCTGCTGGAACTGTTCGCCATTGTTCCGGGGCTTGCGTCGCCGGTCTTCAACCAGATTTTTCTGGATGATATCCTTACCGGAAAACATCCGGACTGGATGTTTAACTTCTGCCTGGCCATGACGGTTTCCTTTATCATCACAGGCGCCATCAGCTGGCTTCGCGCAGTCATCCTTACCCGCTGGCAGCGCAAACTTACGCTTGCGGATTCTTCCAGCTATTTCTGGCACCTCCTGCGGCTGCCCATGCAGTTTTTCCACCAGCGCTATGCGGCGGAAGTGGCCGGCCGTATAGGTTACAATGAAGAAGTTGCCGCGGTACTGTCCGGTTCCGCCGCTACGGCAGTGCTGGATTTACTGGTAGCGGTGTTTTACCTGTTGCTGCTGCTGCAGTACAATGTTCCCCTGACGCTGATTGGCATCGCATTCAGTTCCATAGGCATTATAGTGTTTTTCCTCACGCGCCGGCGCCTGACCGATTTGAATATGCGGATACAGCAGGACGCGGGAAAAGCATACGGCGTTGCCATGAACGGGCTTCGCATGATCGAGACGATTAAGGCAAATGGTGACGAAGCCGACTTTTTTGCCAAATGGGCAGGATATCAGACCAAAGTTTTATCTTCTTCACAGGAAACCGCGCTGTGGTCAGTGACCATGACATTGCTGCCGACATTGCTCGGCGGCATCAACGGGGCGCTGATTATGACGTTTGGCGGGTTTTCCATCATGGACGGCGCGATGACGGCAGGCATGTTCGTTGCCTTCCAGAACCTGATGGGCAGTTTCCAGGCGCCGGTCAACTCCCTGATGGGACTGGGAGTATCCCTGCAGACTACGGAAATGCAGATGCAGCGCCTGAACGATGTAAGGCGGTATGAAACAGACAGCCTTAACTTTCCGGATGATGAAGAGGAACGCACGTTTCCCCGCGACCGCTTATCCGGTGAAGTTACCATGGCAGACGTCAGTTTCGGATACAGCCCTCTGGAACCTCCGCTGCTGAAAAACTTCGACCTGCATATGAAACCCGGCGGCTGGGTTGCCGTGGTAGGAGCTTCGGGAAGCGGCAAAAGCACGCTGGCGAAAATTGTAACTGGGATATACGAGGAATGGTCCGGCACGGTTGCGTTTGACGGGGTTTTGCGCCGAAAGCTGCCGCGGACTGTCATTTTAAATTCCCTGGCGGCTGTGGATCAGGATGTTTTCCTGATTGCCGGCAGCGTGGCGGATAATATTTCCCTTTTTGATAAATCCGTACAGCGCAGCGACATTATACAGGCGGCGAAGGACGCCTGTATCCATGAAGATATTATAAAACTGGATGGCGGCTATGATGCCATGGTTGCGGAAGGCGGGCTGAATTTCAGCGGCGGCCAGCGGCAGCGTCTGGAAATAGCAAGGGCTTTGGCGGTGAATCCGTCTTTGCTTGTATTGGATGAGGCGACCAGCGCGTTAGACCCTATTACGGAAAAATGCGTGTTGGAAAACATCCGCCACCGGGGTTGTTCCTGTCTGATTGTGGCCCACCGGCTTTCCACGATCCGGGATTGCGATGAAATTATCGTCCTTGACCACGGTGTTATCGTGGAACGGGGAACACACCGGGACATGGCAACACATGACGGGCCATACAGAAAGCTGATTGAGGAACGGGAGGATAAAGCATGAAACTGCTTGCTGGCCAGCGTTTTGTGCTGGAAGACACGGACGCTTTCATAAAGGTGGTTTCCGGCCAGGCAGAAGCCTATGCCGTTACAGCCGGCGACGTTTCCTTCCGTCAGTTCTATCTTCTGGATGTGGCGGAGGGTCAGGCTGCTTTTCCCGCGATGGACGGATTCCGGGAAATTAAGGTCCTGCTTTATGCTGTGGAAGATTCGGAAATCGTTTCCGTTCCCTTTTCGCAGGCTCCGGTCAACGACTTGCGGTCCCTGATGCGCATCTGGTTCCGCAAACTGTCAGATATTTCGTGGATCCGGCTGCTGGCAGACCGGGGCGATGACATGCTTTTATCATGGCGTAACGGGACCGTGCTGGAAGGGATCAGTTCTTTGTCCGGGTTGACGGAAGCCTTTACCGACCACGAGCAGATTTTTTCCATGCTGCTGGGCATGCGTTTCGGTTCAGAGGATAAAAGGCTGAGCCGGCGCATGAAGGTGCGGGATTTAAGCAAAAAGATGCTGATAGAAAATTCCATCCGCAATCTTTTAGGGGAAGATTCCGTCTGCTATGAAAGTTCAGGGGAAGAAGAAAACCGGCTGACTGCGGAAACAGTGTTTATTGTCCGCTGTGTGGCTAAAGCGCTGTCTATGCCCACAGGGAATATCGAAATCGGGGAAGATACGGCAAGGCAGTTTGACACGAGGGGGCTTCTCCGACGGCTGATGCAGAAAGGTAACATGCAGATGCGCTTCGTTACCCTTCCGGCAGGCTGGCATACAAAAGATACCGGCGTTATGATCGGCTATTACGGGGAGGACAAAGCACTTGCGGCGCTGATTCCCGAAGACCCGGAGCATTACCGGGTTATAACCGCAGGCTGTCCGGACGGCATGCCGGTAACGGAGGAGAACGTAACGAATATAGGCGCGGACGCGTTTGCGTGCTATGCCGGGTTC
>JAEEGK010019758.1_pt1 | contig 14409 bp, 4 predicted proteins | sample 8958771 | NCBI WGS metagenome assembly JAEEGK01 (sample SAMN16246547, study PRJNA631951) | gut metagenome | biome: gut microbiome; feature: rumen; material: SC-attached | host: Bos | place: Iran: Karaj | collected 2018-10
AACATTAATAATAATAATTATAATTATAATGAATCAGTAATAATTTTTATGGGGATTGGGGATTGGGGATTGGGGATTGGGCCCAATCACTGAAATATATAAAGATATATTAAAATATTATTTAAAAGACAAAATTTTTCCTTCATAACAAATCTTTAAATATATAAATAATAATAATAAATAATTTTTTTAAATTAATGAAATAATTAAAAATCAAAAAAAAAAATGACAGACCGTAAAAAAAAGCTAGAAGAAATAAAGCGTCGTAAAATGCTTCTCCAACAACAGCTCCATCAACAAACTGGAGAAGCGGTTCCAGATTCCCTTCCTCAAGGTGGGAATGCAACTTATTCTAATGTAACCTCAACAGCCCCTTCAGCATCACAAACCCGAAGAAATACAAAAAACTTTTATGAAGATTCCTCCAAAAGATCATTAATGGATGAAATAGCTTTAAGAGCTATTAATAAAAATTTAAAACCTAGTGATTCGACTAATGTATATTTAAAAGGAATTTTTCCTGAAACTTCAGATAAAAATACCCAATATGAAGAATTGAATAGTCATCACAAAAAAGTAGATAATGAAAATAAAAAAGATGATATTCGAAAAACTTCACGTAAAAGTACTTTAAGACAAAGTATGGATGAAGTTAGAAAAGATGAAGAAAATGAAAGAAAAAAATATAAAATCACAGAAGAAAAAAAAAATGAATTTATGGAACAAAATGAAGCTTCTTTAAGAAAATTTTTAGAAAACCAACAACAAATTTTAGATAAATATTTAGAAATAAATGATGACTTTAACATAGCTGAAACATATTATGATGAAGAAGAAGCAGATGTAGATATGTTAAAAAAAAATTATATTTCTCCAATATGTACATTAAATCAAAGTGAAAATGAAATTCAAGAGACAAAAAATAGAACAGTTCTTTCATTAGATTTCTGTTTAAAACAACAAGATTTACTTTTAGCTTCATTTTCAGGAAGTACAGACACTCAATTTCAAAGTGGATTAATTCAATTATGGCAATTAGCAAATAGAAAAAATCCAGATTATATAATAAATTATCAAACTGAATTAACAAGTGCAATATTCCATTCATCAAATCCTAAATTAGTTATAGGAGGCTCAGCAACAGGACAAGTATTATTATGGGACACTAAATCAAAGCCTTTTCCAATTGCAAAAACTCCTTTAAATTTAGAAGCTTTAAGTGAAAATAGATATGTAAGAGATGGTAAAGAAAAAGATGGATTTGATACAGAAAAAGACAGAAAAGAAAGAGCAAAAAGAGGAGTTTGTCAAAAAATAACTAGTTTAATTTCCATGACTAGAGATCCTTCAACTATATATTCACTTACTTCTGATGGTGTTTTATGCCTTTGGTCTTTGTCAAATTTTTCAAAACCTTTATTAAGAATTGAATTAGTTTTACACGGAAATAAAAGGCCAGAATTTAATCAAGTTGGAGTGTTAGGAACAGGATTTAATCCTTTAATACCAAATTCAATTTTAATAGCAAGTGATGATTATAATGTATATAATATATCAACTTTTGAAAATGAAAATAATGATAATATAATTAATACTTACTCAAGTCATGGAGGTCCAGTATATTCAGTAGATATGCATCCTTCAAGTCAAGAAGGCTTAATTGATCATTCAGATTTATTTTTATCATGTGGAGCAGATTGGACAACTCGTTTATGGAGTACTTCAAGAGTAAATGAACCACTTTGTATTTTCGATCAAAGTAATGATTATATTTATTCTTGCAAATGGCATCCTATTAATCCAAGTGTTTTTGTCACTGGAGATGGTAGTGGTTATATTGATTATTGGGATTTAAATAGAGACAGAGAAAACCAAGTTTTTAGATATGAAACTGGTGTTCCTATTAATAAGTTAACCTGGAGTCAAGATGGAAAAAAATTAGCTGCTGGTGATGCTGATGGAAAAATAAGTGTTTTTAACTGTGATAAGGATGTTTATACTGTTAGACAAGAAGAGTTTAATAAGTTTGATAAAGTTGTTAATAGTTTAGGAGAAAGAAGTGGAGATGTGGAAGAGTAATATTAGGGATTACTTTTTTGATTTTGGAATATGTGTTTTTTTAAGGCTTTTATTTTATTTTTTTATGTTATAATGAAAAATTTTTGTTTTTTTTGAATTGTTTGAAGAATAATAGTAATTATAACAAATATAATTTTTTCTATTTATTATATATTTGGTTATTAACTTTAAATTGACAAAAATTTTCTTTTGATTAATTTCATGAATATCATTAAAGTATAAACAATTAATAAGTTTATGTTTATCAAACTTAAATCATTAATTATCATTCTTCAATTCATTAATATTCAAACATTTCATTGTTTTTTAAAAATAAAAAATTAGATTAAATATGCTATATTTAAAGAAATAATCATATAATTTTGAATATTTAAAAAAATAATTAAATTCACGACTATCCCACATTTAATTAATTAATAAATATAAGGGATCAATATTAATTAATGATAATTTAAAAATTTCCAAAATAATGATTAATCATCTTTTAAATAAAGAATATTATTTCAAGATTAAATTAATTATTCTTTAATAATGTTTTTCATCATCAAAAATTTACAAAGTCCTTGATTTATTAAATATAATACTTCTTAATGTACTTTAATTCATTATACTTTCTCTCCTTCATAATTATTATTTTTAAAAAATATAAAAGTATCCAATTTTTTAACTCATAAAACATTTTTTTGTTTAATATTATCATTTCGATAAATCTTATCTTTTTCTTCATTCTTTTTTATAATTTTATATTGGTATTTTCAATTTAACTTATTTCTTTAAATTAAATTATTTTCAACCAACTTTACAATATTTTCTTTTTAATCCACAACTTCACTTATTTCTTTTTTATTTAAAAATTCCATTATCTTAGAAACATTGATTTTATCGGATTTAATATTAAGTTATCTATTGAAAAAGATTAAATTTATTTAATGAAGATAAAGTTTGAGTGATAAATGTTTAATAAGAAATTGAATAGTTTTGTTTTTTATCAATTAATTAATTTATTAATATCATTGTGAAATTGATATCAGAAATATGTCACAAAAATCTTTATAATATATTGATTTTTTTAAAATTATATTTAATAGAATTTAACATATATATTTTCTTCATAAGGTTTTCTTATAATACAAGGATGTTCATTTCCTTTTTTAATTTGTTCTTTTTTCACAAATCCATTTTTGAAAACTCATGAAAAATAACTATTTTCCTAAACTTTTAAGAACAATTATCTATTTCTTTTTTAATAAAAATTTAATTATATTTAAAATTATTGGGAATTTGATTTAATTATATTTGTTATTCAAAAAAGATTTATTTTTATAAGATATTACAAAAATTTAATTATTGAATTTATTTTTTATTTTTTTACTTTTATCAATTAAATTTTCTATTAATTTTATTTTCTTTATTTTTTTTTTTTTTAAATCTTTGTTCTCTTCAAATTCACAATAATAGTATCCACTTTCATTGTTAAGTTTTGTAAACATACCTTCACTGCAATTAACTAATTCTTTCCCAACATTTTTCATTCCTTCGAAAATCATATTATAATTAACACCAATATATCTTTCAAATCTATGAATAGTCATATCAGTAAATTTAATCCCTTCAACAGAAGGAACAGGAAAAGTTAAATTATTTCTAATAAAAGCATTTAAAAAAGGCTTTAAAATTCCAAACACAACATAAAATTCTCCTTCTATAAGTTCAGAAGTCACTAAAGGAACTTTAGTTTCCAAAACTTTTGTATTATTTATTTTCATTTCATTAATATAACCAGTAATAATTATTGTTTCTAAAATTTGAAAATCAACTTCTAAATGAATATCAGTAGTAAATAATATTGCAGGGGATGTATTATTTTCTCTTACATTAATAGATATATTTGAAGGTAAATAAAAATGAGCAAATTTCTCATTTAATTCTACCTTTGGATTTGAATAAACTGAAATTGACATTTCACATTCCTTTCCTTTACCATAAATATCACTCATTCCCCAAAAAATAGTACTTAAATAAGTAGTATCTAATTTAATAGGTAATTGTTCAGGTAACATTTCAGGCTTAATTAAATAAGATAAGTCTCCTGTTTTGTAAAAAATATATAATGCTGTATTTATAACAAAATCACTTACATAAACTTGAATTTGCTTTCCATTGATATTATAATCTGGGACATTCTCAGGTAAAGGAAATTTTTTACTTTCAGTTTCTGGAATTTTAACATTGATAAATGATGCATAAGAATTAAATAATAAATATTTCTTTTGAACTTTTGGAGTTGAAATTAAAGAATAATCTAATGCATAACCTTTTTTGTCATTAATTGGTATATATATTGGAATTAAATCTAATCCTATTTTCAATCCTTCTTGACTTTTTTCTACAATAATTTTGTCTAAATTTTTATTTATTGCTTTTTTGATAGGTTTTTTAACTAAATTTAAAATACCTGCTAAAGAACCATGGAATTTAAAATCATAATCATAATTAACAACTAATTTAGTTATAGTTGAGTTAGGTAATATTTTGCCATTTACTATTTTAGAAGTTAATTTTAAATCAGCATCAACAGATAAATCTTTTAAATCAAAATTAACTCTTTCTGAATTTGAAATAATAGACCATTTAAATTTACCTTTAAATTTTCCCCAACCTTTAATTCCATTGACTTTAATATTAATTATATCTGGTTCATTAAAAGTTACATTAACCAAATCAGGAGAAAAATTACTTATACCAAAGTTTATTTCACTTAAGGAAACTTTTATTTTTTTAACTTTAAAATTTTGATCATCAATTTTGACATTAGTTATAATTGCATTTATTCTTGGAGCAAAATATTTTAATATTGAATTTGTTGTATTATCATTTATTGCTGCTTTTGCTCCTGCTCCTTCGTTAGAAGATATTAAATTTAAAGAAAGTAAAATTAAAATAATTTGGTATTTAGTCATTTTCTTTAATTTAAATTATAAGATTTTATTTTATATTTTTTGAATAATCTAAAGAAATTTTATTTAAATTAATTTAAAATTAGTTTTTGTTAAATGAAAGTATTAATCAACAATAATGGAAATTACTGCATATTAATCTAAATTTAATAAATTCTATTCATTTTAGCAAAAAAATTTTCTTATAATTAATTTATATATTGTTTATATATTTGAAAAGAAATATATTATATAAGAAGATAAAATGTATATTATTGATAATTTTTATATATATGATAAGTTAATTTAATTGTTCAGGGAAGGAAACACTTTTATTAAAATTTTATAAGGAAAAATAAAACAAAATATATTAATCTCACTTGAGATTCAATTTGAAAAAATTGAAAACTAAAGAATAAGCTTCTAATCCTTTAATATAAAACAATAAAATATACTTATTTGATTCTATTTTATATATTGATATTATTAGTTATAATAAATAACCTAAAAAACTGATATATATGCAATTCAATCAGAAATATTCATTTTTCTTTTGTAAATAAATTTACTTTTTCAATCAAAGAATATATTAACTTTAATTTCATTTCATTTTTCGACAATTTCTTTGAATAAAAAAATAATTACTTAATGACTTAAAAAATACATTTTCACATATTTATATATTTAATTAATTATTATTAATTCAATTTAATTAAATAAAACATTAAAAATGGAATCAAATATAAATACTGATAAAAAGGAAGAAAAAGATTTTAATTCATTAATTAAAACTCTTAGAAATGAAAAATCTTTATTTGCTTTAGAAGATATGATAGAATTTGTTAAAAACAATAAAGAAAATATGCTTCAAAATAAAATTATAACTTTTAAACAATTAGATGATTTATTTTTTTTTTTAAATAACAATAAAATATCAACATCAATTCAAATTGATTTTTTTAAAGAATTTATAGATTTATTTACATCAAAGCAATTTAAACCTGAAGATTTAGGAAAGTTAAATTTTTTATCAGACTTATTCTCATCAAAAAATAATTTTTATATTCAATCTTCTTTAATTAATTCCATGAATGATTTATTAGATAAATATTATAATTATTTTTTTCCAATAGAAGAACATGAATATAAAGAAAATGAAATTGTAGATTATTTATATGATGAAGAAAATTATTATACTTGGACTCAAGCTAAAATAATTTCTATAAATAATAATCAAATAATTTTACATTTGGTTTTAGATAATGAAATAATGGTAACGATAAAAAGAAATTCTTTTAAAATAAAACCTAAAAATACTTTTACAGATGATGTAGAAATCAATTGGAGAAATAATTTAAAAAAAGATAATATATTAGATTGTTTAGATATAGGGAATAATTGGATAAAAAGCACAATTTTAGGAAGAATATTAAAGAATATTACAATTAATTATCAATTTAATAATACCAATGATGATAAAAATTATGGTTATGACAATAAGTTTAATAAATGTTTTAAGATATATCATCCTCAAATAAGAACAATTAATTCTGAATCTTTTGATATAAGATTTTTTGAAATGTATCCTCAAACTCCATCACAAAATAAGGTTTTTAATGAACATAATATGCATATACCTTTTAGAGGAAATAATTATATTATTCCTTTAAGCGAAGATAAAAAATATTCAATGGAATATATCTTATTATGTAATTATTTTATGAGTAAAATTATAGAAAATAATACAATCAATGAAAATACTCCAATAGAATATTTTGTAAAATCAATTGAAATAATATATTTGTTTTTAAAAAGTTTATCAGTTAAATTTACTAAAGATTATATACCAAATGTAATAATTCCTTCATTTATTAAAATATTAACAAATTTTTCATTAGACAAAACAAAACAATTTTCAAAAGTTGAAATTGATAAATTATTCAAAAGAATAAGAGAAATGATGTATCTTGCTTATTATGATTTTGATATTGATCCTATTATTGGTCCTTTTGAAGTAGAATTTGGATATAACTGTTTTAAAAATAGTGATATTTTCGAAAAAAAATTACTTGGTTTAAATATTATATCTAATTCACTTCGATCTAATTCAAAAGATGAAATTTCAAACGAAAAAATTTTAAAAGTTTCTCAATTTTTATTAAATAATGAAAATGGAGATATTATTGATTTAATATTTAATGATATGAATATTCATGTTGAATTATTAAAAAAAGGAGAAGAAATTCTCAAAAGTTTATTTAATTTTAAATTAATTGAACAAAGAGATATTGATAAGATATATAATTATATTTTGTCAAATAAAAATAATAACAAAGACATTTTAAATTCCTTATATTCAATTTTAGAAGATAATTCACAACAAATGTCTTTTGAATTATTATCAAGTATAATAAATAAAATAACTTCAATAACTTATGATCAATTAACTGAACAAGATATATTTTTATTAACAAATATTACTTCAAAAACTAATAATCATAATTCATTTAAAAATATTGCTAAAAATGTTTTAAATTATTTATATGATTATTTAACAAATAAACAAAATTTAAATGTTTATTGTTATATGAATACTTTTTGTTCTGTAATTCAAAATACAAAGGAAGAAATTGATATGACTCATTTATATATTTATTTTTCTACAAAATTAACAGAAGATTTGTATAAAATTAATTCAAATATTTTTTTATTAATTAAATTTTTATCAATTTTATTAACATCAATAGATGAGAAAAATCATAATAATATTCCAGAGAAATTATCTATTGAAATATTTACTAAAGATAATGGAAGTAAGTCATTTATTGGAAGAATTATTGATTATTGTAAAACTACTTTAGAAAATCAAAATGATTTTAATATTGAAATTTTTAATAATATAATGATAATATTAAATGTTACTAAATATAAAAATTTAATAAATAAAAGTAATATTATAGAATTTTTTGAGCTTTTTGTTTTTGAAATTAAAAATAGACAGTATAGAGAAGAATTTTTAAATTGGATCAATTTATTACAAAGAAGAAATTTTATAGATATTTATCCAACTTATGATATTTTATTTGATAAATTAAAACTTTTTTGTTTGTCAATTCAAGATAAAGAAATAATAGATAGTACATTAATTAAATATTTTTATAATTTATTTATTGATTTTAACACAATAAATCCAAAAATAAAAGTGAAAACGAATCCTCTTGAATTTAAACATTTTGATATACTATGGAATATTTTAATAAATTTTTCAATGAGTTCTCTAATCGATACTTTCATATCTAATTTTACATTAAGGACTCTAAATCCTGAAGAAAGATTTAAAATTTGGGATGATTTAGTAAAATATGCTTTTAACAACTTAGATGTAAATAATGATATTAGTATAAAAGGAATTATAGATGTAATTATGTCACTAATATATTATAGTGAATTTTATGGAACTGCAAAAGTAATTTCTCATGAAAGTGAAACAGTAAAAAAAATTCCAATTAATATTAAAATTATCAATTTATTTTATAGTAACCCAAAAAGTGATTTAGAGTTAAATGGTAAAATTTATAATACATCAACAATATATGATTTAAAAAAAGAAATTTCAAAAGAATTAAATATTCCAACTATATTAATTTCACTTAATAAATTTATGCAAAATGAAATATTAAATAAATTCAATGGAAATTTACTTTCATCTTTTATAAATTTTAATGAAGATATAAATGATTTGTCAAAAAATTATACTTTTAGGCTTAAAAAAAAAAAAAACATTTTTGAAGCAATAATAAAATATCCTCTTTTAGACAATCAAAATAAAATGATATTAAGTGATAGAGCAAAAGCAGTTTTTACAGAAATCTTTTATCAAAATTCAGATAAAGGTTTTTTTGATAAAGAAATATTAAGAACATATATTCAAACAGTAACAAATGATTATAATAATTCAGAAAGATTAGTTTCAGAGATATTATATCATTATGATACTAATAAAGATGAAAAATTAGATTTTAATGATTTTATTAAATATTATATTGATTTAATTCATGAAGAAGAAAATACTGTTTGGAATCATATTAAAAATTTAGATTATAGATATGATTTAAGAAAATGTGATGCTGCTTTTGACGAAGATTCTGGTATTAATTATAATGAAAATAATAAAAAAGAATATATGCCTAGAGCATTTTTAAGTAATAATAAAAATTATTTTAATATAATTTTTGAATTTTTAAATAACAAAAATAGTGATATTAGTGATAAAGCTAATAAAATAATTCAAATGCTTGAAACAAATAAAGAAATTTATAATAATATTTTAGGCAATAATTTAGAAAACATAATTAAGGAAAATAATATCAATATTAAAAATTATTCTTATCAAATTTTATTGTCAATTTTAGAAAAAAGTGAAAAAGATAATGAACAAAATAATAAATTATGGAAAATTGATTTTAATTCTTTGCATCTTTTAATAAATGATTTTATTAATTATTATGATGATACTTTTTCATATTGTTTTATTCAATTTATTTCTGTATGTATCAAAATAATATATAATTGTATAACCTATATTATTAATGATGAAAAATTTTTTACTTATTTAAAAAGTATATCTAATAAAGAAATTGATGATGAAAATAAAATAATAGAAAGATATGATTTAAATTTTAATGAAGAACAAAAAAATATTTTAAGTAAATTGTCACTTAATAAAATACTTTTAAAGATTTTTAAAATATTTCATGATTTAGATCATCAAGAAAAAGCATATATTCATTTAATAGAAATAGTAAAAATTTGTGTAAGATTGATAACAATAATAATGTTTATAGATATAAAAGATGATATAAATATTTTTGAAGAATATTTAAAAAATATTCTTTCTATTAATAAAGGAAATATGAATGTTTGTTTAAGACATTTATCATTATCTAATCAATTAATTTTTAATCAAATAACAGAAGATAAAAAAACCATTTTAGGGAATTTTGAACAAAATGCAAGAAATGAAATTTTAAACATTGAAAGTTTATCAAAAATGAATAATATTAAATTTATTTTTACTTTTTATGAAAATATTATTGTCATCGGATTAAGAGAAAATAAAGAAAAATTAAAAGAAATACTCCTTTGTTTTATTCAAATTTTATTAAACATTAATAATGTACCATCAGAGTCAATTGTTTGTGGTTATTTATCAATAATAAAAGATATACTTTCAATATTTAAACAAAATAATTTACATATAGAAAATTTTGATGATGTTCAAACTTTAAAATTTATAATAGATAATTACTTAATAAATGATTTTAACAAAGATAAAGAAAAAATGACATTAAATTTCCAAACAATGTCTTATATAAGAAGATTATATGAAATAATTAAAATATTAATATCATTAAATCCAGAAAAAAATATTGATTTATTTTTAACAGATCCTAAAATAAAAAATATAGTAAATTACTTATCAAATAAAGAAGAAAAAAAAAATTATAATCCATATTTAGAAAGCAAAGGTTCAAATGGTTATTTAGGGATTCATAATTTATGTTCAATATGTTATATGATAAGTGTAATACAACAATTTTATATGATTCCATTATTTAGAAAAATAATTTTAACAGTTGAAACAGATAAAACTGATTCAGATAATATTTTATTCCAATTACAAAAAATGTTTTCATATCTTAATAATTCAAATAGAAAATTTTATTCCCCTGAAACTTTTGTTTTTAGTTTTAAGGATTATGATGGGAATCCAACGAATGTGAATATACAATGTGATGCTCAAGAATTTTTATTAAGATTTATGGATCAAATTGAAAATTTATTAAAAAATACTAAATATAAATATTTAATGAATAGTATATTTGGTGGCATTACTTGTCAAAGTTTAAAATGTAAAAATTCAAATTGTGGAAATGTTAATAAAAGAAAAGAAAAAATTTATTATATTTCATTAGATATAAAAAATTGTAAAAATTTAAAAGATTGTTTAAATAAATATATAAGTGAAGAAAATATTGAAGATTATAAATGTGAGAAATGCAATAATAAAATAACTCATGTTAAAAATGTTCTTCTTGAACATTTACCAAATATTTTAATTATTCATTTACAAAGAATAACTTTTAACTATGAAACTTTTCAAAATGAAAAAGTAAACTCTAGAATTGAATTTCAAAGAACAATAAATATTAAAGATTATACTACAGATAAAGATAATAATAATATAAATAATGAAAATTATGAATATAATTTAATAGGTGTTGTAGTTCATTCTGGAACAGCACAATTTGGTCATTATTATTCTTTTATTAATTCTAAAAATAAAGATAAAAATGGTCCTTGGTATAAGTTTAATGATATGAATGTTAGTGAATATATAAGACCAGATTTTGAACAAGATATGTTTGGTGGAAATAAAAAACATAATAATTTATCTGATGATTACAGTGCTAGTGCTTATATGTTGATTTATGAAAAAATAATTAAAAATATTGTTTTTATTGATGTTGTTAAAGAACTGAATAATAATATAATAAATGAACAAAACAAAGAAAATGAAGATAAAAAAGAAAATAAAGATATTGAAATTTATGAAAATGAAAAAGAAGTTAATGAAAAAATTAATAATGTTGATAAAAATGGAATAATAGTTTTTCTGAAAGAAGATAATGAATATGTCAAATTAATAAATTATGAAGATGCTATTGATTATATAATAAAAGAAAATGAAAAAATGGAAATTCCATTTATTAATGAAATAAAAGAAGATAATTCAAAATTTGGTAATGACAAAAAAATATTTTGTCAAGATTTTAATGATTTACTTGAAAATATTTTAATAGAATTAAAGAATATTTTAGAAAAAGATCAATCAAAAGAAGATAAAATAGAATCATATGTAAGTATAATAAATTCATTTATTTTCACAATAATCGTGAAGTCATATTATAAATCAAATTTAGATAATATATCAAATCTCTTAATAGAAATATATAAATTATCTCCAAAAATCTTAATCTCATTTATAGATAATTATTTAGAACCACAAAAAGAAATAATATTAAATTCTTTTTTACTTGTTCAAGATAGAGATCTTGGAAATTCAATAGGTAATTATATTTCAAAGGCCATTTGTGAATCAATTGAAAAAGATATTAATAGTGAAAAATCATATAAAATTTTACACTATTTTCTTTCAATTATTCCAGTTCAATTATCAAATAAATGGAATTATATGCTATTTTATAATAAATTTTTATTGAATTTAGTTAGGGGAAGTGAAAAATTAAAAGATTATTTTTATAAAAATAAATTAATTAGTAAATGTATTGATTTTATATTAGGAAAAGAATCACCAATTTATCAAGGAGATAAAAGAACTACAATGAAAAATATTAAAGGAAGATTTGAACCTTTAGTTGAAATAATTTCTATTTTATATGAATATTCAAAAGATAAAAAATTATCTAATATTGATTTAAAGTGTATAGAATGTGATAAATTTTATAAAAAAGTAATAGAAAATAATTATAATAACTATTGTCTTGGAAAGTTAATTTCACTTCAAATGAGAAAGAATTTTAATAATACAGAAGAAAAAATAAAAGAATTTTCAGACAATATTTTTAAATATATTTCTATTCAAAAAATTAATAATATTAGTACAATAACAGAAGCAACTGAATCCATAAATTTAATATCAGAGATTTTAATGAATAACAATGAAAATGAGGAGTTTAAAAGAATCAAAAATCAAATTTTATTAGGTATACCTGTTTTAAATATTGATGATAATAATTTAAATATAAAATTTAATAGTTCAATTGAAAATAATAAAGAATCAATCCTTCAAAAAATATCAACTTTATTTACTTCAAATAGAGATTTTGTTGGAATTGCAAAAACTTTTTTTTCCCTTATTTTAAATTCTGAAAACATTTATGATTATTTAATTCAATTACCTAGTTTATATAATTTTAATAATAATTTTGTTGAATTTTTTATTAATTATTCTGAAAATATAATTGAAAAAACAAAATTATTAAAAGAAAAAAAAGAAGATGAAAATGTAATTAATGCAAGAGAAGTTATTGAATTAATTAAAAAAATAAGAGAAAAATATAATATAAGTACAGATAAAATAAATGATAAAAAAATGTTTTTAATTTATGAAAGTTGTTCTTCAATCAATTCAGAAAATGAAAATATAATTGTTTATAAATCAAAAATTGAATATGTTTCAAATGAAATAAAAGAGAAAATTAATTTAAATGATATTGAATTTTATATCAATGAAAATAATAATAGAATTAGAAAAATAAAATCTTATGATGAATGTATTTTTAATAATAAAGAAACTTATAAAAAAATAATTCGGTATTTCATAATTTCAAAAATTGATTGTGAAATTAAATTAACATATCCTCCATTTATAGATTATGAAATGAAATATTCTTTAAAAAAAAATAGAATAACAGAAATTTTAATTTTAGATTCAATTTCAAAGAAATTAGAAATCAATGATAATAATTTAATAATTAAAGACATTATTTTAGAAAAAAATAATCAACTTCCTGTAATTTGTGATTATGAAGAAGAAGTTAACAAAGATGTTGATATGGATAAGTGTATAATAAATTGTCCTATTTGTGGTGAATCAAATGAATTAAATGATAATTCTTTAATGAAATGTAAATTTTGTGAATCAAATTTATTTTAAATTTGATTTAAATAACAAAAGAATTTTTTTAATATTTGTATTTTAATTTAATAAATAAAAAATTATTTAAATTATTTCCCATATTAATTATCCTAATTATTTGAATCACAAGCATATAATCTTTTTCAAATAAATTGACTTTCATTTTAAAAAATAAATATTGTACCTTTGATTTAAGAAATTTCCAATTAATCACCAAAAAAAGATTTATATTTAAATCTTTTTTAACTTATTTACCCTTAATAAATCCTATTTAAGATTTGATGAATAAAAAATTTGATAATTTTTAATTTCTTAATTATCATTTAATATATAATAAATAAAAATCTTTTTAGAAAGAAAAAAATAAAATCTGTGATGAATAAAAATTGATATTTTCATATTATAATAAAATATAAAAAAATGAAAAATAAACATGCAATTACATTGATAATATTAGTCCTTCTTTCAAAAATAAAATGGTCAGAACAAACTGATACTAATGAAGAAGAAGAAGTAGAAGAACATGAAGAAGTAGTAGAAGAATGTTGTAGATTTCCAGAAGAAGAAATAGAAGAATATGAAGAAGTAGTAGAAGAATGTTGTAGATTGCCAGAAGAAGAAATAGAAGAATATGAAGAAGTAGTAGAAGAAATAAGTGGAGATTCATAAAGA